>Ga0306912_1000644_pt1 | contig 19396 bp, 16 predicted proteins | sample AntRauFillE10628_FD_190443 | JGI IMG/M metagenome (GOLD analysis project Ga0306912, IMG submission 190443) | Saline lake microbial communities from Rauer Islands, Antarctica - Metagenome Filla E10 #628 (v2) (version 2) | ecosystem: Environmental > Aquatic > Non-marine Saline and Alkaline >... | reverse complement strand
AGTGTTGCAAAGAAGTTGGTGGTGGTTGCATTCGTAATAGTGGCGTTGTCGGATGTAAGGTCTGTGATATCGCCGCTATCTGCAAGCAGGTTCGTGATGTATGCGTTGGTGGTAGTGCTGTCAGTTGATACCAGATTGGCAATGGTTCCACTGGTTGCTGTCAGATCATTAGTAACCAAAGTTGTAATGAACGCATTGGTTGTTGTAGAGTTGTCAGCCAAAAGATTCTGGATGTATGCATTTGTTGTTGTTGAATTGCTGGCAATCAACTCCTGAATCTCAGCGTTCGTCAGATCGGAAGATGATGCTGCCAGATTTGAAATGTATGCATTGGTGGTTGTGGAGTTGTCGGCCAGCAGGTTCTGGATGTAGGCGTTGGTGGTGGTCGCGTTGGTGGTTGTAACATCCTGCGCAACCAGCGTTGTGATAAAGGCATTCGTCGTGGTCGAATTATCAGCTAGTAGATTCTGAATATATGAATTTGTTGTTGTAGAGTTGGTGGTGATAAGATCCTGGATCTGTGCACTTGTCAGATCTGACGATGATGCTACCAGGCTGGTGATGTACGCATTAGTGGTTGTTGAATTATCAGCCAACAGCTGCTGAATATACGAGTTGGTTGTTGTGGCGTTGGTGGTTGTTAGGTTTGTGATTGTTCCGGTACTGGCAGTAAGAAAGTTTGTGTATGTTGATGAAGCCGTAAAGTTAACAGCAGTTGTGGTGCTGTTGGATATAAAAGAATCTGCTCGGAAGGTACCATTCACATCCAATGTAAATTGCGGTGTAGTTGTCCCGATTCCGACACGACCATTCGCCACATCAACAAACAAAGTGCTAGTACCGATGGTTGTGGTACCAGTTACACCAAGCGTTCCGTCAATCTCGGTATCAGCAAGTTCAGCCCGATCCGTAACCTCAAGAAAACCGGATGTAGTTGTACCGACATCAGCTGATGTAAGCTCAATATTGTTTGGATGATCATACTCAACAGCATCCATCAATGCGTCTAGATTGCCGTTCATAATATCCTTGAGCTGATCAATTCTGTCCCGAACGTAGTCTCTGGATGCAACACTGTTACCAGCAACTGGATCCTCAATCCGTGCCGCCAGTTCAGCGGTAATACTAGTCAGCTGTGTAAGGGCTGTTATAAATACCTGATCACTGAAACTTCGGTTCTGGACTCGTGTAATAGATTGAATTTGGTCATCAGCTCTATTCTGATTAACTCCAATGTCACCATTATCATTCAGAACAAACTCAGCTCTGTAGTCACGGAAGTAATCAGGCAGAAACATTTCACCAAGACGAATCATTCCGGTCAGTCCAGAGTAGAGAGTGTCAGACAGCAGGTTTCGAACAGGACGGTAGATGAAATCGTTAAGAGCTGTTCCGGCAGCCGCAGCAGTAAATCGAACAGATTGAGAAGCTGTTTTTACAGACCGTGTAAGAATACTTCCATCTCGCTGATTCAGAGACTCAGATACAATGCCAGATTCATAAGCAGCTGCAGATTGTCCAGGCGAATCCTGCTGCACGACAGCTTGTTCATACTGAGAACTTGAGGAAGAATCAGTGCCGATAAATCCAAGTGAGGCAATACCGATTGAAGTAACAAGCATCAGTGCCATCGCAATTGCAGGCAAGCGCGAAATACTTGTCTTGGACACATCACCACCTGCAGAGCGATGGTTATCTCGAGTCAGCTTCCAGCGTGAGGATGCTCGATTTGAATTTACTGCGACAGGGCCAGTGTCTGATTGCGATACATGCGAAGTGTCTGAAGTTGAATCAACTTCAGCTTCTGGCTTATCTGCCTCCGGCATATCAGCCGATGAAATAGCAATCGGCTGGGGTGTTGTAACAGCAGAAGATACAGAATCAGTTTCTGCATCAGTATTGGCTGGCTGTGTATCTGAATCTGTGTCATCCATTCCAGGATCAGGAGTATCCGGCTGATGCTCCTTAGGAAGATTTGAAATATAAAAATTACTTTTATTCTCGCTCGCGTACGCGATAAGCTCATCGCGATCAACAAACCGTCGACCAGCAATTTTACGAGATGCAATACTTTCACCACGAGCCAGCTGTCCAACATAGTCAGATGAATAGCCCGTCAATTCAGCCGCCAGATTTGTCGTGATGAAGGTTCGATTTTCAAAAGTAAGTTGCTCGTCCATGTGGTATTTATAATACTATATCTCGGACAGAAATTATCCACACATAAAGCGACTCGTCTCGACACGATATAGCTACCTTAAGACGTATTTTCGAGCATTTTCCAATCTCGCTTACCCGATACTAAGACTGAAAAACAATCATCAAAAAATGCGTGAAAAAGACAAATGCAACACCTACCAAAAAAGAAAAATATCAGTCTAAATATAAGAAAAAAAATTGCAGCTACTACCGGTAGATAATCCATAACGTAATGCATACCTGAATCCCACAGGTCACAATCATCAACTCTGTCGTCTGTATAGAAACTAATCTTAGAGTAATAAATAATTGTAGTCTAAATTACCCCTAATGGTAGGTTTATATTAATACCGGTAGGTATATTATACCTACCGGTATGTATATTCGGCCATCAAATTGGAGTATCTCTGTGCTCATCTGGTATTTAAATTCTAAATAAATGTAATGTTGGTAAATTTAATTTTTTGGCAGAAAATTGAATTTTGGCAGAATTTTAAATAAAAAAATCGTCCTGCGACGATTACCAATGTGATGACTTCTTTTGTTTATCTTTATGCTGACAATGCTTTCTCAAGTAATTCCTTGAGTACTTGTGGATTTGCTGATCCACCCGTTTTCTTCATTCCCTGTCCTATGAAAAATTGAAGTACAGATTCATCGCCATTTCGATAATCATTCACAACAGATTCATTCTCAGCAATTATTTCTTCTACCACCGGCTGCAAATCCTCCGCGCTACTTTTTTGCAACAGATCATTATCCTTTGCAATTATTTCCGGGCTCTCTCCATCAGTAAACATTACTGCCAGGGTGTCCTTTCCTCCTCTTGATGAAAGCTTATCATCAGCGATCATCTTTATGAGCTGGGCGAAATTTTCTGGTGAAATATCCTGAAGCGATCCATTGTCTCGCTCGAGCCCGATAACATCTGACGTGATGTAATTGGCTGCAAGTCGTACATATTCATCATCATCACCTGTATGATCGATAGTGGCATCAAACAAGGTACGTAAATCTGCTCGCTGTAGAAGCGTATCAATATCATCTGCTCCTACCCCTTGCTTCTCTAGTCGAACGCGTATCGCATCCGGAAGCTCAGGAAGTGACTCTTCTATTCGATCTGAGTCAAACTCTGCCACTTCGCTAATCATCAGCTTTGGCAGGTCTGGATCAGGAAAATACCGGTAATCATCAGAGCTTTCCTTGATACGCTGTGACACTGTCTTACTGCCTTTTTCGTCCCATCCACGGGTCTCTTGCACTAACTCATCACCATCATCGAGTGCTTTTGACTGACGTGCTATCTCGTACTTAATGGCATCAAACACAACCTGGAATGAGTTTAAGTTCTTTACCTCCACCTTCGTACCAAGTTTATCTGAGCCTTCAGGAGCTACGGATATATTCGCCTCGATTCGCATCTCACCTTTTTCTAGATTTGCTTCACTAGCCCCAAGTGTTCGTAAGAGAAGCTGAAGCTCGCGAGCAAATTCTCGTGCTGCTTCGGCAGAGTGAATAACTGGTTCGGTTACAAGCTCCATGAGCGGGATTCCAGCTCGATTGTAATTGACGGTGCTGTGTCCATCCTTGTGAATATTTGTCCCAGTATCCTCTTCAAGATGAATTCGAGTCAATTCAATACCGGCCAGCTCACCACCGGAAATTAGCGGGTACTCAAACTGACTGACCTGATACCCTTTTGGTAGATCCGGATAGTAGTAATTCTTTCGGTCAAATTCTGTGTAATCAGCAACAGATCCTCCGACAGCTGTGCCAACACGTAGCACCTGTCGTATCGCTTCCTTGTTAATTGTTGGAAGAGTTCCTGGATGCCCCATACAGACAGGGCAGACATTGGTGTTTGGCTGGGTTTCATCTGGATCATTTGCTGAGTCGCAAAACATCTTGGTTTTTGTGGCGAGCTGAGCATGGACCTCTATTCCGATAGTTGGTGTATATTTCATACTAATTATGATAGCGGAAGAGAGACGGAAACGAAAGGGTCAAATCAGTGAATCACACAGATGATACATTCTGTATTATTAAAAATTAAGATGCGGAGATGAACGACTTCTTCTTTATAAAATTGGGCCTGAATTGCAAAACACAGGCTTTGGCAAGTGTTTAAACAATTAAATCTTTAAATAAAGATTTAATTGTACGACTCCCCGAAACGAGATACACCTAATATAAAGGCCTATTAACATAATTTATCAAAACACGCTTTATTATTAATATCAAACACTAGATTTATTTGAAGTTAGGTTCACAAACATAAAACAGGGCAAAAGTCTTACCGGTAGGTGTTTTTCAGGTATGAAAATGATTGGTAGCGGGCTAACTATGTCGCCTCACGTAGAAACGCCACCAGATCGTCACGAAACAGTTTGATTGCCTCGTCATCAATAATAGAGGTTGTGTAGATGGAACTGTCCGTTTCTGCCTCTAGAGCCTTCTTAGCAGCCGCCACTGTCGCCTCATCGACCATATCAGTCTTGGTAAGGACTACTATTTCAGACTTTTCTTCAAGTGCCTCGTCGTGGGCACTAAGCTCATTACGAATAACTCTATACGCCTCGACAACATCTTCATTCTCAAGCGATACACAGTGTACGAGCATCTTGGTACGAGATACGTGACGCAGAAATGTATGCCCTAATCCTTTTCCGTCTGCCGCTCCTTCAATCAGTCCAGGAATATCCGCCAGCACAAATCCATACAGATCACCAAGATGCGGTGAAAGTGTTGTAAACTCATATGAACCAACTTGCGAGTCTGCATTTGTCAGCTCATTAACCAGGCTTGATTTTCCAGCATTTGGATATCCCACAAAACCAGCATCAACTGGAAGTTTTAATTCAATATGAAAATTACCAGCACCACCAGAGGTTCCGTCCGTCTGTTTTCGTGGCGCCTGATTCGTTGGTGACTTAAACTGCGTGTTACCAAGACCTCCTTCCCCGCCCTCCAAAAGCTTCTGCTGCTGATCATCCTCGGTGAGCTCAAAGGATGCACCGGTATCAAGATCAGTAATTACTGACCCAGTCGGAATATCAATTACTAAATCCTCCCCACTCTTTCCGGTTTTGTTCTGAGCCGCACCAGCGCTTCCATCCTCGGCCTCAAAGGAATCTTTGTGTGCATACTTGCTTAGCAATGAAATGTCACGGACCGCCTGCACGTACACATCACCACCATCACCACCATCACCACCAGCCGGCCCCCCTTTGGGAACTCCTGCTTCTCGCCGCCAGCGGACAACACCGTCTCCACCATCACCGGCCTTTATATAAATTTTAATTTGATCTACGAATGACATATAAGATATTTATCTGCCCTATAATAATAATACAAATAGATCTAAAAGCGAGCTTTAATATAAAAAACACCCTCCAAAATATAATATTCTGAGAGGGTGAATTGGTTAGTTTTATTATCTATACCTCGGTATAAATAGTTTAATTTTCGCACTTGTTAACTTGCAAATACAAATTTCAGACATATCGAAATCTTTTTCGACTTCATTTGCAGAAAAAATATGCTTTGCGAGATCTATTGCCTCCATTGTGATGTGATCACCAGTAAGAATCTCAATAAGTGCCTTGTTGTTAGGGTTGGTAGAACTCTTTTTTTGACCAGATATGAAGTATGACCTTAAAGGCTGTAAGCATTCAGCCTTAACCCAATTATGATCAAATTTATTGCCATTAATCATAATTATTAGGGCCAAACTCTCAATACTCTTCCCCTTTTCTGTTTCATTAATATTCTTAATCAGGTTATCTAAATTATGAAATACGCTCCCTTCTCGAGTGTTAGTAATATTACTTCGTGTTTGTATCGACATCTTACTCCTATTATGTGGTTGTGAAATTACTCTGCTAAGAAATATAGCACTGTGTAGAAGTAAATAAAAGAAAAAACCTCGTCAGACAATTATGCCTGACGAGGTGTGGATGAAAAAATTAATGTACTTATATTACAAATAATTTAATCTTACGAGCCTCCATTTTCTTAATGAAAATATCTGGCCCATGATTTGATTTTACATTGCATTTGTCCAAGATTATACCTTGGGCTTTTTTGATCACCTCAACCGATGTATCTTTTTCTATTTCATGACTGATATTAACAGAGCCGTCTTTACACTCTTTGATGTCATAAGACTCAATATCAGGAAAGCGATTTCGACTAAACCAGTTTACAAAGCATTCCCCTTTCCTAAAGCGAATTACAGACAAAAGATCAGGACTTGTGTTCTGACCATTTTGATCAATGAAAAGCTCCTTCTCTTTCTCTTCAACATCGTCCAGAACTTTTTTAAGATCTAGGTGTGAAGACGCCTCAATTTTGAAGTAATCTTTGCTGGGTTGCTTTTCTTCCTTTTTCCTTTCTTTTACGTTTTGCATTAGTACTCCTGTAATGGTTTTTTTTATTTTGATTATATGTATTTGTGAAATGAATCTGGTCGAAAATATAGCATTTTGATACACGTTGTCAAATAAAAAAGAGGCTGATATCTCAGCCTCTTTTGTGAATGTTTTTTTAATGATGCAATATTGCCAATCTCGGCGGCCCCGAGAATATTGTCATATTTTCGATTACGCCGAATTTTTTCATGAGCAAAGATTGAAAGAGTTCAATTTTTATCCCAACCTCTTCTGTATTCCCAGGTACTACTTGTACCATTTTAAGATTAAGAACATTCTCATCAGATGGTTCTTCTATGGCATCAAACTTCTTGCCATTTCTTGAATATTCACGAACAAAATAACTCCCTTTACGGTAATCACAGACAAGATAAGGGTCCTCCATACCCCTTGAAAATTCAAGAATTTGCTTGAATGATAGTGGAAACTTCTTGGATCCACTCAGAGGACATATCTCTTTTAGCTTTTCTACATGTATCAATGAGTCGTCAGTACCGAATATATCGGAACCTGGAATACTGTCGATGTCTGATCGATGCAACGGCGTTGCTGAACTTTGTTCTGGCATGTATAAACCTCGTTGGTTTAGTTGATGTGATTATGAAAGAACGCTTTAGTTGATCCAAAGCATTTGTATTATAATAGCAGCACATATTTAGGAGGTCAAACCTATCACATGTCTATGCTTATAGTTAGCTTCAGTATGTAGTACCAAAAACAATCCTGTGTAAATAAAAAAGGAACCGATATATATCGGTTCCTTTTTGTTTGATTATTTTTTAGAAGTCTTAATGTGGAATAATGGAGGCCTGAACATTAGAACCAGTATAGCTGTTGTGATTGGCTTGAATATTGTTCTGTCTAACCGGTGTATAAACCAGATAGGTACTGCTATCCTGTCCGCCACCTCATCAACGTACTCGGCTTTCAGTGTGAAATCTAGCTTTGTCTCCTCATTATCTGCAATGCCTACATCAGAAATCAAGGGCTTTGTACTTTCAATGTATGAAATCAGGATTTTGTGATTATCTCGAAGATCATAGATTATACAGAGTGTTTTTTGTTTATTATGAGATTCCTCTTCATGCCCTGGAAATAATCTCCTACATTCAGTAAGTAGATAATTTACATTTATCTGTGCCCCCCATGCTCGATCAATATTAAGTCGATAAACATCTTTATCTTCAGTGTCTTTAAACTCAGGTTTAGATTTGTCTTGCTTTTTTAAGAATTTTCGTATTATTTTCAATATAACTCCTAATTCTTTTTTAAAATTAACGTTCAGCGGCATTGTAGCAGTCATGCTTTTTTCAAACAAGCCTTATTTCTGAACAACCTTGGCTGCTATGGTATCGATGCCTTCCTTATCTAGCGTTACAATCATCGGCAGTGACTTGTGGCAAAATACTGCTGAGTCAACTCCAGTTGCCTTCTGCAACTCCTCGTCACGTTTACCGCGCCACGCTTCTGGTAGCTCGGCCCGGCTCTCAAAAGACGCATCAGCCGGTACTGCTCGCAAACGCCAGCGTCCTGAATCATGAGGATACACCACAAACAACGGCTCCTCTTTTCCGGTCAGCACCCCCTTCCATGGCAGGTTTTGATCCATGTAGATAATCCGCTTGTCATCAGCCGCTTCATACGCCTGCTCTACCAGCTTTTCACCTTCAGCAATATCAGTAGCGGCTTTAATCTCTCTTTTTAGAAGTACCGTTGCCCATTCTACCAGTTCATTAAATGCAGCGTCTTCGCGCTCAGGTGACTCCTTCCAGGTTGGTCGAAATGCATTTACTGCATCGCCAAGATAGTACGGATACACACCCGGATGTGTTGCGCCCTTCGTTAGTGAAACCCCATTATCAGGAGCATCGATCGGCTGAACCAGTCGTGAGTCAATCCGGTCAGCCAGATCGGCATCCTCACAAATCGCCTCTCCAAACTCCTTCCAGATCAAACCGAAAGCAGCATACGGAATTCCGTTTACTCGGTTTTCTACTCCGTCCTTTTGATGATGATCAAAGCGACCAGCAGCCGGATCATACACACCGCCTACATCAACAGCATAATTACACTCACTCACCTGCTCAGAGTTGCGGGTACGAACCACCTCTGTGGGCGTTTCTTCTGTGTCCTTGAGATACATTTTCAACGCAGCTACAGCAAATACATCATCTGCATGGAAGCTTCCGCTATGTGTTGCTATCGTTATCATTTTTTAGTTTAGGGTTATATTAATCCTCATCAATACCATCTACCAATCCAGTAACAATTGAAATAAGTAATGCCGCCAGGAATGCCCACCAGAATCCGTCAATAGAAATACCGTCAATTAGATATGCCGAAGACCATACAAGCGAAGCATTAATCACAAGAGTGAAGAGGCCAAGTGTCACAATATTAATGGGAAAGGTAAGAAACAGCAGTACTGGTCGAACCAGTGCATTCAGCACTCCTAATACCAAAGCTGCAAGAAGGGCTGGTAGCAATCCCGTGATCGTTACTCCACTCAAGACCGATGCTGAAAGCACCAATGTACCGGCAGCCGCAAGAACTGTAAGAATAAATTTCATGGCTATAGTAATTATTTAACGTATAACTGTATCGTAAATCCCTTTCATTATATTACGATCTCAGTGTTGTATAAAGGAGACATTATGAGTCATCACGCACTCCACGCATTCCTTCAGCATGATCAAGCAGTAATGAAACAGCCGTATCAATACGCTCTGTATATTTGCCTCTGTCTACATCTGAAATCTTGCCACCTTCCGAGAAGGTGTCTGACAGATTTGTTACATGAACGTCGGCACCAATTGGTCGCATCCCCATCGCAGTAAGGATCGGTTTAATGTGATCTACCACACGAGCCCCTCCAAAGTCACCACCAGACAATCCCACCAGCATAACCGGCTTGTCTGCATACTCAGAAAATGCACTATCCAGCAAGATTTTCAGCTCACCTGGATAACCATGATTATACTCAGGCAGCATAATGATAAATCCATCTGCCTCACTTGCGATCTTTCGCCACTTGCCCACCGCTGGTGTATCGCCATGATCATTCCAGGCTTCATGCGTCCTTTCTAGTAGAAAATCTGCAACCCTCACCGGCTTGAAGTCCACTCTCTCTTTGTCTTGTAGATAATCAACTATAAAAGAAAAAGCCTTTTGTGAGTGATTCCCATTCCGAGCCGTACCCAAAAGTACCGGTATCGTATACTGGTCTTTCATAATAATTAGTTTTAGTTATTAAAAATTACTACTCCTCCCGAGCTGATCCTTCAAATGTCCAGTCCTCATTATCAATCAATCGCTTAGCCTTCTTGTACTTCATCTCCTTTTTTTCTCCGCTCTTAGAGATAACAACCATGTCATTACGGCCAATCTCGGTACCGTCTGGATGTGTTGGGGTGTCACTTGTTGCGGGCTGTGGCTTCTTCTCTCCACCACCACCGCCTTTCTTTTCAGCCTGTTCAACCTTCTGCTTGCTTGCCTGTAGCTTGGCACGCTCGCGCTTGAATTCCCCTTCACCGATGTTTGGCACCAGCTTCCTAATCTGCTCATCAATATTATCCATTAGGTTTTCAAACAGTCGCTTTCCCTCCTGTTTGTACACAACTACCGGATCCTCCTTTCCGTAGGACCGAAGACGTGAGCTGTTTTTTGTCTCATCCATTGTGTCCAGATGCTCGACCCACAGCATATCTACTGCCTGCAAACTGATCTTTTGTGCAGTGTTTAAAAACTGCTCCTCATCAAGCTCGGAAAGCTTTTTCTCCACCACCTGCTTGAACTGCTTGTCATCATCAGCAATATCCAATAAGACCTTCTTCATACCATCTGTATCAGCATGGAGAATTCGATCACGCTTGGTATATACCGCCTTTCGCTGTGTATCAAGCACATCATCATACTGCAGCACCTGTCGACGTGCATCAAAGTTAAATCCTTCAATCTTTCGCTGCGCTCGCTCAAGTGCATTGGTAATCATCCGGTTCTCAATCGGCTGATCTTCAGGAATGCCAAATGATCCCATCATTCGCTTCACCGCGTCAGACGCAAAAATGCGCATCAACTCATCCTCTAGGGATACAAAGAACTGGCTGGCTCCAGGGTCACCTTGCCGTCCAGCGCGACCACGCAACTGGTCATCAATTCGACGTGCATTGTGACGCTCAGTACCAAGCACGAATAGACCACCAAGATCCTTGATTTCCTGCTTGGCATCCTTGCTAGCACCAGCACCACCAAGCTTGATGTCCACACCACGTCCGGCTACGTTGGTTGCTATGGTTACTGCCCCTTTCGCACCCGCCTCCGCCACAATCTCACCCTCACGCTTGTCATTTTTAGCATTCAAAACCTCATGAGCAACTCCTTTTTGCTTAAGATAATCACTCAACAGCTCATTTTTCTCAATGGACACCGTACCAATCAAGGTCGGCTGCCCCTTCTCATTCAGCTCCTTCACCTTTCGAGCCACGGCTTCAAATTTTCCGATCTCGGTCTGATACACCTGATCCTCCATATCATCACGAGCAATTGGCTTATTGGTCGGAACTTCGAACGTATCAATATCGTATACCTTAAAAAACTCCTCGCTTGAGGTCATGGCAGTACCTGTCATACCAGCCAGCTTGTCGTAGAGACGGAAGTAGTTCTGGAAGGTGATGGAGGCGTAGGTCTTTGACTCTTTCTGAACAGTTACACCTTCCTTGGCCTCGATGGCCTGGTGCAATCCTTCTGAAAAGCGGCGCCCTTCCAGAATTCGGCCGGTAAACTCATCCACGATCTGTACCTCACCATCGCGCACCACATACTCCTGATCCTTTTCATACAAAGACTTTGCTTTAATAGCTGTCTCAAGATGATGCACGTACTTCACGCCGGCATCAGTATAAATATTATCAACTCCCAGTGATTTCTCGGCCTTCTCAATTCCGGCATCAGTCAGCATTACTGCCTTCTTCTCCTCATCAATAACGTAGTCACCAGTGTTGGTTCCCTCCTCAACCTCCTCACCCGGCTTCAGCTTACGAGCAATATCGGAAAAAGTAGCATACAGCTTCTCTGACTCCTCGGCTGGTGCCGAGATAATCAATGGCGTTCGCGCCTCATCAATCAGAATAGAGTCAATCTCATCAATTATGGCAAATGTGTGCCCACGCTGCCGCAATGATTCTTCATCGTACGAAAGGTGATCACGCAGGTAATCAAACCCGAACTGGTTGTTGGTTCCGTAGGTAATGTCAGCCGCGTACGCCTCTGGCCGTGGACACTCTCGTACCAGCTCCTCGACAATGTCGTAGTACCCTTCATCATCACGACGCTCGTCATCCTCCTTTAGATTACGATCCTGCTCCGGGGCGTACATAAAGGACTTTTGGTTGTTGATGACTCCAACATTCATGCCTAGAAACTTATAGATCTGACCCATCCAAACTGCGTCACGACGAGCCAGGTAGTCATTAACCGTTACAACGTGTACAGGATTTCCAGAAAGCGCATTGAGATAGATTGGTGCTGTAGATGCCAATGTCTTTCCTTCACCAGTCTTCATCTCGGAAATTGCACCCTCATGCATCACCATTCCACCCATCAGCTGCACATCGTAATGCCGCTCGCCTAGTAGACGGTCGGCTACCTCGCGAACCACCGCAAAAGCTTCGTACAAAATATCGTCCAGCGTCTCACCGGCTTCCAGACGCTCCTTGAACTCATCAGTTTTGCTGGCCAGTTCCTCATCAGAAAGCTCAGCAATTTCAGGGCCGAGCTCATTAATATTTTTAACTCGCTCCTCAAGCTCGGAGATTTTACGCGTATTATGATCACCAAACACGTTCTTGAGACCTTCCTTTAAGCTATCTAAAACATTCATTATAGGTATAAGTTAGTTATCGTACTCGCCTACTGTAACAAAAAAGGCAGTAGAATTCATGCATCAAATGTGTTCTGTTATGAACCTAGCGGGTTGTTATTCAGCAGCTGCTGAATAAGCTCATCGGCACGACCCTCAAGCTGCGGAAATAGCTCAGCAGCTCGCTCGGAAACCTGGCGTGCCTCATCAAGACGGTCGGCCTGTATTAGTACTGCAGCCAGATTCACAAACGACTGAATGTCACCTTGGTTCTCTTGTAGTCGCTGTTCGAAAATCGGAACCAGGCGATCGTAATTCTTTGTCTGAATATATGCCTGTAACAGCTGACTACTATCAACTGTTGTAGTTCCGTAGGTATTCATCAGTATCTCATCCCCTGCATCCAGTTGACCATCGCGGATAAGCACGGCTGCATACCGTACTGCTGGCTCTTCAAAGGAAGTATCAAGCTCATACGCCCGACGGTATGACTCAATTGCAGCCTCAGACTCACCAGCCACTTGCTGTGCTTGTGCCAGCTGGAAAATCACTACCTGCTTCTGACCACCACCCATCTTGTCAGCCTGGGTAAACTGCTCGACAGCCATCTCGGCCTGCCCAAAGGCAAGAAGTAGATCACCGTAAAAAACATGGTGGCGTAGATCCTCAGGATCCTCCTGTATCTGTGCTTGTATCTCCTGGCTAGCTACCGCAAAATAACTTTGAGCAATCTCACTATCAACCCCATTATTATTAGCCTTTTCTACTGAAGTACTGACCAATCGCTCGCGAGCCTCCTGTGTCCCCATGGCATCGTAGGCGATTGCATCCTGATAGCTTTCCAGTGCCTGCTGCGGTTGATTCCCCTCTTGTTTTAGTGCATCAATCAGTGTTGTTGCCTGTGAGTAACCAGCGTAATTCACGAACCAGACAAGTATTAAAATAATCAAACCAATGCCGGTCGCCACCCAGGCTCGTGCCTCCTGACTCATCCACCCATCATCTGTTGTGGTGAACCAACCCTTAATCGTGGCCAGCATACCGATACTCTTATGATTAATACTGCGCCCGTGCATCCAGGCCAGAAACATTGCCAGCATCCAGTAGCTAACCAAATGATCAAATACAAAAAGATTCTGTGTTAGATACGCCACTACAAACCCGGTCAGCAGTGATTTCTCCAGCACACTAAACTCCTCCCAGTCCTTGTCACGTTCCTCGTCACGCTTCCATATAAGGTATATTGCGGTAACGAAAAGCGCTAGGTAGCTTGCGATACCAAGCGGCCCGGCTGCCACCAGCCACTCAAGCGCTACATTGTGCGCACGGTCAAACCAGGTCTCCTGCTCGAAAAGATCCGGGCTGTAATAAGTATTAAAAACATAATTAAAGTTACCCGGCCCCCATCCAATCATCATCGTCTTCGGGCTGTGAGTATACCCCTCCAGCGCCACCGACCAGATATCGATACGCGCACCGGCTGTTCCTTCATCCAGTGAAATGTTTGCAAAGCTGGATAGCACTTCATTATTCTGCACAAAGTCAGCATCACGGTTAGCCATGAAAAGCCCACCAACAAGCAGGGCTAGTATCACGGCCCCTGTAGCGACGTGGCGAATCCACTGCTGCCGACGCTCAAATATAGCCACCAGAAGCACCGCAATACCAAATCCAGCTAGTAGCCCCAGCATGGCTCCACGACCGCGGGTGTAGTACAGAGCAACAAGGTTTAGCACCGAAACGCCAGCCAAAAGATACGGTTGCCAGTCCAGCCAGAAGCTTTTACCCGCAGCCAGACGCTTCCGGAGTCGACGCAGTATAAAGAAGCCAGCAAGCAGTAGATGAAACACTGCATATGCCGCCAGGTAAATCGGGTTTCCTAGTGTTGCATCGATGCGAGCTTTATTCGGATCCGGAATCTGCCCGTAACCGATAAACGATATGATCACACTGACTCCCAAAGATAGGTAGAAGAGATTACGCCAGTGCTGAGGCCGCAATGTATGTGCCAGCGTCACAAATAACAGACCCAGATGCAGTAGTGTTATCCAGCCCATCATGCGTTCGAAGTTACTCCAGATTGAATCACCAGGATTAACTCCCAAAAGTGAAGCCACTAACCCAACACCGATAAGGGCTGCGAGTGCCCAGGCAACCGGCGACCATTTTGGTCGTACTCGTTTGTCGTACAGCGCCAGAATCGCCCAGGCACCAAACATAAACATTACAATCGCCCGAAAGTAGAAAGCCTTTCCAGTAATAAACGGAAAGTACATTGAGCTGCTAACAATAAGCGGCATCAGTGCCAGCAAACCGGCACCAACATAAATTATCCAGCGGAGTATAGCTTCTTTCTTCATTGCTACCAATATAGCATCATGCCGGAAGTAATTAAACTTTTATTCTTAACTGCCCCTTAGCTCGCACCGTGGCGCGTTTTACTCTACTATGCAACCATATGAAGAACCCATTACAAAGAATCTCGATCAATCGCCAGGCGGCTGCTCGGTCCGGGTTGTGGCGACTGGTTTACCGTATCTACCACCGACTTCGCTGGCTACCAGCACAATTGCAGGCCGTCTGGAATAATCAGCCAACCGTCGAGATAAGGAATGAGCTTGGTCGCTTCACCGCCCTGCCGCTGACAAACACCATTCGAGAGACTGATCCCACCCACAACATCAAACTACATCCCTGGATTACCGAGGCACCGCCCGGAATCTTTATGGATGTCGGTGCTGGCAGTGGACTCTTTACCCGCCTGGCCGTAACGGAAGGTGCTATCACCAAAGCCTATGCCTTTGAAGGAAATCCGGCCGTGTACTCACTACTTCTAAAAAACATTGCCGACAATAATCTTGATGCTGAAGGCTTCAATATCGCCATCAGTCGTGAAGCCGGCAGCATGAATCTAGCGCCCCACAGCGTAAACACCGGCCACACCAGCTCCTGCAGCGGAAAAAGCGGCGTCAACGTTGCAGCCCGGCCACTTGATGATTTTGTGTCAGTGCGCCAAGTGAATCCGTCCGACATCAGCCTGATCCGCATCGAAAGCGATGGCTACGAGCTATCAGCTCTTGGTGGTATGCAGCACACAATAAAGAATATGCGTCCCGGCAGCCGGTTGATGGTGCGGCTTTGGAACGGAAAACAGGCCAGCGATATGACCTTTTCCTTTATAAAGTGGTCTGGTTTTCGAGAGATTGACCACCAAGGTGAGTACTACCTGTTTGAAAAGACCATTGAGCCAGAAAAAGACCTGTTGGAATAACGCTGTTTATACATAAATATCTTGACAGTTTTATAATATTAATATAGCTTACTGAGTTGACCTTGGTATTTCTCATAGGTATCAAAGTCACATCCTGAAGCGGCATGAAGTCGCCTCAGGATTTTTTTATGGATTCTACGTACCAAAGCTCTAGATCCTTTATAGAATAGAAGAATTAGTACAATAGATTGACTGTATGCCGTATCTTATGTACATTCATATCTGAATGTAATCTTAAAAAATAAACAGGAGTCGCGTGAAGTCAACTCGTTCGATTATCGTATTTACCGTACTTGTAGTCACCATAACCATGCTGGTGTACATAACTAATCTCTTGCTTGAATGGAATCGTGCTCTTGGGCTAATTCTTTTATTATTTCTTGTCCTGTGCCTAGCCATCCAGATAATCTTTCTGTCTCGGTATATGAACATATATGCCAGCATTGCATCACTACTAAACGTTGAGACAAAGTACTATCTTCGGCAGGAAATAAAGAGAAGAGGAATGAACCGATTTGACCTCATTATGTCTCCTTCTCTTAAGATAAATATAGAAGAAAGTAGACATAAAAATATATGGAAATCGACCCGAAGCATGGTTGCTGACGGCAAAAAGCTACATGATCGTATTCGAGAGATAATAGATGATATAAATGCCATCAAACTCCATCCCGAGACCAGATCTCATATCACAAACTTCCTTGTCCACGGCAGATTCAAAGAAGCAATAACCTTTCTCGATGAGGCGAAGGAGGGCAAGCAGGCCGGAAGAGCACAAACATACAACTAGACTTTTTAACACCACCCCGAAATGATGAATATTATCATTTCGGTTTTTTTATGCATATGCATTCATATTTTCAGTACTTTCTGCCTATATTTTAGATATTTGACTTGTTTTTTGTATATATGTATAATTATTTATGAGTGAACATTAACAAAAAAAAGGAGTGAAATGAAATCGATCCGATCCAGTCTCTTGACTATTGCCGGCTTGTTTACGGCAATCCTCTTTCTTAGGATTTACTTCTGGCCCGATAGAGTTGAATATATAGAATACATTATCCCTACAATATTCATTGCCTACACCCTAAGGGAGGAATGGCATTTCTATCAGTACGCCAAGATTATCCGTGGATGCGCCTCTATTTTAAATGTAAATAAAGGTTACTATCTGCTACAGGAGGCAGAAAGGCGGCAGAAGAATCGCTTTGACAGCTGCCTTCTCCCCTCCCTTGACAAGGAGGGTGAAGATCGTATAGCCACGCAACGATGGCGGCCATCCAGAGAACTAGTCCAGGATGCCAGAGAGGTACAGTCACGCATACAGGACCTTACCACCAGAGCAGAAACAGCATTCGTACCTCGGGAGACGAAGGATGAAATCAGGTCGTGCCTTACATACGGCGACTTCAAGAAGGCCGAGAATATCTTAATAGAAGCCAAAGTAACCAGTGCACTTCATCATAAAGATCTAAAAAACAGAATTAATTAATTAATTTTCTCTCAACTATCCCGATGCGCCTGACCGGCGTGTCGGGATTTTAATTTAATGAGCACCATTCACTTACTCCTTCCAGTCTTCGATGATTAGCTTCTTTCCATCCTTGGTGATGGTGAATTTTTGGCGTTCTCGCCAGCCGAGAGCTTTCACCATTTGCTTTGGAATATTCAATGAGAAACTGGAACCAGCTCGGCCAGTACGCTGCAGTTTGCGTACATTGTCCTGATTGATGTCTTCTTCTTGTGAATTGTTGTCTGTTTTTTTCATATATATATATATTACCATCTGTTATATAACAGAATACAAAGTGTTATTTACTTCTTGTCTCGCGAAGACCGTATGGCGAAGTGGGGTTTACTTTTACTTTTCTACTCGTTATCCTCGTATTTTGGGTCGATTTAGCCTACTTATACAACTTGTAGAGTCTACGCCCGCCATCTAACTCCTTAATCAGGGTCTTTTGATTCAAACTGGTATTATCAAGCACAAACTGCGCAAACTCATCTGGATCATAATTTATATACGCACCCTCAAGGCCCGAATCTTCAAGACCTGAGTGAGTACCAAAATACATCTCCTTGCACTCAAGCCGCTGCAGAAACTTCTTTAAACTCTCAAAGGTCTCCTCTCTCTTCAAGAAGTGATGAAAAATAAACAGCGCCAAAACAACGTCGAACGCAAGCTTTTCGCCCGATCGAAAGTCAAACACTGAGCTCTCCACAACCTTGAAGCTATCTCCATTAATATCACGAAGCTTCTTCATGAAGTAGACCTCCTGCGGATTCACCTCCACCGCTGTGCAATCAAACCCTTCAGCTTCTAACTTATGACAGAAGTAACCAAAATTCGCCCCAATGTCTAAAACTGTTCCAGACTCGAGATGAAGATTGTCTTTAATAAGATCAAAGCGCTCCTCTCCATAGACATACGGAATATCCAGGAGGTCTGGATGATACGCTGGCTGATACAGTGCTCCACCCGTCAGCTCAGCATACTGCTTAAGTTCACCGCGAAAATCTACCCACTTCTGGTGTCGAACTCCCACCATGACCGGTATCCTTGGAATATCAAAAATTTTTGCAATTGCTAAACGGTGCCTTCCATCCCTGTGTAGTAGTTCACCGTCACGGCCTATATCTACCAAGATTTCATCAAGATGTTTGTAATTCTCATCTGGGCCTCGTGTATTTAAAGAATCATGATATTCCTTCGAAACTTCTTGATTACGCCTGTAACCATTTTCCTCAATTGACTGGAAAAGTCTGTCGATATCTCTTGTCTTTTTATCTAGATCCTTTTTTATGTTGAAGTTTCGTACTCGCTCTCCTCTTTCTAGCTTCTTTGCCATGTTTTTATACCAAGCAGTCTCTGCCCAAGCTATGGAATTCTCATATCTTTCCTTCATGGCCTGAACTTCTAGAATGTCAGAGAATGATCTTCCTTTTTTATCCCAGTCTCCACCCTTTACCACACCACGACCAAGAACGATATCTGCCCCAGCAGCAGAAATAAAATTTATCCGCTCAGGAGATACCCAAAGAATTTTATTTATATCAAAGTCGTTGTTGCTGCCTTTAAAGAGGCTAAGATATATTTTATAAAAAACAAATCGTACCTTTCGCAGAAATTTTATTATAACCGGGCCAATACGGCTATTCTTTTCTACTTTCAGTAGTAAATTTTTTAATCTTTGCAGCATGCTATGAAGTAAGTAATCCTTTTATCATCCCGGCACCTTTGGCAAACTTCCCAATAAAAAACTGCTTTGATACCCATCCTATATTTGCCCACGCAAACCAAAGATAATTCTTCATCGACTTTTCACAATTGTTTCTAAATATCACCTTCCGATTATACCCCTCCTTCCAGCCAGAGAGGAAACTTCCTTCTCGACCTGACGAGCTGTGATTATGAATCACTTTAGCTAAGGGCTGAATTATAAAATGAAAGTTAGATTGCTTTGCCCGCAAGCAGAAATCAATGTCCTCAAGAGCATTTCTACCATCACCAAAAACAGTAAACCCTCCAAGCTTTTCTACTAGACTCTTCTTATATGCACAAACGCCACCATGTACATAGAAGCCCTGTTGCTTTTTTTGAATCCAGTCATCCCATGACTGAAATGCCACAGCATT
>Ga0306912_1000640_pt1 | contig 19481 bp, 18 predicted proteins | sample AntRauFillE10628_FD_190443 | JGI IMG/M metagenome (GOLD analysis project Ga0306912, IMG submission 190443) | Saline lake microbial communities from Rauer Islands, Antarctica - Metagenome Filla E10 #628 (v2) (version 2) | ecosystem: Environmental > Aquatic > Non-marine Saline and Alkaline >... | reverse complement strand
AAATCGGAAGTCTTCCGTCGGCTGACGGAGAGATTTTCCCCAGGGATGCCTTCGGCGAGAGGGGTGTTCATTGGATTTTCCAAAATTCTGATGGACATCCCCCTTCCTCCCCCTTTTTTCGCCACGGGCATCCCTTCGGGAAAGGGGGACTTTATATAACTTGATTTATCAATCGAACGCAGGTTAATTCAAATTAGGGATATCCCCTTTGAGCACCGTTAGTTTTTCCTCTTTTTCTTTCAGCGCTCTTATCAGCTTAATAGCTTCTGTAATGGCATCGCCGATTACCACAATGAACGCTCCCTTTTTAGCATTTTTAATGGTACTCATGATAGCCTCTTGTTCACTGAGCACTACGCTTACTGGTTTTTTCTTATCCACTTTTTGAATGCCCTGCTTCAGCAGGTCGATCATCTCTTGCGGAGTTCTTCCCCTCAGCTCCGAATCCTGCCGGATGACAATCTCGTCAAATATTTCTGCGCTGATTTTTCCCAGATCTATCAGGTCTTCGTCTCTCCTGTCGCCGGTGCCGGAGATAATCCCGACTTTGGGAAATCCTTCGGTTTTTTCAAGAAACTTACCCATCGCTTGCATGCCGGATGGGTTGTGTGCATAATCCAGCAAAACGGAAAAATTCCTGAACCGAAACAAGTTCATTCTTCCCGGAGTCTGGGCCGGCGAAGGGGTAAAGGTTTGCAACGCCAGGCGAATATCTTCAAGCTCGACATTTTGCAGAAAACTGGTCAGCGCAGCGGGTAGCACGTTTTGAATCATGAATATAGCCTTTCCAGAAAAGGTTAGCGGAATGTTCGCCACCTTTTCAATGCGTATTTTCCAGCCTCCTTTATTAATGGTGATGTAGCCATTTTCATACACAGCTGCAATGCCCCCCGCCCGGCAGTGTTCTACAATTCGCTTGTTGTTCTCATCCATGCTGAATAAGGCTATATTCGAGGTAATATCTTCAATCATATTGTAGATCAGATCATCATCGGCATTTAAAATGGCATATCCATCCTTGCGTACGTTTTCGACCACAACCGATTTCACCCGTGCCAGCTGTTCCAGCGATTGGATGCCCTTGAGGCCTAAATGATCGGAGGTTACGTTGGTGATGATGCCGATATCACAATGACTGAACCCGAGGCCCTCTCTGAGAATACCGCCTCTTGCTGTTTCCAATACCGCAAAATCTACGGTGGGATCTCTTAATACAAACCGGGCGCTTTTGGGTCCGCTGCAATCCCCTGCCTGAAGCAAGCTGTTTTGCACATAGATGCCATCGGACGTCGTGTACCCCACATGGTGGCCCACCCCTTTCATGATGTGAGCAATAAGCCGGGTGGTAGTGGTTTTCCCGTTGGTGCCCGTAACAGCAACAATAGGAATTCTCGCGGGGCTTCCCGGTGGGTATAGCATATCGATAACCGGTTCTGCAACGTTTCTTGGCAACCCTTCAGTTGGATCGAGGTGCATTCTGAAACCGGGTGCGGCATTGACCTCTAATACGGCTCCGCCATTTTCGTTGATGGGCTTTTTAAGATCGGCCGCCATAATATCTATGCCACATATATCCAGGTCGATGATCCTTGATATGCGCTCAGCCATAAAGATATTATAGGGATGAACGGAATCAGTGACATCTGTTGCCGTGCCGCCCGTACTCAGATTGGCTGTGCTTTTGAGGTAGAGCTTTTTTCCCTTTGGCAGCACTGACTTAAGCGTAAGCCCTTTCGTCTTTAAAATGTGCTGGGTCATCTTATCCACGGTAATCTCTGTAAGCATGTTCTCATGCCCGTATCCTCTACGTGGGTCTTCATTCACTTTATCTATCAGCTGCCTTATGGTTGCTTTTCCATTGCCGGTTACGTGCGCAGGAGTACGCTTGGCGGCCGCTACAAGGCGATGGTTTATAACCAGCAGTCTGAAATCAAAGCCTTTAATATAGCTCTCGATGATCACCCTCTCGGAGTACTTTTTTGCCTCCTTAAACGCTGCCAAAGCATCTTTTTTTGTTCTAATATTTGTGGTTGCCCCCTTTCCGTGGTTGCCGTCTATGGGCTTGATTACGCAACGATAGCCGATATAGTCCAGTTCATTGATCAGCTCTGCTTCTGTTGTAACAACACTACCTTTAGGAACCGGCACCTCGGCTTCGTTAAGAAGAAACTTGGTATCTTCCTTGTCACAGGCAAGATCCACACCCAGGCCGCTTGTCTGGCTGGTCATCGTGGCCCTGATGCGCTTTTGGTATACCCCGTATCCCAGCTGTACAAGGGAGTTTTCATTTAACCGCATAAAAGGGATCCCTCTTCTGCCGGCCTCTTCTACAATCGAAAGGGTGCTCGGTCCCAGTTTTTCATCTTCCCTGATTTCACGAAGTGCCTGTATATCATCATCCAGTTTATAGGACTTCCCATCAATAAGGGACTCCACAATTCGTATCGCAGCACGGGCCGCATACACTCCCGCCTGCTCCTGTGTATAAGAAAACACCACATTGTAAACACCATCCTCTCCCGTTCCCCTGGTCCTTCCAAACCCACAATCCATTCCGGCAAGCATTTGTATTTCCAGGGCTACATGTTCTATTATATGTCCCATCCATGTTCCTTCCCGGACCCGTTCAAAAAAACCACCTTCATGCCCTTCCGAGCAGTGGTGCTCATATAAAGAAGGGATCATTTTCTCCAATTGATCTGCAAATCCATCCACTTTACTGGACGGCCGTTCTTCCATATCCTCCAGGTCAAGTTTCATCACAATCAGCTTATGTCTCCTGTTGGACCAATAATTTGGTCCTCGTAACGCCTTTATTTCCAATATCTTCATCGTATCAACTTTTTAGGGGGTTGGACAAAATTGTTTGCTTTCCATAGGCTTATTTAAGTCTTAATTGAAATGCATGCATTTCTTCTCAATTATTGGCAAAAATTGATGTTATATTTGCACGTTGAGAAAATGACTCACTGTTAAACAACTAATCGTAATGTCAGCTATTAATAGTAAAAACCCAAAAGGAAAACTAATCGCCATTGGCGGTGCGGTAGACAGGGGTACGGGGTCTGATTCAGATAATTCAGAAAATCTTATCATCAATTTCCTTGAAAAGGGTATTTTAAAACGGCTGCTGGAAGAACTTACAGGCAGTACCAACCGTGTGGAGATCATTACAACTGCCTCCCGGATACCTGTAGAAACCGGGCAGCACTACATTGACGCGTTTAAGCAGCTTGGGAACGATAATATAGATGTTATGCACATTAAAAAAAGGAAAGATACGCTTAACAAAGAGTATCTTGACAGAGTGCAGCAAGCCGAAGGAGTTTTATTTACGGGGGGAAACCAGCTCCGGCTGACCACTATTTTTGGCGGTACAAAAATGCTGAAAATACTTAAGAGTAAGTATCAGAGTGAAGACTTTGTATTAGCAGGCACCAGTGCGGGAGCGATGGCCATGTCTAATACCATGATCTATCATGGCAGCAGCACGGAAGCATTAGTGAAGGGAGAGGTAAAAATATCCAGGGGACTGGGATTCATCCATGATGTAACCTTCGATTCCCACTTTATAAAAAGGGGGCGATTCGGACGCCTGTGCCAGTCCCTTGCCAGCAACCCGGCTTCTATCGGCATCGGTCTCGGTGAGGATACCGGTTTGCTTATTACCAAAGGAGATCACATGGAGGGTCTCGGCTCCGGCTTGGTTATAATTGTGGAGGGAGATGACATAAAGTACACCAATATAGCAGATATTAAGGATGGGGATCTAATCTCTATCGAAAACCTGACGGTTCACGTTCTCTCAAGAGGCCACAGCTACATCCTTTCCGAAAGACGTATGGTACATTTACCTATTTAAAGAAGGCTTTGTAAAATCTTTTATTGATATATCTCCACTTTGTATTTGCTCTCTGCCGTAACCATGCCCCTGTACATTCCCGGCGTGTTAAAGCTCATGACGTAATTTCCCATCGAATCAACGGCAATAACACCTCCTTCACCGCTTTGTTCCTTTAGCTTTTCATGAACCACATAATCTGCTGCCTCCTGCAGAGAGCACTGCTTGTATTCCATTAAGGCAGATATGTCATAAGCTGAAACATTCCGGATAAAATATTCGCCATGACCGGTACATGAAACGGCACAGGTATCGTTGTTCGCATAGGTCCCGGCACCTATAATTGGCGTATCCCCTATTCTGCCAAATTGTTTGTTGGTCATACCGCCCGTTGAAGTCGCTGCCGCAATGTTTCCGTGACTATCAAGCGCCACTGCACCTACGGTTCCAAACTTCTTGCCTCCGTTTTCAACGTTATGCTCCCTGCTTTTATGCTCTCCGCTATGATCGAGGATAACTTCTTCATTTTCCCTTGCAAGTTGCAGCTGTTTAAAACGCGCTTCGCTATAAAAATAGTTGGGATTGGCCAGCTCACACCCCCTTTGCTTTGCAAACGTTTCCGCTCCCTTTCCCGCCAGCATTACATACGGTGAGTTTTCCATCACCTGCCTGGCAGCAGATACAGGATTTTTTAGCCGGCTCACTCCCGAAACAGCCCCGGCATTCAGGGTTTTACCATCCATAATTGAGGCGTCCATCTCGTTTTTGCCATCGTGGGTAAAAACAGACCCCTTGCCAGCATTGAACAGGGGTGAATTTTCCAGCACGATGACTGCCCCCTCCACGGCTTCGACGGCTGTACCCCCGTTCTTCAGGATCTCTCCACCGGCCTTCAGAGCCTGTTCCAGAGTTTGGAGATAATCCTCCTCTTTGGCAGGGGTCATATTTTCTTTGAGAATAGTACCCACGCCCCCGTGTATCAACAAAACGTACTCCATATTGGCCTTCATGCAAACCCTCATTTTCTACAAATATATGGAACATGGGTAACAGTTCTACTCCCGAATTTGCAAAAGACCGACGTGCCGTACTACCAGGTCCGTCCCAACAGAGATCAGGCCAGGAGTTTGCGCATCGCACAATTTTGCGCCCAAAGCAACCCGTTGGGGAAAAGCCTTCTAAATGAAGGATATCATTGAAGTCTTAAACATGCCTGACAAGACCTAACCCGGATCTTTTATCGGAAGAGACTACGTAACCTATTTTTTCATTTATCGGAATAAATTCAGTATTTAAGATGGAGTCAGGGAGTTTTTACTCGTTGCTTAACAAGATAATTATATGTTAGTGGCAATTGAAATAAATTTGAAACCGTAAAAAATTTACTATGGACATAGTCACTAAATATAGCGTCAGTGATAGGTCCCATCCTTTTAAATTGACAGGAAGACATTTGAGTCAAATGATAGCAACTGGTAATTTGGAAGTATCAGTACCGACAAGAAAAGGGAGAAAAGATTTTAAAATTGTTGGCACAAAACAGGAGCTTTTAGATTTGGCTGATGCAGTAACACAAGTTGCAAATAACATGTGAGCAAGCAGTTTTAATTTATTGACAATAAGTATCATTTATATATTGAGATATGATTGAAGAATCCACACATAAAATCTTTTTCAGCAATGCCGATAACCTTTCAGAATTAGAGGATAATTCTGTTTCATTGGTTGTAACATCTCCTCCTTATCCAATGATCGAAATGTGGGATGAGAGCTTTTCTACTCAAAACAATGGCATTGCTAAAGCATTGAAAAAAGACAAACCTGAACATGCATTTGAGCTAATGCATAAAATTTTGGATGAAGTATGGAAAGAGTGTTCCCGGGTATTATGTGACGGTGGAGTAGCCTGTATCAATATCGGAGATGCCACCCGAACAATTGATAGGAAATTTCAGCTTTTTTCAAATCATGCGAGAATTATTTCTTCATTTGTTGAACTGGGTTTTTCCAATCTTCCGAATATCATCTGGCGCAAACAGACGAATGCCCCAAACAAATTTATGGGTTCGGGTATGTATCCACCTGGTGCATATATTACGCTTGAGCATGAGTTTATTTTGGTGTTCAGAAACGGGAATAAACGAGAGTTTTCAGCAAAAGAAAAACAAAATCGCAGAGAAAGCGCCTACTTTTGGGAAGAGCGCAATAACTGGTTTTCAGATTTATGGGAATTGAAAGGGACAACGCAGGTGCTATCTAATAACGGCGCCAGAGACAGAAGTGGAGTTTATCCGTTTGAAATTCCTTATCGACTCATCAACATGTTTTCTGTCTATGGTGACACCGTACTTGATCCGTTCATTGGGACCGGAACAACGTCGCTTGCAGCCATTGCTTCAGGCCGGAATAGCGTTGGATATGAATTGGAATCTGAATTTTCTTCAACTATTGAACAAACTTTGTTATCAGAATCAAATCTGGAATTGATTAATAACACTATCCGCAAACGCATCCTTAATCATAAAGAGTTCGTCAATCAGCGAACTGAAGAAAAAGGCATTGAAAGCGTAAAGCATTATAACGAATGGTTTGATTTTCCTGTCATGACAAGACAAGAAAAAGATCTTACACTCCAATTTGTTGAGAATATTCAAAAATTAGATAATAATATTTTCAACGCATCCTATCTTCAGGAAGCTTTAATGGATTATCAGGGTTCTCAATCTCTTTTTTCGCAAGTATAGGTCAAAAATCGAATTCAATCGTAATACCTCCCTTCTTCTTTTCATAGTAAATAATCTGAACGGTAATTTCTTCCGCGAGGCTTGCTTTTGATCTCTACGTGTGCGGCTTAATGCTTACGGGGATGTATCCGATATACCCGTCAATCCCCCGGCTTTCTTCCTCTTTGGTTGCAAGTCGATAATCCATTTCTTTAATGTCAGCTACTTTTTTCAGTATAGCTTCCTGAAAACAAAGACCGATGAATGTTTTATACAAAACTAAATCTTTGACCCAAGTTTCGATCATCTCACGATCGATTTTTTGGATCGCGTCTTTGAGTTTATCAACCATGTCCTCAACTTTATCACTGGCTTTTTCCCTTGCATCTGGATGCCTTTCTTCATACCACTTAATCCATTCATCAATAGTTCTGCCATCAAATTCCTGAATCAGATCACTCATTTGTCCCACAACTTTGGGCCTGGTACCTTGAGAATTTTGATTTGCTAAGTTTAATATTTGTGTTGTGTACTTAGGAAAGTCAGGAACCTCTCCAACTACTACATCCATAATCTCGTCATTGTATATCTTTACTTTTGTACTCATAAATCCTCAAATAATTCACTTAAAGAGATTTTGAAAGCTTTCGCTATTTTTTCGAGATTAACAATGGATACATTTCTTTTACCTTGTTCTATACCAGCGATATAGGTTCTGTCTAAATCACATAGATTTGCAAACTGCTCCTGGCTTAAATCCCGCTGGTGTCTCAGCTTCCTAATTTTATTTCCGATTTTACTTTTAATATCCATCGACTGAGAATAGCACAATTGTAGCCGATAAATCAACGGACTATGAGTCACATCTGCCACTAATTGAGTAGACGGTTCCGCCCAAGATTGAGCGGAGTGCGACGCTCGCTAAAGGCACTACCTTGTAGCACACCGTTACCCATCAACCCAACCGCTCTTTTCACTAGTACCGTTACCAGTAAATAAGATACGTATGCAAATTTATCGTTTTCGGGAAATGCATCAGATTTCGCTGTAAGTTAAACTAAATGAATGTAGTGGTAAAACGGCACTTAGGGATCCCTGGGAAAAGGGCGCCAGCCTCACAAGGACGATTAGCAGGCTATCGCCCCTTCAGGGCTTGCATGATAGAGACCGGTACCTGCTCACAGGGCGATGCTCTGTGTTGGTGATTTAGCCCACTTTTTGGGCTACCTTTCAATGGCATCAGATAAGTCATGGTGAAGAATCAATGTCGATATACCTTGTCAAATAAAGCTTATTTTCGTAGCTACTACTTCTCTATTTTGCGGATGGAAGTTGAGTTAATTCAGCAGTGAATTGAAATATGCTGGAATATTGGTTTCAAAAGTCATTCGTTCTTTGGTAACCGGGTGATTTATTGAAAGCCTTGCTGCATGAAGAGCAAGTCGCTTAATCCCTTTTTCTTTCTTCCCATACATTTTATCGCCAACAACAGAGTGTCCTGCTTCGGAAAAATGTACACGAATTTGATTTTTTCGACCCGTCAAAAGATTCACCTCTATCAAAGTATAATTATCCGATTCCTTAAGAACCTTGTATTCCGTTTTCGAAAGTTTACCAGCTTTTGAGTCTTCTACTGAATATACCCGATTTATCGCATTCTGTGTAAGATATGAGCTTATTACACCTTCCTTCTTTTTAACTATTCCATTTACAACTGTGTAATAGGTTTTGGTTGCTTTCTTCCAATTATCCTGAAGGTATCGCTTCGATTGTTCGTTCTTAGCAAAAATTAAAACTCCTGAGGTGTCTTTGTCTAACCTGTGTACAATGAACACTCTTTTTCTGGATTTAGGATTACCCTTTCGGACATAGTTATTGAGCAAAGAAGTAACTGTATTATCCCTTTCTTTGTCGTTTTCGACGGTTAACAAGCCATGTATTTTTTCGATGACAATGATATCGTAGTCCTCATATAAGATAGTAATGCCTTTGGGATGAAACCTTTTTGGGGATCCTTTAAATTTTTTTCGATGATCTTTCATTACTTAGATTAGGGAATTTTGAGGTAGGAAAAAGCTTTAACCTTTGATTGTAATTTTAACCTTGTCTCGTAGCTCTTGCTGCGGAATGCAGCGCCTGAGTTCTGTTCAGTACTACCCTTGAAACCTGAGTTCGATTCTTAAATGCGGATTATGATTTAGATGCTTGTCCAAAGAGGGCGTCATCCCGCACCTCCCCAATGAGAACAATGCTTGTCAGCGAGATACGTTTTGCTTATCATCGTTTATTGTAATTTAGGTACGATGCCTCTTTCCCCCACCTTTCTTCTGAGAATCCAGATTATTATGAAAAAACCAGAGTCGGACGCTTTTAACCTTATCCAACGTGAGCTGGCACTTCATGATGCGGCCATGGAATCTACCAGCTGCGGTATCTCGATTTCGGATGCGCGTAAACCGGACATGCCGCTGATTTATGTGAACCGGGCATTTTCCGAAATGAGTGGTTATTTAGAAGAAGAAGTTGTGGGCAGGAACTGCCGATTTCTGCAGGGCGAAGATCGTGATCAGGACGCCAGATATACTATTCGGGAGGCGATAGACTTGGGTAACCACTGTCAGGTGCTTTTGAAAAACTACCGAAAGGACGGCACCTTTTTCTGGAATGAGCTAATCCTTTCTCCTATTCGCGACAAAGACGGCGAATTAACCCATTTTGTTGGGGTACAAAACGATGTGACAGATCGTGAAGAGGCGCGGCGGGAAACGGCGGCCAAACAGATTGAGCTGGAAAAGACTTTGGAGACTCTCCGGGAAACGCAAGCAATGCTGATTCATTCCGAGAAGATGAATGCGCTTGGGCAGATGGTGGCCGGTGTCGCACACGAAATTAATAATCCAGTGGCTTTTATTGCCAGCAACATGCACGCGCTCAAACAGATGGCTCATGATTTGAAAGGGGCATATGAGCAATTAAACGCAGCGGTTGATACCTCCGGCAATGAGGAGTTAAAAGCGATAGCTACAAAACTGAGTAAAGCGGCAGATGTGGACTTTATCTCGGAAGACCTTGACGACTTGATTGATAGCTCAACCGATGGGCTGAAGAGAGTCAAGGATATTGTTGCTAACCTGCGTAATTTCTCGCGACTGGACGAGGCAGAGGAGAAGGTCGCCTCAATTAAAGAGTGCATCAAGAATACTCTGGAGATCGCCGGAGCCGCTGCTAAGAATGAGTTGGCGATTGACTGTCAGCTCAACGACCTTTCGCCGATTAAATGCCGCCCGGCGGAATTGAACCAGGTTTTCCTTAACCTGATCATGAATGCGGCTCAGGCGGTGAAAAAGGACGGTCGCCTCGAAATTAAGGGGTCGGAAACGGAGGATACAATGACCTTAACATTTACTGATAATGGGGCGGGGATGGATGCGGCTACCAAAGAGAAAATCTTCAATCCTTTTTTCACGACAAAGCCGGTGGGCGCAGGGACAGGTCTGGGACTGTCGATTGCCTACAAGATTATTACAGACGGACACAAGGGAACAATTACAGTTGACAGCGAAGTTGGTAAAGGCACCTCGTTCAAAATCAGTCTACCAAAAAACGTATAAACTTATGAATGAAAACAGCCCTGAAGTCGATGTGAATATTGACCACGACAACAACCTTCTAGTGATCGACGATGAACCATCGATACTCAGTTCATTGAAGAGGCAGTTTCGCAGAAATTATCAGGTCTATATCGCCCACAGTGCGCAGGAAGGACTGGAAGTTATGAAAGCACATTCAATTCAGGTCATTATTTCCGATCAGCGGATGCCGGGTATGAATGGCGCAGAGTTTTTTGATCAAGTAAAGCACGACTATCCTGACGCAACTCGCCTGCTTTTGACTGGATATGCCGATATTCAAGCGGTGATTGAAGCGATCAATGACGGGAATATCTTCCGATATATTACCAAGCCCTGGGATCCCACCGAGCTCGATACAATCGTGCGCGAAGCATTTGAGCGGCACAACTTAATTGTTCGTAATAAAGAGCTGGTGAAACAATTGCAGGAAGCAAACCGAGATCTCGAAAAGCGGGTCAAAGCGCGCACTGTTGAATTGACTGAGCTCAACAAGGAGAAGGATCATATGATCGGTATCGTAGCTCATGATCTTAGAGGGCCGCTTGGGAGCATCAGGATGGCCCATGATGTGATCTGCGAAGATTTGACTGATACCGTGACACAGGAAGAGTTTCTTGGTTTAATTGACGAAGTAGCTGAGAAAGCACTGCGTTTGATTGACGATCTGCTGGATGTTTCTGCAATCGAGACCGGGCAGCTTGTTTTGGAGAACAAAGTTGTTCCGTTAGAAGAATTTCTGGACAAGGTAATTCGTTTGAACCGTCGGTCTGCGGAGAAAAAGGGTATTCAGCTAGAATTACAATACAGGGGTCCAGATTCATGGACCTTCGACCCTCAGCGCATCGAGCAGGTTCTGGATAATCTACTGGGGAATGCGTATAAGTATTCGCATAAGGATACAACTGTGAGACTAGTCGTCGAACTGGACGAAGGTCGGCTTTACTTCAAAATTTTTGATCAAGGACAGGGTATTCGTGAAGACGATATGGATAAACTCTTTACCGCTTTTCAAAAAACCAGCACGTTACCTACCGGCTCCGAACAGAGTAACGGGTTAGGGCTCTCGATTTGCAAGCGTATCGTTGAGTTGCACGGGGGAATCATTCAGGCGCAGAGCATATTCGGCGAAGGGTCATGTTTCAGTTTTTATCTGCCCGCATTGTAGGTTTTGAAGCGGTCGTCGCATTGATGGGGCTCTAAGGGAGCCAGGCTTTAATACTTCGTATTGATTCTTTGTTATTTTTGTGTCAATGGTTTCCGGAGTTGCTTGTTTTAAAGTTTTAGCCGTTAATTAATTCGATATCCGCCCGTTAGGCACCGCCCTTGTGGCTATAGTGATCGCTAAGGATCCCGGCTGTAGTGCAAATAGACAGGCCTACCGTATTTAGATTAGGAGATAGACGAGTAAAAAACTGCATACTGATACTGCAAGGCCTACCATAAAAATATTATAGGCAACTCTAAGCAACTTGAACTTTTTAGAAAGAACGACCCCAAGGCTGTGCAGATCCCGTGCCATTGTATTGTACAGCCGTTCACTGTCAGACATCAATTCCTCCAATCCCGTCACATAATCGTCTCGCTCCATGCTATAGAAATTGCCAAAAAACAAGATATTGGATCGGTTAGATCGCACATCATCCAGGGTCACTTTTTCATTACTGACACGCGGCCGCGCAGCTAAAACTGAATAAATCAGGGACATCATACACGTGATCAATAAAATTGCCGTGGGTAATAGCAGCCAGGAGTTAGAATTGAGTTGAGTTGAGATAGATGCGATCATGATAGAGATGATGATCCCATTAATGCTAATCATGATGTTTGACTTGTTATCTGCAATCGCACTGAGCTCGATATGGGTTCGGTATGAGGTTCGGAACATATCCGACACCCCGCGTTTGAGAGAACCAAGTGCCTTCGCCGGAGACTCATCGTCCGGTGTCTCTTCGGGTTCTTCAAAATAGCTTTGTTTAGGTAGTTTAAGGCTCTCGTACACCAGAGAGTATAAACTTACCGGTTTAGATATATTTTTTAATGCATGTTCGCCAAAAGACTCTACACGAATGCCCGGATGATTTTTGATCTCATTAAATACATTTTCTGAGATCATGACCGAACCGGCTGTTCCAAGTGACTGAATACGTGAGGCAATGTTCACGGCATCTCCATAGATCCCTTCGTCATCATATACTACATCGCCGGTATGAATACCAATCCGAAGTGGAACCGCCGGCTGTTTGGTGAGCTCAACCTGAATATCCCTTGCGCATTTTACAGCATCCAGGGCACTCCCAAACATTATCAGTGTCCCATCTCCATAATACTGTATTACCTGTCCATGGTAATTTAAAAGATGAGTATTAATTATTGAACGTTGGCGATCCCTTTGAGATTTAGCATTTTCTTCATCTATTTGCATCATTTTTGTATAATCTACAATGTCGGCAAACATGATGGCTGCAAGAAGTCGGATTTGATTATTTTCTGCGATAATATTTGTGGCCAGGAATTATTAGAGTATAAGCAGCAGTTCTGCTCTGAATTTTATAAAAATTGGAATTGAATCGATATACATCGAAATAAAAATCACGCCTTGTCTGTGAAGAATTTTTACTTATTCTATGGAACCTATCTCCGAATGTATCAAAAAAAAATCCAACATATTAAACCAAACGCCCCCGTCATAACCTGCATGCCATTTTATAGAGTCATCCGTCCTGCATGCCGCTAATTACAATATTGCCTGTTCCATAACTATTACACGGATAGCTGAAAGCTTTTGACATTTTTTTAGCATCGTTCAGTGTGTCGTAGAAATCATCCAGATATTCCGTGGCAAAACTAATATAACTCTCCGCAAGCAAGGTGTTTTCTGTTATAATTCTATAAATTTCCGGTTTGAGTTCCTGAAACTGTGTAAATGTGGCATTTAATACACTTAGATCTTCCAGACAATATCCCCTGAATACCCTTTCTCTAACCGATCTCAGTTTTAAAGCCGGTGAAGGTCGTGCATAAGGACTGGATACAAGTCCTACCAAATCAAAATCGTAGGGTACTGATACAAAAACTTTTTCACTGTTCAGAAATAGCAACTCAATATTGTGTAAATATTGAACAGACCAATCGGTGTTGCCGATCATATAGGCGAATACGCTCATACGCAAAAATGCTTCCTGCTCTACAATTTCAGGTCTATAATTAATGCGTTCTATAAGCGAGGCATTGCTTCGGGAAGCCAGAACGTTTTTATCCTCAATTAAAAATCCATATTGTGGATTTGATATCTGACTACTACCAGTATCATGAAAGGTTAGGCGAACCAGTCGAACATTAAAGCTATAGTCTGTAAATAAATTGTACAATTTGTACGTGAGGTATTCGCGTATCACATACTGCTCTCCTTTGCAAGGTACCACAAGCTTCAGTTCCGGGTGGCCGGCAAAGAGTGAATGCTCAGGTGCCTCATGTTTTTTAAAATTGAACTTAAGGGGTGGAGTGTTACAGTTTTCTTTTAACCTGCGGAAATTACCCCTGACCCGAACACGCAGGTCCAGTGATTCTTCTGGGGCCACATTTTGAACATGAAGCTTCATAATATGATACGAAGGATCTTCTCCCCGGTCGTTCAGAAGCGTCTCAATATCCCCTTCCAGTCTTATATCTATAACTTCTTCACCGTCAAACAAACCCTGACGTTGAATCGGCAGAGCTTCCTTCTGAAAATCGGAAGAAACCGGGGTTAGCAAGAATCCCATGACATGAAGACAAACTACTATTAATTTGAAGGCAGTCATGGTTATTAAGTTAGATAGTTTTCATCTTATCAGAGTAATCTTTTTTTAAATCACATCAAAGAACAACAGATCGTCCAGAGCTCCTAAATCCATATGTGTTGAAGTATAGAGTTATTTGAATTTTATCGACCGGGTTAAATCTTGCCAAAAATATTCGGGGATTTTCAAGAAATGGAATCACTGATGAAATTAAGAAGATAGGATGACTGTTAATCGATTAGGCGGCTCAATAAATATTCTCACCTATCGTTGAATATGTAAGTACATTGTAATTATATTCCAACCAGGAATGAATTAAACCTTGTCGCTATGAAAACGAAATTAATCCGTATTGGGAATTCCCAGGGTGTACGAATTCCAAAACCGTTGATTGAAGAGAGTGGAATAACCGATGAAATCGAGATGATTCTCAGAGACGATGAAATTGTACTCCGCTCTGCTGAAACAACACGAAAAAATTGGGAAGCGTCCTTCGAGAAAATGGCAGAACAAGATGATGATATCATATTAGATCAGAAAGAGATTCAAAAACAATCCGAATGGGATGAAGTCGAGTGGACATGGTAGAAAGAAATCCACCTCAAAGGTTTGAGGTACATTTGATTTCGCTCGATCCGACAAAAGGTTCTGAAATTCGGAAAACCCGCCCCTGTTTAATCCTTTCACCCAATGAAATGAATAGACATATCAGAACCATAATCATTGCACCGATGACTTCCACAATGAAAAATTATCCAACACGGGTCACAACTACATTTCAGGGCAAAAAAGGGCAGATTGTGTTAGATCAAATTCGCACTGTGGATAAAAGCCGTTTGATCAAAAATCTTGGCTCAATCAGCAGTGCCGCTGAAGAGAAAGTACTTAATGTACTGCAGGACATGTTTGCTCGGTAGATTCGCCCACTTACCCAGCGGCACAAACGGACTCGGTCAGGGTTCAGATCTTTAATAATTTTAACCCGGCTCGATCCTTAAACGCGGGGTCGTTAAAGCACTTTCAAGAAATCAATCGACGAAGTAATGACACGCTTATTAATCAGTTTTATTTTCATTACGATACTGACATTTTCTGCCTGCACACTCTTGTCAGTTAAAGACGGCACATCCTCTGTTATTAATTTAGAAGAGCTTATTCAGCACTGGGAGCATTCTTATGAGGAAGAACTTGAAGGAAGCGATGTTAAGGTTTACAGGCCTCATGACTACAAAGAATTTCCGCCGAGTCGGTTCAGGATGCAGTACATTTTTGAGGAAGCTGATGCTTGCCAGTGGTATTACCTTGCCCCGGATGATGGTCATCATTTTAAGTCCGGGAAGTGGAAACTCGATGCAGAGAACTCTGAAGTCCTTATTATAGAACAGGGTGAAGACCTAATACGGTACCGCATCATGGAGCTGAATAAAGAAGTACTTCGCATGAAATTCATCGATACTGAGTAAAACTAAAATGCTATAACATATATATGGCCTCCAATGTCATGTGGCAATAGTTCTCCCTGGCGAGAAAAAATATCTTCTCGCTTTGCCGTTCTCGACACGTTTTCAATGGCGTTGTACTACAGGCAGTTTTCAATCGCGGTTTTACAGCTCATCTGACTGCACCTCCCAAGGAATGGCAAAGCCACAAACATATATAGAGGCTCAGCATTTCAACCGTTTTCAACTGACAAACTATTAAAATGGTCAGGCTGCTGTCCCGACGGCCTCCCGAAAGCATTCGGGATGCGTTCCCTTGTACCGGACAATCAAGCAGCAGGCTAAGGCAGTTTGCTAACTATTTGCAATACCACCCTTCCAGTTATAGGTAGTCTCGGGGAAGGGGCAGCACAGATCACCCCGATGGGCTTGTCGGGGGGAAGTTCGTCCACGTCCATCGCATCGAAAGTTATTTATAAATAGGGAGCGGGTGCGGTGTCCAATCAAACGCTTTGAGCTCAGGGCTGGTTGTCCTATCCAGTCATTGAATGATCTGCCTTGCAGTCATAGTGGTAGCAACTGGCGTTCAGGCTCTACCCCATAGAAGTCTCAGTTATAGCTCGGGCTCACCAGCACCCCTCCCGTTATGCTTTTTCCTTTGCCATATTGCTTTGTAAAAACATTTTTATGTTAAAAGGCTTTTGTCGTTTCAGCATGTAATACACGGCGATCCCGAGGCGCTTAGCCACAATACTCAATGCGTTGCTTTTTCCATGGCGGTTATTCAGCCGGTTATAATAGCGCTCAGCCTCTTTGTTATTTCGCAGAAACAGCACCGCCGCTTCCGAGAAGGCCCATCGCAGGTGTGCATTGCCAATACGCCCGCCGGTTGTCCCATAATTCTTTCCGCCTGATGATTTTTGTCCCTTTACCAGGCGGGCGTACGAACAAAACTCACCCCGGCTTGGAAAACGATCGATCGTATGGATTTCGTAAAGCATCGTTAGGCCTAATACATCCCCCACTCCATGGATGCTTTGAAGCAGGTGAAGACTGACCGGATCATGGCCTTTGGCGAGCTTTAAAATCTGCTTGTCCAGATTGTCAATAATCGGATCGTAGTGGTCGATCAGCTGCACATCGGTTTCCACGATGAGCCGGACCACCGGATCGGGAAAATGCCCCACGATATCCTTGTCTCGACGATGGTGTGGCCTGGACAGGGTTCCCAGCGGCTCCAGGTTGTATTGCATTGTGGTCCGCCAGCTGGCGGATGACTGAGAAGTTCGGCGCGTTTTCGCACAAAGTGATTGCGCCGTCGCATCAGATCCCGGGTAGCCCGCATTTGGGGTGGATAGACGTAGGCCACCGGGAAGTTACCGCCGCGAATCAATCGGGCAATCTTCAGCGAGTCAATCCGGTCATTCTTGGTTTTGACGCCGTGAATCGACTTCATGTAAAGGGCGTGACCCAACACAAAGTCGATCCCTTCCTCTTCGCATACATCGGCCAGCCAGTACCAGCAGAAAATGCACTCCACGCCAACAACGATATCGCCCCGAAACGGTTCAATGGCTTGAAGAAATCGGTCGGGCTTGCAGGGAATGTTTTTGTGATAGACCTTTTTTCCATCTTTGTCCAGAATGCAAACATACATGGTTCTTGCGTGCAAATCGATTTCGCTTCGCGGGTTAAAAGAGGAGCGCAGTAATATGAATGGACACCAGTATATACATTCATGGCTTTTCTCCTTGGGTTTGTTATGAGTTTTGCAGAACCGTAATCTACGATTCTGGGAGGAGGCCATGAATAATATCAAGCAACTCAACGCAGACACCGCCTTGCTTTTTCAAATTTCTGTGGTAGCTTTAGGAGCCACTATTTATCAACAAAAACGAACACGGTGCCGGTTAGTTGCAGCATCGTTAGTGGCCTTTTTCAACACAGGTTTAATAAAATTCTAACAAATCTGTAACAAATCATAGGTAATTTTCTCTTGTATACAGTAGAAGTGAGGCTAATAAGCCTATAGGCCTTACTTTCAATAGATCAACTCAAATTCAAGGAGATTAAAAAGAGAATAGCAATTCTATATTTCCCTGTAGCTCTACTACTTATTGGGTGTGAGCGTAATAATACGACCCTTACCGGATCCATAGATTCGGAAGAACCAGTGGCAACTTCTTATAAAAGCATGTCAGACCCTGAGCCTTATTCTGATAATTTTCAGTTTGATTTTACCCTAAGCTATGATGAATTAGAGTTCGATGGTTCAAGTCCAGATGGATTAGACTTCAGTTTTGAAGCATTTTCAAATAATGTTTTTGATTTGTCAGTTCCAATGTCAATTACCCCTTCATATTCACCAGTTAATCCAGGTGATCTTGAATATGATGTAATAGCAAGTGTAAGCCAAAGTATTCCCACTAATATATCCGTTAACGGCAGTTCGATATCCTATTCGGGTGAATCTGGTTCATTAAATAGTCAAGAACTTAGTATCATAAATTGGGCTCAAGATGGATTGGACGATGCATTAACCGATTTACAAAATCATAGTGGAGGTTGTGCCATCTTCCCATGCCCAAACAAAGCTGTATCCAGTCAGCAGAAATCTCCCAAAAGTTCACTCCTATCTATGTCAAAGGAGGAAGTAATTGAGCATTTGGAAAGTCAGGGCTTTAATGTTGAACAGGTAAGAGGTTGGGAATTTCAGATATCCAGAACTCACAAAGATATCCTATCGCAGGAAGCTACATTATCAACTACATATATCTATAATGTTAAAAATGGGGAAATCAGCCTTAATGATAAAAGTCGTTCCAACGGCTTGGCTACTGCACTCTCAAAAGCTGAAAAGCTTGGGGATAAAAACCCAAGGATCCAGTCCATAATCAGCAGAACAGAGAAAGAAGGTCTAATTAAAAGCCTGAGAATGAGTTCAAATCGAAAAACTAACAACTAAATGGAGGTCAAAATGAAATTTCTAAGAACTCTACTATTTTTATTTTTACTGCCATGTATGTCGTTGTATGCACAATCAGAAACTGTTTCATTTATACATGGTTTTGGTGCCACATCTTCTGTTTGGAATACCATAAACAGTGATTTGGCGCAAGACTACAGCTTCAATTCATACAATGTTTCTTACAACACAGCACAATCTATTGGAACATCGGCCTCATCCGTATATATCCCGAATGGATCCGTAGCGGTCGCTCATAGCCAGGGAATACCTGAGGAGAACAAGCACAAGTAATTTGGACGCTTTAATTACGGTCGGAACACCAAATCTGGGAGCACCTATTATCAATGGTGCGCAAGCCGGCAATCTGCAAACTATGTTAGGTTATTGGATAGATGATCTTGCGGCAGGCCCTTCTTTTGTTATTGGCTCTCAAGCATCGGCATATGTTAACGGTGTTTTGACCGCCTTAAAAATAATCGGCAGTAATGCCCTTGATGATTATACCGATGACCTGACTGCTTCTGCAACATCTATAACGCAGATGAAACCCGGAAGTGCATTTTTGAATACCTTAAACAGTAACCCGTCATCCACGTTACCCTCTGCGCGGTATGCCATTTTTGGGTCTGAAACCCAAACCATGAATAATCATATTCGATTGGCAGATTCATATAGAAGAAATTCCGTTGCTGGAAACCCTATTGAAAGTGGAACAGGTATTGATATACATGGAAAAGTTAAATCTGTATATTTAATAGCGGCAAACACGGCAAGAAGCATAGCCTCCTATTATTTCTGGATGTATACCGATAGTGATACGTACGATCCTAACCGATTATATTACTATGACAGGTACACTTATTTTAGTGCAGCTTCCGACGCATTTGCCTGGGGGTGGTTATCATTAGAACTCATGCAGCATATAGAATGGGAAACATACATGGTTGGATCATATTTAGGAAATGGCACTCTTTATTGAAAGTGATGCCTTTATTCCTGCCGACTATCAGGCTCCGGCTTTCTTTGGGCAGCTGGGAGATCGAATTTTACGAGCTGAAGGCGCTAACCATGTAGAGTTAACCGCCCATGAAAGTACTCG
>Ga0306912_1000639_pt1 | contig 19564 bp, 29 predicted proteins | sample AntRauFillE10628_FD_190443 | JGI IMG/M metagenome (GOLD analysis project Ga0306912, IMG submission 190443) | Saline lake microbial communities from Rauer Islands, Antarctica - Metagenome Filla E10 #628 (v2) (version 2) | ecosystem: Environmental > Aquatic > Non-marine Saline and Alkaline >... | reverse complement strand
GCGATGACCTGCGCGATGGCGTCACGGGCTGCCGCACGCTGGGCTTGGTCGGCGGCGGCTTGGTCGGCCACGTCAGCGTCGTGCGCGACCTGCGCCGCCCCAGTCAGGGTCGTGACACCGGCAAGATCGGCGAGAGTGATCGGCATCATGCCACCTTCAGGATTGTCGTCGCATACCAGCGGGCGCCGTACCGGCCCAGCCCGACCGTGTCGCCAACGTCCGGCGTCAGCCCGACGACCGGGGTCACGTCGGTCGGGACACCGTCCGGACCGCGACGCACCGTCAGCGGCGACACGACGGCGACGACCCCCCAGTCGGTGACCGACGCGACCCGGCGGGCCTCCTGGCGGGCGACCGTGCGGGCTGCCGCGAGCAGCCGTGTCGTGAGCGTCGGGCCGGTCATGCGTCGACCTTCCGCAGCTCGAGGGTCATGTCCGACCCGTCGAGCGGCAACGTCCACCCGACGACCTGCCACCGGCCGGCCACCCCGGCAGCAGGCCACGTCAGACGGACGATGTCGAAGTGGCCGTGCAGCGGGTTCGGGCCGACTGTCACGGTCGCGGACGCCGACGACTGCCGGGCACGCTCAACCTGCGCGTCACCCGCAGCCACCAGCGACGCGAAGTCGGCGGCCTCGGTCGCATGGACGGCCGAGATGATCCGGCCGCGCTGGTCGATCGACGTGACCCCGTCCGACTGGTTCACCACCTCGTAGAGGGTGGTGCCGGCTGTCGGTTCGCCACGTTCTGGGTCGTCGACCCAGAACACCCACCGGTTCGGCACGTCGAACAGGTCCTGCTCCACCGCAGCGTCAGGCACCACAGTCGTGTCAGAGGCGGTCGCGTCGTACACCCACTCGACCGGACGCAAGGTCGGCGGACGGTAGGGCTGGGACCGGAACCGGCCGGCCTCGTCGGCCCGCAACGACCGGTAGCCCGCCTGATCCAGCAGGTCGTTGACGACCCGCAGCCACGTCACGCCGTCACGCAGCGCCCACGTGAGGCCCTCAGCGGTCGCAGGTGCGTCACCGACCTCTGTGAGCACCACCGGCGCGACGACCCCGGCAGCAGCGACCGCAGCCTCGACAGCCGTCTGCAGGCCAGTGCCGGCGGCGACCTGGTAGGTCGCGCCGACCGGCGAGTCCAGAGCAGCGAGCAGGTCGTACCCGTCGGCCTGCCAGACCGGGTCGGACGACTCGTCGACCTGCCTCACCGGCGTGTCGAGGAGGAACACCCCGAGGAACGTCCTGACGGTGACGCCGCCGGCGGTCAGGTCCATCCACGGCCGCAGCCGCACCGTCCCCCACGACAGCTCCCGAGCCAGCTGCACCTGGCAGGTCCGGTGGATCGTCCGATAGGCCCCGTAGACGATCTGCCCGGCCGGCACCACGTCCGCCGACACGTCCTCCAGCAGGGTCCCGTCGGCGTCGAGCAGGTCCGCACCGACGTCCACGACGATGTTGCCGGCCACCACGTCGCGGACCTGCACGTCGGTGAGCAGGTCCCGGGGCGAGGCGGTGGTGATCTGCATCAGACGGCCACCGTGTCCGTCGTCGTCTCGAACATCAGAGAGATCGACGCGAACCCTTCATCGGCACCCGCGTACTCGACGACCTCGAAGTTCTGGAGGACCCCGATGACCACACGGCCACGAGGCTCCCGGAACAGCAGCAGCGCCGCGGCGGAAGCCCACGCACGAAGCTGGTCGACACCTTCACGCTCGACGACCGTCGCTGACAGCTGGAGCGCCCTGCGATCGTCAGGACGGCTGACCGTCCGTCGGCGTCCGCCGGAGTAGGTGCGGACCTCCGGGCTCCTGCCAGCTTCCTCGGACAGCTCCGACAGGTCGACCTGGATCGCTGCCGTCAGGTCGTCGGCCAGCTGGAACCAGCCCTGCTCGAACGTCACGGCCGCCACGTCAGGCACCCGCCCGGGCGGCCTGCTGTAGCGACCCGCCCATAAGCCACTCCATCAGCACGGTCCCGTCAGGGGTGACTAGCTGGATCGGCTGACGGACTCCACGCCGCTCGCCGGTGAGGTCCCGCAGCGCCTGCAGGACCCGTGGGTCGGCACCACCGCCACCACCGCCGAACGTGCCACCGAACGTGCCACCGGCGGTGGACGAGATCGTCGCGGCGCCGGCCGCCCTGTCAGCTGCACGGGCGATGTCGCTGACCGTCGAGGTCAGCCCGTCCGCGACCATCCTGCCGATCTTGACGCCGGCACGGTCCGGAGACCCTGATCCGGACAGCGGTCCGACCTTGGCCGGGGAGAACGGCAGGGCGTCTCGAATCCTGCCAGCAACCGCCCCGATGGCGTCGCCGACGGAGCCGATCATCGACCCGATCCCTCGGATCAGCCCCGCGATGATCTCGCGGCCGGCGGTGTAAAGCGCCGGTACCAGCTGCATGACGGCGTCGACGACCGCCGGGACCAGGTCTGTCAGCACCACACCGATGAGCTCGGGCAGGACCTCCGGGAGCGCGTCGACAAGCGCGGTGAACACCTGGATGCCTGCGTCGAGCAGCACCGGGATCATCTCGAGCAGCGTGGCGATGACGGCAGGCAGGACCGTGCCGACGAGCACGTCGATGATGGTGGGGAGGACCTCGATGACTGCGTCGACGATCGCGAGGAACGTCGTGATGGCCGCGTCGAGCAGCTGCGGGATCATGTCCAGCACCGTCCCGAGCACGGCAGGCAGGACGTCGCCGAGGAGCGTGTCGAGCAGGGTCGGGAGGATGTCGACGACCGCGTCGACGAGGGTGGTGAACGCGACGACTGCAGCGTCGAGCAGCTGCGGGATCATCCCGAGGATGGTCTGTAGGACCGTGGGGAGGACGTCACCGACCAGCGTCCCCACAAGCGTCGGCAGCACTTCCACGACCGCGTCGATCAGGCTGGTGAACAGCTGCAGTCCGGACTCAAGCATCTGCGGGACAGCAGTCACGATGAAGTCGAGGACCTGCGGGATCATCGTCCCGGCGATCCACTCGACCAGCTGCGGGAGGAACTGGACGGCAGCGTCGAGCAGCGCCGGGAACAGCACCAACGCGGCTTCGAGCATCCGCTCCCGCGCGTCGATGATGGCCTGGAAGATCGTCGTGAAACCGCCCTCGGCCAGCCACGTCACCACACTCGCGATGGCGGTCTGGGCAGCCGTCAGGATTCCGGCGAACATCTCGCCGGAACCGTCTGCGAGGGTCCCGAAGATCTCCTTGAGCCCGGCGACGCCGCCGCCTGCCTCGTCGAACGTGTCCTTCAACCGACCCAGCAGGCCGATGCCGTCCTGCAACGCCGGGAACACCGTCGAAGACAGGAACTCCATGACCGGGGTGAGCCCCTGGCGGAGCAGCGCACCCGCCGACTGGGTGATGTCGTCCCACTGGTCGGTGAACACCTCCGCAGCCGCCGCAGCGTCCTCGGACATGACGATCCCGAGCTCCTGCGCCTTCTCACGGGCAGCGTCTATCCCGGCACCACCGTCGGCGAGCGCAGCAGCAAGTTCGGGCCCGGCACGCATGCCGAGCAGGTCCCCGGCCAACGCGGCGCGTTCAGCGTCGGACTCGATCCCTGCGAGCTTCGGGAGGACCTCGTCAAGCACGGCACCGGTGTCGCGGATGTTGCCGCTGCCGTCCTTCAACGAGACGCCCAGCGTCTTGAACGCGTCGGCCGACGCGCCGCCGGTCGTTGCCGCCTCACCGAGGTTCTTGTTGAACTTCTGGACGGCAGTGTCGAACTTCGTCGCGTCGACACCGCCCTGCCCGAACGCGAACCGGAGTTCCTGCATCTGCTCGACACCCAGCCCGGCCTTCTGGGACGTCTTGGCGATCTCGTCGCCGAACGCCGCGACCTTGAACGCGCCGCCGACGGCGGCTGCGCCGGCTGCGGCGAACGCTGCTGTGCCGATGGCAGCGAACTTGCCGAGCTTCTTGCCGACGTTGCCGACCGAGTCGGCGAGCGGCTTGGTGTCGCCCAGGACACGGACGGTGAGGGTGCCCTTCGCCATCACTCACCTCCGGTCATGTTCGTGGCGATCCACGTCTGGAACGTGCTGGCCTCACGGAACGTGAGACGGTCGACGTCCCACGGGGCGATCCCGAACAGGTGTGCGAAGGCGGGTAGCTGCTCGTGCAGCGCCCGCCTCAGGCTTCCGGGTCTGCCACCTCGCCGGCCGGGTCGGCCGTGGTGGACGCAAAGTCGGCGTCGAAGTTCAGGTAGGTCAGGCCACCTGCGACCGTCTCGAACGTGACCTTCGGGTCGGTCTGGCGGCGCTTCAGCCACAGCACACCGGCGAGGGTGTCAAGGTCCGGGCTGTCGGTGAACGCCGAGATCAGTCCGACACCCATCTCGCGGCGGAAGTCGCGGGCCTCGAGTGCGGTGAAGTCCTGGAACCTCACGATCGTCTCGACGCCGTCGACGGTCAGGGCGAGCGCGGGAGGGTCGGTGGGCATGGGTGTCCTGTCGGTCAGAGGAACGGGCCGTCGCCGGCCATCGCCTTGCGGATGGCGGCCATGTAGGTCCGCTCGATGTCGGCACGGTTGTCGCGGACCGTGCCCATGATGTGCGGACGTCGTGGCGCGCCCTTGAAGCTGCCCACGAGGCGGCGTCCCCACGGCAGCAGCGCCGGGGCGACGTCCTGCCCGGCACGGTGGTTCCCGCCGGCACGCAGCAGCACCTCACGCTTGGTCGCCGACGGGCGGACGGTGGAGCCGCCGCCTGCGCCGACCGCACGGGGGTCTCCCTGCGGGAGACGGGCGATGATGTACTGGCCGACGGACTTGTTGGCCTGCCCGAGACGCTTGGGGAGGTCCCGGTCCACAGCCTTTCGGGTGAGCCGGTTGAAGTCCTTGAGCCCGTCGACCTCGATCCTCACGTGGCGAACTCTTCGCCGTTCACCAGCACGGCGGTGAGTGCAGCAGCGTCGTCGACGCCGCCGAGGCACTTGAACGGCAGCGGCTGCATCAGCTGCTCAGGTCCGGCCACCTCAGGGGTCTCGCCGTCGAACCGGCTGTTCGTCGTGATCGTCAGCGAGTCGGTGCCGTTGTTGAACGCCATCACGACGGCGACCTCGGTCCCGGCCAGGTAGCGGTTGTAGGCGGTGAGGTCTTCGAAGTCGGCAGAGAAGCTGCCGGTGGCCTCGCGCATCCCGGACTCGAGCTGCTGGGCCACCGACGAGCCACCGATGCGGTGCCGGTCGACCTTCAGCGCGTTGCTCACGTCGAGCTGCAGCGACTCGACCACCGCGATCTCGGACCCGGCGATCGACACCGACCCCTCGACGAACACGAACGGGGAGGACGACGGGTAGGACGCCGACGCGAGCGCCGTCCCGGTCGTCTCGGTCTGTGCAGACACTTCCAGGTTGAGCTTGGCGATCTCCCCGACGGCGCACGCCAGCGACCACGACGGCAGCTTGCAGCCGGCGTAGGTGAACGGCTGGACAGTCCCGGCGATGTCGGGCCGGCCGACCTGGACGGTGAACGACTTCCCGGTGAGGTCGCCCATCGTCGCAGTGTGGGTGTACGGGGGGCCCGCACCTGACGTGACGACCGACCCGAACATGTGGGTCAGCAGCGTCGCGAGGGGCTCGTCCCACAGCTCGAGGGACACCGGGCCGCCGATGGTCGTCCCGCCGGACTTCCACTGGTGGGTGGTGCGGCGGCCTGCGCGGAGACCGCCGGACTCGATCCGGGCGATCTCCTGCTTGATCGACTCGGACAGGAACCCGGGGTGGAACAGGTCCGGTGTGACACCGGTCCCGGAGGTCGTCTCGGACTTGAACCCGAGCTGTGCGGAGATGCCTGCGGGGGCGACCATGTCAGTCCTCCTGCTTGGTCTTGGTGGTGCGGACGGTCGCCCACACGTCGGTCTGTGCCGTCAGTGACTTCGCGAGGTCGGCGGGCACCTCGACGGTGCCGCCGGCCGGCACGACGTCGCCTGTCGCGGCGATCTGCCGCTCGGACGGCGACACGTTGCGGATCTTCTTGGTCATGGGGGCTCCGGTCACTGGAGGCGTGCCTGGACACGGACGTCAAGGACGAGTTCGCATGCCCACCCGCGCTCGAACGGGAACAGGGTCGAGGTGAGGTCGTTGACCTGTGCCGCGACGAGCCCGTCGACGCCGAGCTTGGGGTCGTCCGCCAGCACGTTCTCGACGGCGGCGGCGATCGTGAACGCTCGGACCTCGCAGGTCTGGGCGTCTGCTGCGGTCAGCTCGGGCCGGAACGTCCAGCAGGTCACCGGCACGGCGTAGTCCTCGGCGCGCTGCTTGCGGCCGGCCTTCATCGTCGGGATCGTCGAGTCCCCGTCGATGCGGATGTCGTCGAGCTGCGGATGACGGCCGAGGAACACCGCCTCAGGCGCGGCCGCAGGTCCGGGCCACGCGTAGTCGACGGGAAGGTCCAGTTCGGCGCGGAGCAGGGCGACCAGGGCGATCTTGACGGCCGGGATGGTCGAGGTCAGGGCGACCATGTCAGGCGACCGCTGGCGTGCGGATGTGGTCGCCGAGGAACTCGTGGACCATCGGGTCGACGGCCTTGTAGAACCCGAGCATGGCGCCGCCAGTGTCGAACGGGTCCTGTGCACGCGCCCACGCGCCCTGGTCTCGCTGCCAGAGCCGCCGCAGGATGCTGCCTGCCGCGACCTTGAAGTCGACCGGGACCGACGTCGTGTCCGCCGCCCGCCCTGCGACGTAGGACACCTCGACGTTGCGGCGGCCGTGCGGGAACCGGCCGTCGATGCTTCCGCAACGTCGCCGGAGCCACACCAGTTCGCCGTATCGGCCGACCGGGTCGAGCAGGTAGCCGTCGGCCGGCTTGATGGCGTTCGTCTCGGCTGTGAGCGTCGTCGCGGTGGTGTGGTCGTACTCAACGACCGAGCTGGCTGACGTTGCGTACGGGACGTGCAGGGCGATCTGGTGGCGGCCACCGTCGTGCTGCTCGCCGGTCACGGCGCGGCGCACGACGGGTCCGCAGATGTCGTCGATGCGCAGAGACACTGCGGTTATGAACCGGGCTGCTTCGGCGTCGGTGGCGGTGGGTTCCTGCGGGACGTTGATCGCGTCGCGACCCTCGGCGAGCGTGATGAGGTCGAGGGTCGCCACGTCAGCTGCCCTTGTGGGCTGCGCCGGTGTGGATCGCCAGACCACGCGCGGTGCCCGAGTAGTCACACCCGTTGACCGGGCAGCTGCCCGGGTCGTCGGGTTCCGGGGCGTCGTCGGTGGTGGTGGTCTGTGTGGACGGCTCGTAGCCGACCTGGTCGGCTGCTTCGGCGTCGACCTCGCGGCCGGCCGAGGACCACAGCACGGCTGCTGTCGGGTCGCCGTGCTCGACCAGGGCGCCGTCGGCGTCCAGGTAGACCCGGCGGTCTGTGATGATCTTCGCCATCAGACCGTGTCGATTCGGGTGAACGTGTCCACGTCGGTGAACTCGTGCACGTTGTCGTTGGCCACGTCGACGTAGAGGTCTCCCGCCACGATCGAGCCGTCGTAGGTCGTGCCGCCGACGGGTGCCCCGGTCCCGGTGTAGGTCCGGGGTCCGGTCGTCTCCATCACGACACCGCCGGTGATGACGTTGCCTCCCTCGATGACTGCCATGTTGCTGCTCCTCGTCGTGTGGTTCGGCGGCCCCGGTCTCCCGGGGCCGCCGAAGTGATGCCCGCCGGAGCGGGCGGAGGTCAGACGCCCGTGACCGTCGCGAACGCGGACGGACGGGTGAACACCAGCGCGGCGCGCATGTCGGCCCGGATGGCCTGCTTGCCGTTGATGAAGTCCGACGCGTGGCTGTTGGTGACCTGCACGTCGATGCCGCGCCGGACGGCGAGCAGCGCGTAGTTCGTCCAGTCGCCCACGACCGCAGTGTTCTCGGTCTGTGCGTCGGACTCGACGACCTGGAGGCCCCAGATGCGGGCCGGGCCCGCCTCGGACGGCGAACCCCAGATGTAGATCCCGTCGGCCGTGCGCAGCAGACGGACGTCCTGCCAGTCGTTGGGGTGGAACACCACCGCCGACGGCATCGCGCGTCCGGTGACCTTGACCTTCGTCATGGCCTTGTAGACCGCGTCCGGGGTCGGGTCGGTGCCCTTGGCCTGCGTCTGGATCCCGGTGACGTTGTTGACGCCCTCGAGGTTCGGCGCGGTGCCGGAGCCGACGAGGATCTGAGCGTCGAGACGCTGACGGAGCATGAAGCTGAGCCGCATCTCGACGTACTCGCGTGCACCCGGGACGTCCTCGAGCTGCTCGTCGGTGACGGGCAGCCACACGGACGGCTTGCGGACCGGGCTGTTGCGCTCGGTCAGCACCAGCGCAGCCTCGCCGTAGGCGGTGCCCTCCGCAGCCTCGGCCGCGTTGTTGGTGAAGGTCGTCTCCTCCATGTAGACGTAGGCGTTCTGGCCCCACGGGATCATCGGGATCAGGTCGGTGACCTGCACCGGACGCTGCGCGTCGGGGACGACCAGCCCGGACCGGGTGGTCTCGGGCGCCCAACCTGCGGAGGTCTCCATCAGGGTGTTGCGCGGGCCGCGGAGCGCGTCACGCAGGTCGATGTCGAGGTGTGCCTCTGGGCCGTTCGAGCCGGCCCGGTCGGTGTACGCGGACGAGCTGATGAACGCCTCACCGAGGGACTTGGCGCGGGCAGAGCCCGACGCGGCGCCGGGCTCGCCGCCCCTACCGGTCGGGTCGACCGAGACGAGGTCAGCGGAGGCCTTGACGGCACGGAGCTGCTCGGCCTTGACGCCGAGGTCGGTGAGCTCGTCGTTGAGGTGGCGGATCGTCTCGGCGGCTGCGGAGGTGTCGCCGGCGAACCGCTCGACCTTCGCGAGGTCGATGGTCCCGTCGGGACCGGACTGCGCCTCGGCGAAGATGGAGGCCAGCTCGTCCTGCTTGGCCTTCAGCTTGCCCTCGGCGTCCTTGAGTGCTGGGAACGTGGTCATGCGTGAATCTCCTGTGTGAGCGCGACGAAGCGCGCGTATTCGTTGGCCACGACGTCGCCGTGGCCGTCCTGGTCGTTGCTGAGTGCCAGCAGCCCGTTCAGCCGTGTGACGCTGTCTCGGAGCCCGTCCAGGCTCGTGACGTTGACCACAGACAGGGACTTGCCGACGTCAGCACGAAGGGCGGCCACCCGTTCCGCGCTGTCGAGCACCGACGCGACCACTCCCATGGCCGTGTCGAGCTCGTCGTTCAACGTCCGCCTGGTGGCAGACGCTGAAGTTTCGTTAATGCGCAGGTCGACGATCTCGTCGACGAGGCCCTCGTCGAGAGTCTGCTGCGCGGTCAGCCACGTCTCGGCTGCCATCATCTGCCGGAACCCGTCGGCGTCGGAGCCCGACGCCGACGCGTAGATCCCGGCGATGACCTGATCCTGCTGATCGAGCAGCGCGCCCATGGCCTCGTGCTCACGCGAGTCGCCGATCGTGACGCCCCACGCGTTGTGGATCATCATCTGGCCGGCCTGAGCGATCTGGCGGACGTCGCCGGCCTGTGCGATCACCGACGCGATCGACGCGGCGACACCGTCGATCCGGGTCGTCACCTCGGCCGGGTGAGCGAGCAGCGCGTTGTAGATCGCGATGCCGTCGAACACGTCCCCGCCGGGGCTGTTGATCTCCACTCGGATGTTTGGCCGGTCGACCTCGTCGAGGTCGCGTGCGACCGACTCGGCGTTGACACCGAGCCACCAGATCTCGTCGTAGATCCGCAGCACCGCCGTGTCGTCGTCGACGTTGCGGAGCGTGTAGCCGGCCTCACGGGCGACGTTCGGGGCATGCTCGGCCGTCAGCGCACGCAGGTCCCCGATCACGTCTGGGAGCCGGGCACGAAGGCTGGCGTGGAGCGTCTTGAGGTCCATGGTCACTCCTGCTGGACTTGGACGGAAGGTCGGCCGGTGTGCTCGAGCAGCCGGAGGTCTCCCGAGGTGATCGCGGCCACAGCAGAGTCCGGCTCGAAACCGTCCCGTGCGAGCGCGGCGATGGCCTGCGCGTTGACGTTGAGGATGTCCGCGGCGTCGCGGGCGTCGTCCTGGAGGAACGGGATGTCGCGGTCGTCGTACCAGAGCCGCGCGCCGTCAGGGACGTCGACCGCAGGGGCGAGTGCGGCGGCCATCGAGCGCCACAGCGGACGTGCTCCGACGTCGGCGAACCGTCGCTTGGCGGCGTTGAAGTTGCCAGCGTTCAACGCCGAGCCGGCCATCCCCTCAGAGAACATGGCCAGCACTGCACCGACGAGCGACGCCGCGGCGATGCGCGACTCCCCTGCACCTTGGGTGACCTTGAAGTCGAGCTGCTTGAGGTCTGCCGCGACCGTCTTGAGGTCCGCACCTCCGCCGAGATGGATCGTCTCGTAGGCCCGTTCCCAGCCGCGGTGGTGCTCGGCGAACAGCTCGGCGTGAGCCTTGACCTTGTCCGGCGCCACAGACGCGTCGTAGGTCACGACCTGCCCGCCGGTCGCTCCGTTCTCGAAGAACTTCAGCTTGTGTCTCGAGGTGGCGTTGTCGGCGTCGACCTCACGAAGGATCGCCGTGATCCACGACATGCCACGCCACTGCGCGGTCGGGTCTGGGATCGGCGACCAATGGATGACCTCGGCGGCCGGGATGATCGTCGGCTCGACCCCGGGCGGCTGGTAGACGATCCCGACAGGCTCCGCGTCGACATGCCACGGGGACGTGCCATCCGGGTACGAAGTGACGATTGTGACCCAGTCGGGACGGAGCCGACGGAGGCGGCGGCCTGCGGGGCCACCTTCCCGCACGGTCGCAAAGAAGTTGCCGGCAAGCGATCCGTCCTGGTCCATCCGGGCGATCAGCTCGCCCGTTGTCGCACCGGTCCACGGCTTCTCGAGCAGCAGCAGCGACGGGTCACCGAACAGGTCGCCGGGACGGCCGTTCTCCAGACGCTGGAACTGGAACCGTGCCTCCCCGAGGATCGCCTGACGGATCAGCATCGTGGTGAACACGACCCCGTTGCCCTTGTAGGCACGTCGCACCAGGTCGTCGAAGTCCTCACCGATCCGCTCACGAGGACCGACCGGGGCTGATCCGAGGATCTGAGGGACCGACCACATGTCGGGCTGACGGAAGTCCTGCCCGATCGAAGACAGGGTGAGGTTGATCGGCCTTCGCCGTGCGGAGATCCTCACGTCTGGTCGTCGTCACGCTGGACCGCGATGTCAAACATGCCCGACCAGGCGAACAGCAGAACACCGCCGGCGATCAGGGCGCCGCCGGTCGACCAGCGGGCCACTCCGGCAACGATCAGCGCGAACGCGATCAGCGACACCGCAGCGGAGAACAGGTCGGTCCGCATGGTTGGTCTCCTCACGTCACGAACGAGAACGGGCCGGGGTCGGTGTCACGGTCGTCGTGCCCGAACTGCTGCAGACCCCACAGCGCGAGCGTCTCGGCGACAAGCGGGGTGATGTCGCCGCCTGCCTTGCGCTGCCACGCCCACGCCCCAGCGAGCGTCCGGCGCGACGCGGTCGAGACCGCGTCGTCAGCGATCGCCTGGCCGCGGTGCTCGAGCTCGCCCGACACGACCGCGTCGAACATCTGCCCGCACGCCGCCACCATCTGCCTCGTCGTGGTGGACACCAGCAGCCGGTTCGGGGTCGGACCGCGATCGTCTGCCACCTGCAGGCCGGCGCGCTCCAACTCGTCCAGCAGCGACGCTGCGGGAGAACGCTCGTCCAGGACGACCGCGACGGGACGTCTCGACTCGGCAAGCTGCAGCAGACGGTCCACAACCCACCGTGTGCCGGGCCGCCGGTCGTACCCGGACCTGTCGCCGGTGACCTCAACGTGCGGGGCGCCACCGTCCGACCAGCCGGCCACCGCGACGGTGGCCCACTCGCGGTCCGGTGAGACATCGAACGCGAACACAAGCGGCGAACCGTCTGCGATCGTCGCAGTCGGCGATGCCAGATCGGGCCAGCACGCCTGGAACCGGTCCTCGTCACCGTCGTCATCGACCGACGGCCAGTCACCGACTGACAGCAGCTCGGTCGCGAACCCACGCCGGTCCATCTTCACACGCTCGCCGGCCATCGTCTCGACCTCGATGCGGAACCCGAGCCCCGGCGTGGACTTGACCCACTGTTCCGGGTCGTCCGCCACCGCGTCGGGGTCGCGGGCGTACTCGGCTTCGTCGGCCGTCCACTCGAACCAAGCGGCCGTCTCGTCGGTCCCCGTCTTCGCGGCTGAGCGGGCCCGGGCGAACTCGACACCGTGCGCATGGATCGTCTGATCCACCGCCGACCCGACCATCCACAGCTGCGGGTTCGGCCTCGCGCGCATCACCGGCCGGAGTGCCGACATGACCGCCGTGGGAAGCTCCATCGCCTCGTCAAGCACGACCAGGTCGCCAGACAGGCCACGTCCGCCACCCTTCGTACGGGTCTTGAACTTGATTTTCTCGCCCGACCGCAACGAGATCGACTCGTCACCGTGAGACCGCGACACGCGCTTCACGCGACGGTCGAACTCGGGCGTCCCCTCGATCAGCGACAGCAGCCGGTCGAAGTGTCCCATCGACGTCTCGAACAGGTGCGCCGAGTGGATGATCAGCCGGTCGCCGAACAGGAACAGCCCCGCGAGCTCACGCGCCTCGAGGATCGCACCCTTGCCGTTCTGTCGGGCGACGAGCAGACCGACGTCCTTCGCAGCCCACCGGCCCTCGACCGTCTCACCGAGCGCCTTCCTGAGCACCAGCTGCTGCCACGGGTCGAGGAGCAGACCGGCCGTGGCAGCAAGGTCGATCGCTTCGTCCCCGGCAGACGTCGGCGCGTCAGGCGCGACCGACCATGTCGGGGTCTGCCTGCCGACGGCGACGGCGGGCGGCGAGATCGTCGACACTGTCAGCCTCCTCGACGTCGTCAGAGGCCGTCGCTGCGGCGATGTCGGCCAGCGTCGCACGCAGTTCGCGGACCAGTTGGGCGAGGTCGCGTGGCGAGTCGGTCAGGTCGATCGCCAACGCCAGATGCATCGCCGCAGCCACGAGCGCCGACGGTGCGTCAGGCGGGATCTGGCGGCGGGTCGCCACGACCTGCGACTCGGCAGCCTGCGTCTCGAACGTCTGCCCGTCGTGGCGGTGCCGCAGATGCGACGAGAGCCCGCCGCGTGTCTTGGCGACCATCCCGCAGCCGGGGGCCGGGCACGGATGCTCCACGGCGTCTCCTGCGGTTCACAAGGCGTCGGGGAGAGGAAGAACAACGGCGCGGGAGTGACGCTTAGGGTCGTCGGCCCGTCGAGAGGGTGCCCCCCGCCTGCCGGGTGCGGTCACCACTGGCGCGAAGGGCCGGGATCGGCTGGCTTGCGGCGCTTGCGGTTGGTGGCGGCGGCCCCCCGGCGGCCCCCGTCGCGGCGGTTGCACGACGCGTGTGCGATGCCGCGATAGGACGTTCGATCGACAGTGTGATCGAGGTCGAGCTTCTGTCCTGGAAGCATCAGCTGGTGGCAGAAGTGGCACGGACGTCCGTGCGCTTCAGGCTCGAGCTGGCGGCGGAGCTGGCGGTGGTGGTGGTCGTAGCCGCGTGTGCCGGTTGTGCCTGTGCGTGGCATCGGTTGGCCGTTCTTGGGCGTGTGCCGGTGGGGCTGCCTACCGTGATGCGACCGGCCGGGGAGCACGTGGTGGCGTTCAGCAGCAGCAGCGACGGTTCGTCCGGATTGCCGTGGTGGAAGCGTCGGTGGGTCTGGGGTGTGGCTCTGGTCGTCGCGGTGGCGGCTGCTGTGGTTGACCCTCCCCCGGATGAAACCGTGGAGGAGGCCGAGGTGGTGTCGGAGGACAACGAGACCCAGCCGCCGGACGTGTCGTGGCGGGTGTCGTCGACGTTCGTCGATGTCGACGGGGCGACGGTGGGATACGACTGCGAGGTCGAGGCGGTGAGCGGCGAGCAGTGGCGGCTGGTCGACTTGGCGACGTCTCGCTGAAACGCAGGATGCCCGCACTGTGGTGTGCGGGCATACGTCTTCCGGCACCAACTGTAACCCACGTGGCGTGGGTGTGCTGGATCTAGGACGTGGTGGCCTGTCGGCGGTGGAGTGCGACACGGCAGGCGCCGCAGGTGGTGCGGCCTCGGCCGACGTCGACGGGGTTGAGACGGCGGCGGCAGAGGCGGCCGGGGATGGGGTCGGCGCAGGCTGGACGGAGGCAGGTGGCGCAGATGGGTCCGTCGGTGCCGTCGTGGGGGTGGGGTGCGTGGCCGTGGGGGTTGACGCAGCGGGTGGTGGGTGGCCGTCGGTCTTGGGTGGCGCGTCGGTGGCGGTCGGCGTGGTGGCGGATGCGTGCGGCGACGTGGTGTAGGCGGATGTCGATCAGGGTGGTGTCGACGTGTGGTGGGGTGGCTTGTCGGGCGTCGTTGAGTGCGTCGATGGCTGCTGCGGTCCAGTTGCACCGTTCGAGGACGGTCCGTCGTGCGGTGGGGAGGCCGGTGGTGGCGGTGGGGTGGCCTGTGCCGGTGCGGCGGGTGGGGAGCGCTGCCGGTGGGGGCCAAAGGTTGCCGTGTTGGTCGATGGGGGTGCAGCGGTGGGTGTCGGCGACGGCGACGGCGATGTCGTGGGTGAGGGTGTCGAGCTGGTGGAGGGCGTGTTGGATGGCGGTTTCGCGGGCGGTGATGTGGCGGTGGACGGGGTCTGCGGGTTGGCCGGTGCGGATGGTGGTGGGGGGCGGCCGTGGTGTGGCGTGTTCGGTTGCGGCTTGTTCTGGGGGTGCTGGGCGTCGGAGGACGGGTTCTGGGTCTGGGGTGGGGCCGCAGTCGATGAGGTCGAGGAGGCCGGTGCGGAGGAGGGTGAGGTGGGCGTGGGTGGTGGCGTGCCAGGTGTCGTCCATCGTGGTGTTCCTCACGCTGCGTTCCGGGTGTGGCGGGTGTGGCGGTGGAGCCGCCGGCGGGTGTGTTCGGTGGTGGCGCCCCAGATGCCGTCTCGGATTCCTTCGGTGAGTGCGTGGGCGAGGCAGTGTTCGACGACGGGGCAGCGGCGGCAGATCGCGAGGGCGTGGACGGCGGTGGGGATGGTGGTGGTGGCGCCGACGGGGAACCACCAGTCGGGGTTGTGGCGGGGGTCGGCGCAGGCGGCACGGTCGGTCCAGTTGGGGTCTGGTTCGAGGTCGGGTGCGGGTGTGGCGTACCTGTGGGGGCCGGTCATGGGACGTCGGTCGGGTCGACGTCGCAGCCGGGGCACGGCCCGGGCTTGGCGGTGGCAGACGTCGACAGGACGGCGGCGCGGAGCTGCTGGAGGTCGTGGTGGACGTGTGAGGCCCAGGTGTGCGGGTCGAGGGGCTGACGCTGGGTCACCGGGCACCTCCGTCGTTGCGGCCGTAGAGGGGGCCGCTGCGGGGCGTGGGGCGGTGGCTGGGCCGTGTGGGTCCCTGTCGGGCGCGCTGGGCGGCCTGGCGGCGCAGGCGGGCGACGAGCAGCGCGTCGTGCGCGAGGGCGGCGTCGAGGGCGAGGAGCTCGTCGAGCTCGTCGTGGTAGGCGTCCAGGTCGACGTCGAACTGGTCGGCGACGACCTGGGCCTTGGCTCCGGTCCACTGCCACCAGCGGGCCTCGAATTCGAGCATGGCGGTGTGGCGGTCGGTCAGGTCGGTCACGGCAGTCGTCTCCCGGTGTGGGGTTGGCGCCGCGCCGGTCGTGACCGGACGTGCACCATGCCGGGGGGGTGTGACAGAGGTCATGCTGCAGCCTCCTGTTGGGCGTCGGTCCAGGCGTGGCGTGCGGTCGCGATCTGGTCGTCCGTGTGCCCTGCGGAGGCGAGGAGGTCGGCGACGACGTTCCAGGGCTGCGCTGCGAGGTTCCGGGCCCGGTCGGCTGCTGCCTTCGTCGGGTCGGGGGGTGCGGGGCCGTCCGGCGACGCGCGGGCAGGGGTGGACCACTGCTCCCAGCGTTCCTGATTGAGCCAGGTGGCCGCGTGGGCTGCCCGTGGCCCGTCGGCGCTGGCGACGTGGGCGGCGTAGTGGCCGACCGCGTCGAGCGCGGCGGTGCGCTGGTCGGCGGTCATGCGACGCCAGCTGGTCCGGGTGGGCTTCTTGGGTCCGTCGCCGCCTGGCTTGCCGGCGGGGCCTCTGGGGTAGGTGGCCCAGAACGTGTCGAAGTCGCCGTCGGGCGGGCCGTCGTCGCCGGAGGCGGCGACAGTGGGTGTTCTAGTGGTCGGGTCGGGTCGGGTCGGGTCGGGTCGCTGTCTGTCACGCGTGACAGACGCGCCAGCGACGTCGTCAGGCGTGCGTGATGGTCCCGTTCGTGCGCGGTCACAGTGCTCCGGGAGGCACATCGAGTGGTCACCGGCCCGGTGGCGACGGCTGCGTTCCTGCCGTTCGCGGCCGGCCTCACGCTTCTCCTCGACCTGCTCGGCGGTGGGCTGGAACTCGTCCCACGCGTGGAACCGCCAGCCCTTCCGGCCGTCCTGCTCGTCCTCGCACCACAGACCGACCTCGGTCAGCCGACGGGCCATGTCCTGACCGCCGGGCATCAGCCGCTCGACCATGAACGCCGGGACGAACCCGTCGGTGAGCTGGTCCGAGCACCAGGACCCGGCCACGACCCACAGCGCCATGGCGTCGCCGGCCTCGGCGACCTTGACGTGGCTGTGGAGCTTGTCGTCGACCTTGAACCAAGGCATCAGGCGGCCTCCTGGTGGTGGTCCCAGTCGGGGCCGTAGATCAGCTCGAGCTGCATGCCGAGGGCGGTGGTCGCGATCCGGTCGGCGAGGTCGGCGGTGACCTTGCCGGTCTGCCGCATCCGGTAGTAGGCCGTCCGGTCCCTGTCGGGCAGCAGCTCGATGAGGCCGATGTTGCGGCGGCGTGCAGCTCCGTCGATCGCTGCGACGAGCGGGCCGGCGTCGAGCGTGACCGTGCGGAGATCCACGGGCGGGTCGAGTGACAGGATCGCGGCGGCGGTGCGGCTGTTGACGGTGGCGTTGACGTTCCGGATCGACCAGAGGGTCGAGTTGCCCAGGCCGAGCTCGCGTGTCAGGGAGGCGTCGGTCCAGCCTGCTGCTGTGAGCCGGTCGAGGTGTGCGACGACGTCGGCCGCGGGCACCCGGCGGCGCTTGCCTGCCGTCCAGGCGCGCTGGTAGCGCGACTCCTCGACGGCGCAGGGCAGGCACCGGCAGCCGTTCAGGTAGCGGTGTCGGGTGCCGTGGGCGCCGGTGGAGTCGCTGCGGCGGGCCCACTCGGGACGGTCGAGGACCCGGTGGGGGTCGCCGGTCCGCTGCCACCGCTGGTAGTGCAGCCCGCACCAGCCGCGGGCTACGACCTGCCGGTCGCAGTCGTCGGCAGTGCAGGGGTCGGCCGTGGTCGGCCTGGCAGGTCCGCGGGTCATGCTGCGGCCTCCTGGCGGTCACGGACGGTCAGGGAGGTGGTGGGGATCACGCAGCAGTGGTCGTGCCAGGTCGCGTCGGGGTGGGCGCACTCGGGTGTGGCGAGCTGGTGGACGCCCTGGACGAGGATCCGGTCGCCGTGGGCGACGCACGACCAGCGGCTGCTGGCGTCGCGTACGCCACGCAGGCAGTAGCTGCACAGGGCGACCTCGTCGAGCCGTGGGGCCCGGTCGCAGGTCACGCGGACGTGCCACTCCGCGACGTGGTCGCAGCCGTCGGTCGAGCAGGCAATGCGGGTCACGCGGCACCCCGCATCCGCAGCAGCAGCCCCGCTGCTCCGGCCACGTCGAAGGCGGCGCGGACGTGTTGGAGTGGGCCCTTGCCGGATCCGGTGGTCTCGCGGGGGCCGACCAGGGCAGCGGGGTAGCGCTGCAGCAGCGCCTGGCGGGCGGTTGGGCCGGTGAGGCCTTCGACGGGTGCGCCGAACCGGTCAGGCGGCACCACGAACGTGGGTACATGGTCGGTGAGTGCCCAGCCGGCGACGGCGCCGGCGACGAGGGCGGTCTCGAGGGTGGGGGCGACGTTGATCATGCCCATGTGCGGCGACGGGGCGTTGACGCCCTCGATCGCGACCACGTCGACGCGGTTCACGCCGTTCGTGAGGTCGTGGAGGTTGGCGAGGACGTCGTCGATCCACGACTCGATCGGTCCGAGCGGGTTGTCGCGCACCAGCGCGGTGTGGCCGAGCAGCTCGGCGCCGCTGCGCAGGACCGCGCCGACGGTGCGGGCGCCCGGGTCGACCCCGAGGATCACAGGAGCGGTCATGCCTGCTCCTTCGACTCGCGGGCGGCACGGATCGCGTCGCCGACGAGGTCCGCGCCGTCGAGCGAGCCGGCGAACAGGGCGTCGACGCCGGCGAGGTTGTTCGGTCGGGCGGACTGGTTGTTCGACGGCCACGTCTTGACGAGGTGCGCGAGGACGTGGGTGGGGGTGACGCCGTTGTCGCGGGCGATCTGGCGCCACGCCTTCGGGTCGGTCTCCTCGTCCTGCTGGCCGTCGGCGGCCGGTGCGTCCGGGTCGTCGTCAGGCTGTGCGGCCGCGTCGACCACGCCGGGAAGGTCGTCCGAGTTGTCGTCGACGACCTCAGCGTCGACCACGTCGGCGTCGAGCGGCTCGAGGACGTCCTCGTCAGCGTCGGCGACCCACGCGTCGGGGTCGTGGCCATCCGGGACGCCGGTCGGGCCGGTCACCGGGGCGCCGAGCTCCTCGGCGGTGTAGGTCGCTCCGACCAAGACCTCGGGGCAGACCTGCCGGACGGCCTCGGACACGGCACGGGACCGGAGCATCGCGCGAACGTACTTCTTCCAGTTGCCCTTGCCGGTCAGCCCGGCGTCGCCGGCGTCCTCGATGGTGAACTCGACCTGGACGGTGCGGTCCTCGGGCCAGTCGCGGTGGCGTGCAGTGACCACGGCCCGTTCGCGGGACGCTTCGGAGACCCACAGGTCGTGGCCGGACCGCAGCGCGAGGGTCATCATCAGCTCGGCGGACATCGACGGCTTGCCCTCGATGACGTGGAAGCTGCGCAGGGCCTCCATGGGGGACAGGCCGACCTCACGGCCGGCGAGCATGGCGGCGAGGACCTGTTCGGGCTTGCCGCGGAACGACGTGGGGACCATGTCGGTCGTGCAGATCTTCTGCGCGAGCTTCCAGGTCCGTTCGGCCTCGCCGACGTCGGGGAGGCCGGCGGCGCGGTGGACGAGTTCGGTGGCCATCAGCGGACCTCCCGGGGTGGGGTGGTGGGGTGCCGGTCGAGGAGGCGGCGGAGCTGCCGGTCGTCCAGGGGCTCGACGAGCGACCCGAGCCGGCCGATCAGGGCACGCTCGACAGCGGCACGGCGACGGCGGCGGGCGATCAGGTCACGGATGAGCTTCATGCTGCGTCCCTGTCGGTCAGCCACCGGTCGTCGACCGGCAGACCCAACGCCGTGGCCTGGTCGACCTCCGGCGTCGGCGTGAGGTCGACCCGCGGCGGCGCCCACCGGACGGAGTTGCCGGAGGTGAGGGCGGTGGGGATGAGGCGGCCGCAGCCGGCTTGGGGGCACCACCGGTGGATGCCGAGGAGCCAGCCGCCGGCGGCGCAGACGATCCCGCCGATGGTGAGGTAGCCGGTGAGGGTCGCGTCGATCCAGATGGCGTGGCCGAGGACGGCGACGGTGGTGGCGGCGAGTAGGGCGGTGAGGGTCTTGACAGTGGCCGTGTTCATGCG
>Ga0306912_1000635_pt1 | contig 19671 bp, 19 predicted proteins | sample AntRauFillE10628_FD_190443 | JGI IMG/M metagenome (GOLD analysis project Ga0306912, IMG submission 190443) | Saline lake microbial communities from Rauer Islands, Antarctica - Metagenome Filla E10 #628 (v2) (version 2) | ecosystem: Environmental > Aquatic > Non-marine Saline and Alkaline >... | reverse complement strand
CGGCCACTGGATGGAACTTTAAAAAGATGATGCTTCAATTAAAGAAAGAAGCATTTTTTGTGCTTCGATTTATTCAACTATTTTTAAATCCAACGAAATGTCAAGCCGCTTGTTAAGGAGCGACTATTTAGCCTTTGGAGGCGTATTGTTCATCCTCGCCGCCCTACTTACCTTACGTATTAAAGAGCCCTTATTTGGCGAAGCCAAATATATTGCAGCGCAGGAAGCAGCGGTTTTGAAGGCTTCGTGAAGACCTAAAATATTAAGCTATAATTTTAGTACAATCAGGTTAATAGGATAAGAGCACTTGGGCTTTCTTTACCTCTTCTTCCATAACTCAGGGTTTCGACTAGTGTGCAGTATTGCTACAACTATTATAGTTTTGTTCATTTTGTCAATGGTAAAGTGAATCATAAACGGAAACACGCTTAAAACGGCAGTTCTTACGCTGTTGTAACGGACCTTTAATACTTCTGGGTTTTGTCTGATAAAATGTACTGTCTCACGCAGGTCAGCAATAAACCTTTTGCCAAGCTCTTTCTGTTGAGTGTTGTACCAATTGGAAGCTTCCTGAATATCTTCCTTTGCCAAGGGAAGGATTAATGCTTTATACATTATAACTTATTTTCAATATCCTCGATAACAGAATCAAAATCCAGAGCAGATTTAGGATTTTGTCTGTGGTCTTCCAGACGTTTTAAGACCAGATCCTGGTGCCACTCAGGAGCGTTAACCTCTTCCTCTTCAATATTTTTGTATTTACTTTTAAGCTCGTTCCATTCATTAATCGGAATGAATACACCTGTTGTCTGTCCTTTGCTATCAGAGATATATTGTAAGTTCATAATCTTAAATTTTATTAGTTTGAAAGAGCCAGTTCAGTTTTGTGATGCCTAGTTAAGGAAGCAATAATACCTCTGCTCTGTTTTTACAAGCCATAGTAGGGGCTATTTATTGATTATCAAATATAATTGATTTTTCAAGCAAGGCCTAGTAGATTTCCTCCCTGCCAGTTTAGCTGGACTATTAATGGCTACAAAGGTTTCTATTTTATGCAAGGCTCTGTTACCAGCATTAAAAACAGACTCTAATATATAACTTCAAGGCTAATTCAGCTTATTAAACCCCAGCCATTAGTGACCCCGCTACTCTCTGCAGGTCAATCTCAGCCACTTTAGCTTGGTACTGCAAATTGTTAAGAGCAGCTTTAGAGTTGATATAATTTAGCTGTGCTTCACGTAATTGCACATTATTAACTTGCCCCAATCGATAAGCTTCTTTAGTGCGTTGGTAGTTGAGCAGGGCCACTTCTAAATTTCGTTTTTCCATGGCCGAAACTCGTTGGGCATGTTTATAATTGAGCCAAGCATTGGCTAAATCGGTTTTTAACTGCTGACGCGCCTGCTCGGTAGCTAGCTCGGATTTAAAGACTTCTATGCGGGCCACTTCTACGGCGGTTTGACTGCGGTAGCTATTAAAGATATTCCACTGGGCATTGAGGCCATACTGCCAACCAGTAGACTGACTCAGTCGTAAAAAGCCGCCTTCATTTTCTTGTCGGCTGTAATTATAACCGGCATTGGCAGAAATTTCAGGCATACGGTCGCTCCAGGCAAGGTTGAGGTTTTTCTCTTGCAAACTGCGATTTACCTGGGCTTGCACAATAGCGGCATTATTCTGCATGGCAGATTGATGCAAAGGGACGTACTCTAAGTTGGTGCTTAGCTCTACTAAGGTATCTACTTTTAGAAAGGTATCTACCGGGAATTTTAGCAGCAAGTTTAGTTGACGCATGCCTTGCTGAAAGTCACGTTGATTGTTTAAATAACTAACACTATCCCTTCGTAAATCGACCAAAGCACTAAGGGTTTCAATACGACTGGCGCTGCCCAGTTCTTGCGCAATTTCGGCTCTTTCATAGCGTTCTTGCGAAAGCGTAATAGCCTCCTTAGCAATTTGCATTAACTCTTCTTGCCTAGCCAAATTATAATAGGCATTAAACACATTAAGGAGTACGTTTTCAATAGTAAAGCGCAATTGCACATCCGAGAGATTTTCTTGCAGCTGTAGGCGTTTCAAATTGTTTAAACGGCCTAGTCCGTCAAATAGGACATAGTTGGCATTTATTCCCGCTTGAAAATTGTCAGACACAGCATCGGTAAAGCTTTGCTCTACCAAGGGAGCGCCATCGCCACCCACTGCCAATTGTTGGTCTTGATCGGTTTCCGAGTGGCTATAGGAGCCTGTAGCGCTAACTTGTGGCAAAAGGCCCGCATTCCCCCAATTATTGTTTTTATCGGCAATGCGTAAATCTTGCTCTGCTACTTTAATGCTTAGGTTTTGCTCCAAGGCAATAGCCACGGCATTTTTTAAGCTTAATATCTCTTGGGCTTGCGCCGAGATGCTTAAGAAGAGAATAAGAGGAAGGATATATTTAATCATTTTCACTTTCCATTTCAATTACGGCTGGTTCAACTGCCTCGTGGCTTGGTTTTTTACCCGACCAAAACCAAAGACCGTAAACCTTAGCGTGGTTGAGGTAGCTTAACAATACCGGCAATAATACCAAGGTTAAAAAGGTAGCCATCAGAATGCCATAAGCTAGCGATATGGCCATGGGTATTAAGAACTGCGCCTGCACGCTCTTCTCCAAAATTAAGGGAGCTAAACCTGCTATGGTAGTAGCACTTGTTAAAAGAATCGCACGAAAGCGCGAGAGGCCCGCCTGAGCAACAGCATCAGCAAAATCTAAACCTTCTTTTAGGTAGTTATTCATTTTACTAACCAGCACCAAAGAGTCGTTTACAATAACCCCAATAAGCGCGATTATACCTAAAAAAGAGAAGATGCTTAGGGGCAGGCCGTGCAGATAATGACCCCAGGCCACTCCTACTAAACTGAGGGGAATAAGGGTGAAAATCACCACCGCTTGGTAAAAGCTTCGGAAGGTAAAAGTGATTACTAAAATAATAAGCACCAAAACCAAGGGTAATATTAATTTGGCCGACTTTATGGTTTTTTGCGCCTCGCGGTTCTGGCCTTCGTAAAGCACTTCAATTTCGGGATAGTCTGCTAATATGGGGGGTAAAAGTTCGTCGCGCACCTTAGCAATCATGTCTGGGGCCGAACCATTGGGGTCTACCAAATCGGCTTCTACTGTAATTTGCCGCGCGCCGTCGAGGTGATTAATGGTGAGCGTACCACGACTAATCTCATAATTGGCGATATCACGCAGTGGGTATTTACCACCTTGCGGACTGCGGATAAACATATCCTCTAAATTGTAAAGTGAGCCGCGTGTCTCATCATCGTAGCGCGTCCAAACTTTAATCTCGTCTTCTTCAATTTGTAAGCGTTGTACTTCCAGTCCAAAAAAGCCATTGCGAATCTGACGCATAACCGAAGCCGGATTTAATCCTAATAGGTAGGCTTTTTCCTTTAGCTCAATGTCAATTTCACGCACCCCTTCCAAATCGCTATCAATTATATCACGTAATTCGGGAATATCAGCCATGGCTGTTTTAAGTCGATTTTTGGCTTCGTCAAGTTTTTCGTAGTCACTGGCAAGCAGGGAAACAGATACTGGTTTGCCAAAAGCACCCACCGTTCCGAAGGTGATGTTTTCCGCCTCGTAAATCGGTCCCGTTTTTTCGCGCAGGGCATTCACCACCACCGTGCTACTAATTATTCTTTCTTCCGAATTGAGTAAGATAATATCGAGGCTCCCTTCGTTACTGCTTGGCCCGAGACTCTGTTCCACCAAACGGATTACGTCTTTTTCACCCGGAATTAGGGGACGTAAACTATCATTAACCTCACCTGCCGCAAGGCGCACCCGATCGAGATAATTATCGGTAATATTACTGCGGGTGCCAGCGGGCATTTTTAGGCTAACCGCAAAATCATCGCGGTCAATAAAAGGGAAGTAACTAATTTTAATAATCTTGCCTTCCATTGCTCCCAGCGTAATAAGAAAGAGGGCCAAGGTGAAAGAAAAGATGAGAAATTTATAGCGCAAAGCGAACTCCAAAATGGGTTGATAAAACTTTTCTCTCGCTTTATAAAGGCCTTTTTCAAGACCCCGTTCTAAAGCGTTTTTCTTGTATTTATGGGTTAATGCCTTGGAGTGACCAATATGCGAGGGTAAAATGATAAGGGCCTCAATTAGCGAAACCGCCAAAGTAGCGATAACGATAAAGGACATTTCTGAGAAGAAATCACCTGCGCGACCATTAATGTAAAAGAAAGTAGAAAAGGCAATAATAGTCGTTAATACGGCAGAAACTACCGCGGGTAAAACTTCTAAGGTGCCATCTACCGCCGCTTGAATACGCGATTTTCCTTTTTCATAGTGATGGTAAATATTTTCACTAATCACAATGCCATCATCAACCAGAATTCCCACTACTACAATCATCCCGAAGAGGGAAATTACGTTAATGGTAACCCCAAAATAGGTGGCAATAATAAACATCCCAAAAAAGGAAATGGGTAAACCGGCCGCTACCCAAAAAGCTACTCTAAAATTGAGGAAAAGGGAGAGAAGAATTAGAACTAAGAAAATACCAATTAAGCCATTTTCAATCAGGAGCTTTTTCCTTTGTTCTAGTAGGTCGGCGCGATTATTAACTATCGTCGCTTCAATGGTTTTCTGTTCGCTGTTAAACTGGTCAACAAAAGCCGTCACACTTTTAGCAGTGCTAAGAATATCTTCGCTGTCGGTATTGTTAATCAGAACTTTAACCGCTGTTTTACCATTGAGCCCAACACCGGCTGGTTCATCGGCAAACTGTCTGTTCACAGTGGCAAGGTCGCCTAAGCGAACTATTTTCCCTTCGGGATCGGCTTTAATAACTACCTTCAGAAGATCAGTAGGGTCGTAGCTTTTGTAGCGGGCACGAATGAGTAATTCTTCTCCTTCAGTCTTAATTTTTCCGCCGGTAATATCCAGATTATTACTCGCCACGGCATTGCTGATGGTAGTAAAGTCTAAACCGTAGGTGCGCATTTTCTCTTGGTTCAGCGCAATTTCAATCTCTTCGCTCGGCAGGCCCAAAAGCTCCACCTTACTAATGCCCTCTACTTTTCGCAGTTCGTCATCTAAATTGCGGGCGCTACTTTTAAGACTACTAAGACTTAAGCCTTCTCCCGTAAGGGCGAAAGTGATGGTTAGCGTAAGGTTTTCGCGCAGAAATACCGTGATAGGCTCCATGTTTCCGGGGAAGGAACTAATCTGGTTTACCGCGTTTTCCACATCGTCTAAAACCTCTTTGCTATTGGTATTGCGCTTCACCTCTACCGTAATGGTGGCCAGGTTTTCGCTGCTGCTAGAAGTAAAACGCTCTATGCCACTAATACCTTTAAGGTTTTCCTCAATTTTGTTGACTACTCCTTCTTCGATTTCCACGGGTGAGGCGCCAGGGTAAATAGCATTTACTACGATAAAGCGCTCGGGGAACAGCGGGAAGAAGGTAGAGTTAAGCTGGTTCCAAGACACCGCACCAAAAATTATGAAGCCAAGCAGCATCGCATTTACGGTGATGGGGTATTTGATGAAAAATTCTAAGAAACGCTTCATCCTTACTGGCTAATAATTTTTACCGGCATGCCTACATAGGCGCCAGCAATGGGTTTTTGGGGAATTAAATCGCCGTCTTTTAAACCGCGTACGATTACCTGTTCCGGACTTTGGTGTAAAATTTCTAGTTCACTTTCGGCAATAACAGAATCTTGGACGGTATAAATACTAGTGCGTTTGTGTAAAAGTTTGCGCGATAAGGCCACGGAGTTTTCTAAACTTGGGCCGGCAATGGTGCCACGTAAATATTGTCCATCTACTAGGTTTGTGCTTTCCAATAAGACATAAATATTTAAGCGCTGTGTACTGGGGTCTAATTTGGCATTTTTACGGTAAACTACTCCTTTATATTCTTGGCCGCTTTCGCTAGAAGTTAAATAAACCGTATCGCCAATATTTACCAAAGGTGCTTCGCTGCTGCTAAGGGAAGTGAGCATTTCAAATTTTCCTTCGCCCATAAACTCGCCTAATTTTTGGCCGATGCGCACTAACTGTCCGGGTTCTACCAAGGCCTCAGTTAAAGTACCATCGAAGGGCGCCCGTATTTGGTATTTCCCTAAGCGGATGCGGGCACTTTCCGCATTTTGATAAGCGCTATAAACCCCTCTGGCACTTAAGAAAAGGCCTAGTTTTTCGTCCTGCGTTTTTGGTGGTGCCGCCCATTTACCAGCACTAATTTTTTGCAAATGCCTGTACCAAGTATCAAAATTACTGGGGTAGTCAATTTTAATGTCGGGTATCACTTGCCCCAGCACATTGGTGTACTGACTTTTTAATGCACGATAACTGCTGCTGGCTTCACTGTTTTCTAGGTCTAAAAGTATTTCACCCTTACGGTAGATGCGTCCTGCATCAAATTTTGTGGCTCCGAGACTTAAAACGCCGTTTACTTCGGCAAAAAGATCAATCTTTTGCTGCGCTTGAACCGGTCCGTCTACCTTTATATTTAAGAAGACCGGTCCATTTTTTATAGTATCTACGCGCAGTGCTTTTATACGGCTAATGCTTTTGGGAGCTTCTTTTTCGGTGCTTTCCGAAAGGGTGCTTTTTAGCCAGAAAGCGAGGCCTAAGAGGATTACACCGCCGATTATAGCCCATTGTCTTTTCTTCATTTTATAGGGAGCTTAGAAGGGTCTTTTAGGAGGACAAAGGTAAATTTTTATTGGGGTCCTTTTGCTTCAAGTGGAGCTCAGCGATAATGGTATTTATATTATCTATGGTTTAAAGCTGAATAATAGTTGAATTCAGGTTTATAGCTACCTTTGCCGCAATGAAAGCATTTTGGCGCATAGTACGCTATGCCTATCCCTATAAAGGAAAAGTATTTTTAAGCGTCTTCTCAAACCTAATGGCAACCGTATTTTCCCTCGCGAGTATTGGCTTGGTGGTGCCTGTCTTACAGATTATTTTTGATAATGCGCCCCGCGCTGCAAATGCCCCAGTTTACGATGGCGATATTCTGGGTTATGCCGAAGAGTTCTTGGCTTACGAAATAGGTTTGCGCATGGAGGCCACGGGACAACAAGAAGCGCTCCTTTACGTCTGCGCCTTGGTGATTGGCGCCTTCTTTTTTAAGAACATATTCCGCTATTTGGCGCAGTATACCTTAGCTCCTATGCGTAACGGGATTACCCGTGATTTACGCCGCGCCATGCATCAAAAAATACTGGCTTTACCCATTGGTTACTTTACCGAACAGCGCAAAGGAGATATCATTTCTCGCATGACAGCCGATTTAAAAGAAATTGAAAATGGCGTGCTGGCGACCATTGAAATGTTGTTTCGCGAGCCTATTATGATTTTAACTTCTTTGGGGGTTTTGATTTATATGAGTCCACAGTTGACCATTTTCGTGCTGGTGCTTTTACCGCTCGTTTCTTTGCTCATCACCTGGATTGGCAAAAGCTTGAAGCGTTCCAGTATAAAGGCGCAAGAGCAAGTAGGCGAAATCTTATCCTTAGCGGAAGAAGATGTAACCGGTCTAAAAGTAATTAAGGCCTTTACGGCAGAAAAGCAGAAGGGAGATCTTTTTGAAAAAGCAATAGGCAACTATTACTTTCTAATGAATAAGGTTCTGCGTAAGAATGATCTTGCCTCTCCTATTAGCGAGTTTATGGGCTCCTTGGTAATGGCGGTAATTATTTGGTACGGCGGTTCGCTAGTATTAGAAGAAGGCGCCTTTACGGCAGAAAAGTTTATTGCTTATGTACTGTTCTTCTACCAAATTATTCCCCCTAGTAAAAGTTTATCGCGCGCCAGCTACAAGATACAGCAAGGTAACGCATCTAGCGAAAGGGTATTAGAGCTTTTAGATGCAGAAAATCCCATTGTAGATCATCCGCAGGCGCAGCCCTTAGCCGGATTTAATGAAGCAATTGAATTCAAAAATGTCAGCTTCTCCTATCAGGAACACCGTATTTTAAAGAACATCAACCTGCGAGTGAAAAAGGGCCAGACGGTAGCTTTAGTAGGGCAGAGTGGCGGCGGAAAAACCACCTTGTCTAATTTGGTACCACGTTTTTACGATATTAACAGCGGAGAACTAACCATTGATGGAATTGACATCCGAAAAGTTAAGCTGCACGATTTACGCAGTCAGCTGGGTATTGTAACCCAAGAAACGCTGCTTTTTAATGAGAGTGTAGCTTATAATATCGCTTTAGGTAGACCGGAAGCGAGTAGAGAAGAAGTAATAGCCGCGGCTAAAATTGCCAATGCCCACGATTTTATTGAAGGTCTACCGAAAGGTTATGATACCAATATTGGCGATGCCGGTGGGAAGCTTAGTGGCGGACAAAAACAGCGTTTGAGTATTGCCCGTGCGGTGCTTAAAAACCCTCCTATTTTAATTTTAGATGAGGCCACTAGTGCGCTCGATACCGAATCGGAAAAACTGGTGCAAGACGCCCTTTTCCGCTTAATGGAAAACCGCACCTCTTTAGTTATTGCTCACCGCTTAAGTACCATACAGCATGCCGATGAGATATTGGTGATCAATGAAGGTGAAATTGCTGAGCAGGGCAGTCACCAAGAGCTTTTAGCCAAACAAGGTATTTACCATAAGTTAGTAGAAATGCAGAGTTTCACCTAATACATTTAAGATGCGCAAGATTGAACATATCGGCATAGCCGTAAAAGACATTAGTGCCGCCAACGAAATTTTCGCTGCCCTTTTCGACGAAGAACATTATAAAGTAGAAGCGGTAGAAAGCGAAGGTGTGAGTACTTCATTTTTTAAAGTAGGTCCTAATAAAATTGAACTACTAGAAGGCACGAACCCCGATAGCCCCATCTCTAAGTTTATTGAAAAACGCGGCGAAGGCATTCACCATATTGCTTTTGATGTAGAAGATATTGAGGCCGAAATTGCGCGTCTGCAAGCCAAGGGTTTTACCGTTTTAAACGAGAAGCCTAAAGAAGGAGCCGACGGCAAGGTAGTAGCCTTTTTACATCCAAAATCTAGCAACGGGGTATTGGTGGAATTGTGTATGGATAAGAAAAGTATTTAGTAGTTAGTACAAAGTATTTGGTATTTGGCTTTCGTCAGGGTTGAGGCTTTAGTTTTTAAAGGATTGAGATTCTGAAACGAGTTCAGAATGACTTTGGTAATCGTAGGTTGTTCATTCTCCGAAACCATTAAAAATCTTCAATTTAAGAATGGTGCTTTTAGATACCGAAAAATGCCCTTTCCTGCCGTCTCCCTGAACTTGTTTCAGGGTCTCTTTTTAATAAAGTCGGCTCCATTAGCCTCCCAGAGATTTTACCGCTTTCGTTTTTAAAGGATTGAGATTCTGAAACGAGTTCAGAATGACCGTTAAAAAAAGTTGTTTATGCCTCCGAAATCATTGTTAAGCCTCAATTTAAGAATAGCGCTTTTAGATGCCGAAAAGATGTCTATTCCTACCGTCTCCCTGAGAACCGAGTTTTCCGCTGGCAAACCAAGAAGATTTGGTGACAATAGGAGATTTTAGACCGATAAAGCTTCTAGATATCAGACCGCTTCGCTGTGAGATTGGTACAACGCCAAGAATTGACTTTGGGTTAAAATCAATACTTTTTCCCTGTTAGGAAGCTTCTTTTAAAACGCGGATTACCCAGATTGTCACGGATTTGACTCGTCTTAATAATAGCAGAACACCCTATCTACTGAAACAAGTTGGGAAAGGGTTTTACCTAAGCGAAATCGTAATGGATACTGGACCGGCCTCAATTACGAACGCCAAAAAACAAAATGAAAGGCTTATTGAGTTGGGTTGCGACCATAGGAGCTCGCCCACCGAAATTGCCTTTTATGAAGATTTTTGAAGAGAGGAATTGGAGCCTTGATCTTTTTGTTTCTTTTGCGATCAAGCGAAAAAGAAAGGAGAATTATCTTGGGAGACTCTACTCTATCGCGAAACGCCCATTGAAAATCAACACATTAAAAAAGATGTCATGGGTAAATGTTTCAGGGTCTTATTCTTCCCAGCACGAAACGTATTTCTCACAATTGACTCCCTACTGAATTCCCTCTCCTCAACCCACTTCCTTTCCCACTGAATTGCCCTAAAAGAATAGTGTCACCCCTTCAGGGTTGGAACCTGTCTAAACGATTGATTTTTCTATTATCATGTCATCCCTTCGGGATTCGGCTATCTTCTAATTTTGGGCTTCTCTTTCCCCAATCCACTTCCTTTCCTACCGAGTTACAATTGAATCCTCATTGAATTTCCTCTCCGCAATCCACTTCCTTTCCTATCGAGTTACAATCGAATTCCCACCGAATTCCCTTTCCCCAATCCACTTCCTTTCCCACTGAATTACAATTGAATTTCCCTTTTCCCAAATCCAAATCTTTTCCCACCGAACTACAATCGAATTCCTACCGAACTCCTTCTCCCCAATCCAATTACAAAAAAAGCGACCTCAGTATTTCTACCAAGGCCGCTTCTTTCGGGGGTTAAAAAAACCTTTTATTACTGCTATTGTACAGTAAAGCTTGTGAAGATTACGTTTCCAGGGAAAGCATCGTTTCCGAATACTTCAGGACCGTCAAATACACCTACACCGTCAAACTCATATTGACCGATAACACCGTTATCTAAGTGTAACATTGGGAATAAACTTTGACCAGGAGTGATAGTCACACCAGCGTCTAATTGTACGGTTACATTGGTGTTAACACCTTTGCTTACCATTACTTTTCCGATGATTCCGGGTAAAACGATACCGCCCATTCCATCGTCATTGTGAATTACTAACCAACCATCTGTAGCAGCGGTTACGGAAGGTAAAACTACCGTGTTGTTGTTTACTGCCATGTCAGGAGAGGTGATAGAAGCCGCGTTAATAGTAATAGGCGTCATTACTGGCGCTTCATTAGCAATAAAAGGCGGATCTAAATCATTCATTCCATCAAAGTCATACTGCATTGGAGTACCAGTATCTTCGTGTAACATTACCCATACTTGGTCACCGTCGGTTAAAGTTGCATCAGCAGTAAAAGCTACTTCAATGTTTTGCATTTCACCTGCAGTAACAAATTTAGGCTCAGATATAATAGCCGGTACTACTGGGCCATTATTGCCATTGTCGGCGTGAATAACAATCCAACCGTCAGCGGGAATGTCAATCATTTCTACCATCACTGTGTTTTGTGAAATAACTTGGCTGTTTACCGTAATGGTGGCAAGCTCTGGTGTTGTTACTGGAGGAGTGGTCGCATCGTCATCATCTGTGCAACTAGCAAGGCTAAAAGTTATTAGCGTTGCCATGGCGATTTTCACTAATTTTGAATTTCTTGTGTAGAACATTGTTTATGTGTTTTTTATATTAACACTAACATTTACGCAGGTATAAAGTTTTTGGATTTATGAATACGAAAATATTTGAGCAACAAGACGCCAGTAGAGGAAGAGATTACTCGTAACTTGCTGATTGGCAACGAAAAAGCCATGTCATTAATTTACGATAATTATAGCGCTGCCCTGTTTGGGGTATGCAGAAAGATGTCATTGAGTACGGAAGATGCCGAAGAGGTCTTTCAGGAAGTGATGGTAAAGATTTGGAAATCGGGTAAGAGTTTTGATCCTAAAAAGGCGAGACTATATACTTGGATGATTAACATTGCGCGTAATAGTTGTATAGACTTAATGCGCAAGAATAATCGCCGGCCCCAAATCCAAGATTCGGTAGACAACGTATATACTATGGAGCAACACCATAATACGGAGTTCCCCGTAGATCACATCGGCCTGAAAGAAGAAATTGCTAAGCTGAGAAAAGAAGATCGAAATGTATTGGAGCTCGCCTACTTTTCCGGATTCTCGCAAGGGGAAATCGCGAAAAAGTTAAACCTGCCCCTAGGAACGGTTAAAACCAGGGCGCGTAAGGCAATAAACGAATTAAAAACCCTTTTAGCTAGAGACATTGGACGTTAAAAAGTACATAGAAACCGGGATCATCGATGATTATTTGATGGGCTTTGTAAGCGAGCAAGAGCGCCAAGAGGTGCTGTGCTTGAGCAAAATCTACCCCGAAATTAATGAAGTACTCCGTTCTTCGGAGAACATAATGAGTACTTGGGCAGCCGACTTCTCCGAAGCGCCTCCCGCACATTTACGCGCTAAAATATTAGACAATCTTCCTCCACAAGAGGAATTAGCAGAACAAGACCCCACAGAGCAAAGTGAAGATAAAAGCGAGCTTATTGATTTTTCAGAACTAGATTCCCGCAAGGAAGAAACAAGCAAGCCTAATTATTGGTCTTATGCTGCAGCAATAGCTTTCATTTTTGGAGCCTTAATGGTTTGGCAATGGCAGAGTGCCCGCAGTAGTTCTTTAGATATGAAGGGCGAAATGTTGACTCAACAAGAACAAATGCAAGAGATGCAGGAGAACCTTGCCGCCATGGCTAGTGACAAACAACAGAAAGAAAGTTTGTTAGCGGTGGTAAGTGATCCAGCGGTGCAAAAAATTGTAATGGCACCGGCTAAAGAGGATATGAATGCTACTGCGGCAATGTACTGGAACAAAGAAACGCAGCGAGTTTACTTCCATCGTTTAGCTTTACCAGCAGAGCCTAGTGACAGTCAATATCAACTGTGGGCCATTATAGACGGCAAGCCGAAAAGCATGGGTATGGTTTCTTTAGAAGAAAACGTAGCCTGGCAAGAGTTAGAAACCTTGGAAAGCGCTCAGGCCTTTGCCATAACTTTAGAGCCCATGGGAGGTAGCGAAAGTCCTACCTTAGAAAACATGATGGTTATTGGAAAAGTTGGCTAATCAGCCAAAACCTTTAGCTTTTTATTCAGCAAAAGAATATTATCTTTTTTAGTATCGAAGTGCCAAGTCTTAAGTCCTAAGGCTTTGGCCGCTTCAATATTTTCTTCACGGTCGTCTATAAATAGACATTCCTCCGCTTGCAAATCCTGCTCATCCAAAACCTTTTGGTAAAAAGCCTTTTCTGGTTTCCTCGTAGCCATTTCGTGGCTGAGGTAACAAGCCTTAAAGGACTTCATAAACTGATGATAACTAAAACGACCACTATTGCTCTTTATCTTTTCTAAGTGAAGCGCATTGGTGTTACTAAGCAGGAAGCAAGAATAATCTTTAGACATTCTTTTAATAAGGCGAATATTATCAGAAGGAATCGCTTCAAAGCATAGGGCTCCCCACGCTTTCGCTAGATCTGTTTTTAAGATTGTTTTGCGAAAAAAGAAAGCCTGCAGACTAGTAAGGAACTCATCACTTGATATTTCTCCTCTCTCTAATTTTTCAAAAAGCTCTGTTTGCTGGCCTAAACTTTCGTGGGCTCCTAGCTCTTTAAAAGCCTTCCGCGTTTTATCCTCTTTAATTGGAATCAAAACCGCACCGAAATCAAATAGAATGTTCTTAATCATGCTTTACTTTTGGGGCCACAAGGTTAAGGATAAATTGCCGTATCTGAAAAAGCTAAATTTAAGATGGGTATAGAGCTTGGAATTTTCATTAGATCTGCCTTTTGTTGAATTAACTCAGGTCTTAGGCCAATTTAATTCTTTAGGATTCACATTAATTTGTATTTTTGCCGCCCCTTGCTTAATTGCAAGAAGGGCCCATAGCTCAGTTGGTTAGAGTAGGTGACTCATAATCACTTGGTCGCAGGTTCAAGCCCTGCTGGGCCCACTTATAGAAAAGCCAGTATTTAGATCGAAAGATTTGCTTGCTGGCTTTTTTCGTGCCTATACTTTACATCAGATTTACAGACTGAGTTTTACAATTCCAGTTGTCTCGCCTATCTAAGGAAACCGCCCAAATATTTTTTACTCCCAAGCCTAGCCCTTACCTTAAGCTTTTATCAAATTGGTCAGGGTTTAAGCTTAAGTTGATCCCTTACAAAGGCCTGGCAGCAATCGCATCTCTAAGGCTTCTGCCGGCAGCGGGAAAAACCTAAGCCTAAGAATTATCATTTAAAATACAAGAACTATGAAAGTAGACGTGAAAATATTAGACTTGAAAACAGTACATCAGCTCGACAATTATTGGCAGCAGGAAGATTATATCAAGCTCTTAGAAGAGTTTGATTATCCTAATGCAAAAGAGCTTAAAGAGCAGGAACGCTTGGAGTTTCTCTTTTTAGCTATAGCAGATTTTGAACCCGCCGAAGCGGCCGAGATTATATTAAAGTATAAAATGGCTGATAAGCTAAGCGATGGTCAAATTCAAAACCTTGCCCATGAAATGCTTAGTGAAAAGGTAGCAGAACAATATCGCGAACCCGCTTTTCATCACGACCTGTTTAATATCAACCAATTCTTAAGAAAAGCATACAACGGTAAATTCCCCGATACCGAAGCTTTGGTGATTAAGGCTAGTTTAGGGGGAGAGGCTTTGGAAACGGAGCTGACCGAGGAAATATTGGTCAAGTCTTTATGCGCGGGTCTTAGGGACAGCAATTTAATCTTGAGACTTTTTGGCGATCAAGTAGATGGCTCCGTTCCATTCGAAGATGCCGCTAAGGTTATTTGGGACTTTCATAAAAAGGGTGATAGTGAAGTGGAAATTATCACCTCGCAGAAATGGATTGAAAAAGAAGATTTTGAAAAAGCGGAGTTCCAAGCAGACTTAGCATTCTTTAGTGAAGAGTAAAAAAGGTCTACATAGACAAGCTTTAAATAGATTTAGTTCCCTTAGAGTAAAGCTAAAGTTAAACAATAAAGCTTCATTTAGGTTTTTTAAAACCCACATTGAACAGCAAAGAAAGCATGACCGATAGATTAAGTTTAAGGGATAGCATCCCCACTAAAGAATTAGAAAATAGCATCCCTGAGGAAAGGTTTCAAAGCCTGACTTTGCGACCCGTGCTAAAGCTGCAAAACCCACTAATTTTGGGGCTCTTTCAAAACTATATAAGAGAATCTAAAAGTGCTTTCTACACTTTCTCTACTGAGAAAAAGATTGATTTTATTGAGAATAGTCTGCAGAAGAATATTATGCTAAAAAACAAGCTTTTGGGGCTTTGTTTAGCCATGTTCACTCTAGAGGAGTTTGCTGTTTATAGTGCACAAACCAGTTTGTACAATAAGCGCATTATGGCGCTCTTGGTAGAGCGGATTAGAAGTCAGGTCAGTCTTTTGGAGGACTAATATTTTAGTTAATTATTCTTTAAAATCTTCAGAGAAGGGAAGCTTTTTTAGCATCTGCCTAAGCAAGAGAAGCTTAAGAAATGCAAGCAGACTATTGCATATACAGGTTGATAGTATCCCGATTCAGAGCAAGAGGTTTATAAATTGATCAGATTAAAAGAAGGCGATTGAAGCGCTCTTTTTAAGCCTACCTTCGAAAAAAAACAATGTCGATTGAGCAGAAGGTGCAGCAGGTGGAAATGCTTTTTGAGGAATTAGAGCAAGAAAGTGCTCAGTTCGAAAAATCTTCTGGCCTAGCTTGTGTTGCTGGTTGTGGCAAATGTTGTACTCACCCCGACATTGAAGCTTCTCCTATTGAATTTCTGCCTTGGGCTTTTCATTTGTTTTTAAAAGGAGAAGCCGAAACCACCCTGAAACTGCTGTCTGAAAATAGTAGTTTAACCTGCTTCATTTATCAGCCCTTAGCCTTTATTGATAAGGGCAAATGTGGCGCTTACAAATATCGCGGTTTGATTTGTCGCTTATTTGGCTTTTCCGCTAATACCGATAAATATGGGCAGTTGCGATTGGCCACTTGTAAAATTATAAAAGAAGGACAGTCAGAGAAGTTTGAGGCCATAAGTGAATCTATCAGCAAGGGCTTGAAAGTGCCAATTTTCACAGAGTATTACATGCGCCTAAATCAAATCGACTTCCGTTTAGGAAATATGATTCTTCCTGTTAATAAGGCTTTAAAAGTAGCCTTGGAGGAAGTGCTACGTTATTATGAATACCGGGCTTCAACCAATGTGGTGGTAGGTGCTAGTTAAGGGATAAAAAAAAGGCCAGCAATTATTGCTGGCCCTGTCGGTTGATTTAGAATAAGGTTTTAACCTTCTCGAATCCTTCTTTAAAAGAGTTGGAAGCGGAGGAGAAAGCTTTTTTAGCTTCTTCTAGTTTTTCTTCAGAAGCATTTTCCAATTGTGCATACTTTGATTTGAGCTCTGCCTGCTTGGATTCTAAATTCTTAATAGACTTCTCATATTTCTCCACAGCTTCACCTTGAGCTGAATCTTTTTTCTTTTTCAGTTCCTCCATTTTTGCAGAAACATCTTCGATCGTCTGGTGTGCTTGAGTTTTAATTTCGTCTTTATTCATGTCTTAAATTTTTGATTTGTATATAAATTTCAATCCTAGCTATTAAGATTGAGCGTGTCTTAAGATGAGTAACCATCCCTCGATCACTGACAATAGTATAGGGCTTTTAAATGAGGATTCCAAATAAAAGCCCACTTTTAAAGGCTTGCAGAAGATTGTTAGCGCTGGTAGGGTGCCGCTAGGGATCTTCTCACTAATTATTATTTCGGCAAGAAGGCGGCTAAAATTTAGATTAGCGATTAGCTAAAAAACTGGCTCTTGGGGTATTAACCTAAGGCGCCGAAAACTGCTATTAATAAGAGGTCTGAGGCCTAATTTTATATCGAACTCAGGTTGTTAGGTAAAAAATTAAGCCTTAAAAGAGGTCCGGCCCAGATAGGTTCGATTCTCTGTTCGGTCAATCATTTTATTTAAATGTAGGCGCAAAACCTTACCCATGCTTTTGAAGTCTGTGAAGTCTTCGCATTCGTGAAAGTTATTAAGGTCTTTGCAAAGCGATTTTATTTTCTCAGGACTAGAAAGCGGTACTTTTTCCATAGCATTTAGAAGCTCTGTCACTTTCTTTTGCGCGTAGTTATGTCTTTTACGGATGAGGGTTCTTTCTTCTGTCTGGTATTGATCTACATTTTCGGGCGAAAGAACGTCCATGCAAAACTGAATAATCTCTAAGTTCTCCTTGTAAAATTGCGGCAGATAATGGTTCTTGCGTCCTTCATAAGCAAGCTGATCAAAGTCGATGGGCCGCACGCGATACTGCTCCATGTCAAAGTCAGGAGTTACGTCAATTACATAATTATAAGAACGCATATCTCCTAACAACATGGTAAAGCAGCGCTCATTAAACTTCACGAACTCTTTTGCCATACGAGTTTTTGCAAAGCCGGGGCGATCCATGTAGCGATTGAGAAATACGTCGCCAGGTATGCCAGCAATATGTTCTTCTACTAAGGTGTCTCCGTCGGTTAAATAGCCAATTCTATTAGGGCTTAGTAGGTGTTCTAGCTCTAGGCCAAAGATGCGAGAGGCATCGGCCTTTTTAATATAGTAGTAATCGTGGTTGTCGTTAATAGTATTTACAATGCGAATACGAAAGGGGTTAGAATTCCCGAAAAGACAGTGATCAATTCGGTCTGTTCTTAATTGTCCTGTAAAGGATTGATCACCATCTGTTTTTAAAGCGGCATAAATTTCCACCAAAGCCTTTTGAATTTCATCCTGTAGATAATTATCGTAGAGAACGCTCTGCCAAAGGGTATCTTTTCCGGTGTGATCTAAAACAGGGATGCTCGTAGTGAAATTAAGAAGCACTTCATAGGTAGCAGCCAGAGGCACTTCGCGGTGGTGTTTTTTCAGATACTTACGCAGTTCTTTATGAATTGGGTAATGCGGCTTTTTCCTTGACATGTCCATGCGCTAAAGGTAGGGTCTTTAGATTTAATTACCTGTTGCCTAGATGGCCTTTAGCCAAGATAAACTGCGCTTTGATTTGCCTTTACTCTTCTGCTTTCTCAGGTTATTTTCTGCTATTTTAATAGCTATTCTTTTTTAAACTAAGTTAGCCTTGCACTGTCTTAAATGAATTTTTGAATCATCTCGATAAAAAAATCCACTCTAAACAGCTGTAAGGGAGGGGTTAAAAAAAATAGTTAATTAATAATTTAGAGATGAAAAACAAGTACCTTTATCTATTTCTAGCGGCGATCTTCGCCTTTAGTTGTACAAAACCGGATGATATCCTAGATGATTTCCAGGTTCACATCAGCCCAACCTTTTACAAATACGTAGTAGAAGTTGAGGTCGAGGATTTACAGGATTCGGAGGCAGCCCTGCCAAATGATCTTACCATTGCAATAACTGGTGATGATGCGGCTGCGATTTATAATATCGATGGTTCAAGGAATTACCAAGTAAACTTTGGAACGCTGCAATTAATGGTAGCGCGCGAAATGGAGCCAACCGCTGGCAGTCCATTAAATTTTGCGATTGAGTTTTCAGCAAATAATTATGAAACTAGCATTGTTCCTATTCGAATTGAGGAAGATGACTATTTTTTATCTGCACAAGCACAGCTTTTAGATTTGGGTAACTTACCCGATGGGATAAATAATAATACTGCTTCTGGCAGTATTGCTGCTGGAACATCTGCTTTAACAAACGAAATTAGCTTTACAGCTGCAACCGGAGATAGCACTACTTCTACTGATATCGTATTACCCGCGGGTGTTACCTTCTTAGACGAGAACGGTAATGCTATTGTAGCTAAACGTTCTGCAAATGCAGCAGTAAATATCAGTGTATTATCTTATTCTGACACCACTAGAGCAGCTCAAGAATCTATGCCTTTAGGAGGTGGAATGATTCAGCCGGTAGAAAACGGTACACAAGGCGGGGCTGATACAATACTGTTGCAGTCTTCACCTGACTTTACACTGAACATAGATGTTGATGGTGTTCCTGTAGAAACTTTAGGTGGTGGGAAAACGGCCGCTGGCGCTACCGCCAGAATTTACTTGAGGCCTGGCTTAAATAACTACGAAACAGGTGCTCCTTTTGCCGCAGGTGATGAGATTTCTATATTGTGGTTTAGCACTAATGTACGCAGATGGGTTAGATCAAATACTTTAAGCTTTACTGTTGCTGCTTTGCCAAATGGTAAACTATACGTAGACTTTCCAATTACACAAGCAAGAGGTCGTTTTAGACTATTTCACAGGTTAGGGTATACTCCACCAGTACTTGGTATGAGATTAGGTGCCTTTTTAACCAAAAGTGATGGCAGCCCAGAGCCAAACGGAAGTTTTACCTCAAATATGTATTTTAGTTTTAATAAAACGGTATCAGGATTTGTTGACAGACGATATATTCGTTTGGCGGGTAGATTTACTGGTAATCCTTTACGCGGGGCCTATAAAAGATTTAGCGTAACTAGAATCTGGTGGGATAATGTAACAACCAGAAATACAATTTCAGACCGTGCTACTTATAACATCAGCATGGAAGAATCACAATTCGGTGATAACAAGCTTTACTTTGCTAGATTCCAGCCTAAAGCTACTCCAGTAAGTATTGGTTATAGACTATTTTGCGAAGGAACAAACACCTTAGTAGATCCACCCGCGGGAGTGAAGATGTACTTCAGAGAAACAGGTTCTGGTGACCAGTTCTCATTGTTTTACACTTTTACTCAAGCTAACGCTGGCGTGCGTTTAACGTCTTTCCCTCAGCTTCAGAATAATACTGCCTACGACTTCCGTGCACGTTTTAACGATGTGGAAAAAGATACGGCCAATGTATTGGTAGTAGATCAGAGAGTTTATGATGTGACTTTACCTAATGCTGCATGTAATTCTT
>Ga0306912_1000634_pt1 | contig 19700 bp, 26 predicted proteins | sample AntRauFillE10628_FD_190443 | JGI IMG/M metagenome (GOLD analysis project Ga0306912, IMG submission 190443) | Saline lake microbial communities from Rauer Islands, Antarctica - Metagenome Filla E10 #628 (v2) (version 2) | ecosystem: Environmental > Aquatic > Non-marine Saline and Alkaline >... | reverse complement strand
GGCTTGCGCGTCGGTGCGGAGGTTGAACAGAAAGCGCGTAGCGCTCGCGCTGCAGCGAGGAAGGCGTCGTCGTGGCCAAGCCCGGTCCTGCACGTCGTCCTGCGCTGCAGGTGGTCCGCGAGGGCAACCCGGGCAAGCGTCGCCAGGACGAGCTCGAGGGCGGCGTCCGGCTGAAGCCGTCGGCGCCCGAGGAGCCGCGGTGGCAGGACACCTGGCCTCCGGTTCGGGTGCCCACGAAGGGGCAGCTCGAGGAGCGGTTCTCGTGGGACTACGTCGAGGGCTCGCTGGTCCACATCGAGGACGACGACAAGCGGGCCCGGCTCACCGCGGTGCGCCGCGCGTGGATGATCACCAACGAACTGGACGTCAAGACCCGGGAGCGGAAGGTCAACCAGCGGTGCCGTGACGTGGCCCGTGGCGAGTGGCGGCAGATCGTGCCGGTGCTGGACGCCCAGGGGCTGCTGGCCACGGTCGACCGGGTCGCGCTGGTCGACCACTGCATCGTCGTCGCGCACCTCGACCAGGCGAACCGTGACATCGCCGCCCGCGGCATGTGGGTCCAGGGGGAACGCGGAGCGGTGAAGAACCCGTCGTTGACCGCCGCGAACCAGCTCCGCCAGCAGCTGAAGTTCTACCTGGGCGAGTTCGGGCTGACCCCTGTCGCACGCGACGGGCTGAACCCGGGGGCGACCCATGACGAGGACGACCCCTTCGACTGACCTGCCCGTCCCCGAGGACGCGCTGTACGAGCTCGGGCTGACCGACGACGACATCGCACTGGCGCGCGAGTCCGCCCCGCTGGTGTGCGCGAACCAGCTCAGTGAGGCGCCCGGCGCCCGGTTCGACGTCGCCCGGGTCCAGAAGGTCCTGTCGGCGCTCGGGGTGTTCAAGCACACCAAGGGCCGCTGGGCGGGCCGCCGTCTGCGGCTCGGTGAGGGGCTGGACGCCTGGCAGGTCGTGTGGATCCTGGCGCCGGTGTTCGGGTGGGTCCGGTTCGACCCCGAGGCGCAGCGCGACGTGCGGGTGGCGACGACCGCGTGGGTCGAGGTCCCGAGGAAGAACGGCAAGTCGACGATCTCGTCGGCGATCGCGAACGTGCTGCTGCTCGCCGACGGTGAGCCCGGCGCCGAGGTGTACGCCGCTGCCGGGTCGAAGCCCCAGGCGGGTCGGGTGTACGAGGACGCGAAGCGGATGGCGCTGACCGCTAGCGCCGCGCGACGTCGTGTGGAGCCGCTCGCGGACGTGATGCGGGTCCCGTCGACCGGGTCGTTCCTGCGTGTGCTGTCCCGCATCGCTGAGACCGCCCACGGCCTGAACGTCCACGGTGGTGTGATCGACGAGGTCCACACGCTGCGGCTGCGCCGCAAGCTCGTCGAGGCCATCGAGACGGGCACAGGTGCCCGTGATCAGCCGCTGATCGTGTTCATCACCACGGCCGACGAGGCCGAGGACGGCACGATCTACGACGAGAAGCACGGCTTCGTCGTGAAGATCGCGAACCGCACGGTGACGGGCGAGGCTGCCTGGTCGACGTTCGGGGTGATCTGGGCGGCTGAGGACGGCGACGACGTGCTGGACGAGGCGACGTGGTTGAAGGCCAACCCGGGACTGCGTGCCGGTTCGTCTCCGACGATGGCGTACATGCGCAAGGAGGCCGCGAAGGCCGACGCGACGCCGTCGTACCGGCCGACGTTCTCGCAGCTGCACCTGAACCTGCGGTCCAGGTCGACGACCCGGTGGCTGGACCTGGCGACGTGGGACCGCAACGCGGGCCTGATCGACGAGTCGAAGCTGAAGCGCCGTCAGGCGTGGGTCGGGCTGGACCTCGCGGCGGTGTCGGACTTCTCGGCGGCGTGGGTCGGGGTCGACTCGCCGCAGCCGGGCAAGCAGCTGGAGTGGCTGTGGCGGTTCTGGATCCCTGAGGAACGCATCGAGGTGCTGTCGCGGCAGCTGCAGATCCCGTTGCGGCGGTGGGTCGACGACGGCTGGGTGACCGCCACTGAGGGCGATGTCGTGGACTACGGGGTGGTCGAGGAGCAGCTGGTCGCGGACTGCAAGACGTTCGACGTGCAGCGGCTGTCGTACGACCGGATGTTCGCCGGGCAGCTGATGCAGAACGTCGAGCAGCGTGCGGGTGTGGACGTGGTGCCGGTGAACCAGACCTACATGGGGCTGTCGCCGGCGTGCAAGGAGATCGAGCGGGGCCTGAAGTCGGGCGACTGGGTGCATGGAGGCAACCCGGTGGCGCGGTGGATGGCGTCGGTCGTGGAGGTCCGCAGGGACCAGAACGACAACGTGAAGCCGGTCAAGCCTGACCGTGAGAAGTCCGCCACCCGGATCGACGGGATCCAGGCACTCGCCACCGGGATGGACGGCTGGGTGCGTCGGCCAGTGAAGCGCCGCTACGGCGCGTACACCGCGAGCTAGGAGGCCCGACGTGCTCACGCCCACCGAGGCCGTCCGACAGCTCGAGCTGCTCTCTGCTGAGCTGCGGTCCCGCCAGTCGGAGATCGAGCTGCACGACCGCTACTACGCGGGGCACCACCGTCTGCGGTTCGCGTCGGACGAGTTCGCCCGCCACTTCGAGCAGCGGTACAGCGAGTTCTCCGACAACTGGGTCCAGGTCGTCGCGGACGCTCCGACGGAGCGTCTGGAGATCACCGGGTTCCGGCCTGACGGGATGACCGACGCGAACGACGAGCTGTGGAAGGTCTGGCAGCTCAACGACGCTGACGGGTTCTCCGACCAGGCGATGCTCGAGGCGATCCTGCACCGTCGGGCGTTCTCGCTGACGTGGGGCAACCCGTCCGACGAGGACGTCCCGGACGTCACGTTCGAGCATCCGTCGCAGGCCATCGTCGGGTACGACCCGGGGACGCGCCGGGCCCGCGCGGGCCTGAAGCTGTGGATCGACGACCCGTTCGACTTCGCGACGCTCTACACGCCCGACGCGGTGTGGAAGTTCCAGCGTCGCACCGTCCAGCCCGAGGAGCACCGGGTCCACCTCCCGCCCGGGGTGAGGCACTCCCCCGCGGTGATCGCCGACGGGTGGGAGCCCCGCGAGATCGTCGGTGAGCCGTGGCCGCTGCCCAACCCGATGGGTGTCGTGCCGCTGGTGGAGTGGGAGAACCGGCCGCGGCTGGCCCACGACCCCATGTCGGACGTGGCCGGCGCCATCGCGATGCAGGACGCCATCAACCTGCTGTGGGCCTACCTGTTCAACACCGCCGACTTCGCGTCGTTCCCGCAGCGTCTGGTGATGGGGCAGGAGAAGCCGACCGTTCCGGTCCTCGACGACCAGGGTGTGGAGATCGGCCGGAAGGCTGTGGACCTGGCCAAGTTCGGGGTCGACCGGGTCGTGTGGCTCGAGGACCCCAACGCCAAGGTCGGACAGTGGGACGCGGCCGACCTGGGTGTGTTCACCGAGGTCATCAAGCAGCAGGTCGAGCACCTCGCTGCACAGACCCGCACGCCGCACCACTACCTGGTCGGCAAGATGGCCAACCTGTCCGCCGACGCGTTGAAGGCGTCCGAGACCGGCCTGGTCAAGCGGACCGAGGAGAAGCAGCCCGGGTTCGGACGTGGCGCGCGCGGCACCGCCGTGCGGATCGCGTTGGCCCGCGGCGACACCGAGTTGGCCAGGGCGATGTCGGCCGGGGTGGTGACCTGGTCGGACGTGGAGATGCGGTCCCGGTCCCAGACCGTCGACGAGCTCCAGAAGCTCAAGGCCATGGGTGTGCCGCTGCGGTTCCTCCTCGAGCGGTACGGGCTGACCAAGCCCGAGATCGACCGTGTCATGGAGATGCGCCGCGACGAGGTCCAGCAGCTGCTCGACGGTGATGCCGCCGCACTGCTGGACGCTGCCGCAGCCTGATGTCGCAGGCCTCCGGCCGGCGGCTGCTCGCACGTCGTGCGCTGGTCCGCCGCACGGTCCTGCAGATCCAGCCGATCTGGTCGCAGCTCGACCTCGACAACGTCGCCGGATCGTGGGCGGTCCTGTCGCCCCGGGTCGTGGAGCTGGTCACCGAAGCGCAACGCCAGGCCGCGTCTGGCGCCGACGAGTACGTCGCCCAGGCCGCAGCGGAACTCGGTGTGGCGTCACGGCCGGCCGGTCCCATCAACCCGACACGGCTCGCTGGGGTCGCGTCCGACGGACGTCCGCTGGACACGCTGATGCTGGCGTCGCCGCTGCGGACGCTGCGGGCCCTGTCGGTCACCGGCAACGGCGACGAGGCACGCGCCGCCGGGCTGACCAAGCTGGTCCAGCTCACCGCGACGCAGCTGTACGACTCGGGGCGCGGCGCCGACTCGGTCGCGATCACCACCAACCAGGCCGTCGCAGGGTGGCGCCGCAAGCTGCGTGCACCGTCGTGCGACCGGTGCATCGTCCTGGCGGACCGGTTCTACCCGTGGAGCTCGGGGTTCCGCCGCCACCCGATGTGCGACTGCGTCCACGAACCGGCGCTGCGGGGCGACCAGCCCGGCGAGGACCTGTCTCCGCAGCGGACGTTCGACCGCATGCCGAAGGCCGAGCAGGACCGGGTGTTCGGCGAGGCGCCGGCGCAGGCCATCCGCGACGGCGCGGACCTGCGGCAGGTCGTCAACGCCCGCCGCGGCATGAAGACCGTCACCGCCTACGGCCGCAAGGTCTCCGCGACGACCGAGGGCACCACGACCACCGGGTTCGCCGGACGGCGGCTCGCTGCCGCGGGCGAGGAACTGCAGCGGCAACGGTCGCTGACGTTCACGACGCTCCGTGGGGCTCGCCGCACCCGCGAGCGGGTCCGGATCCCGCGGCTGATGCCCGAGCAGATCTACGCCGACGCCGTCGACCGTGAGGACGCCATCCGGCTGCTGCGCCGGTTCGGCTACATCTGACCGGCTGCGCGCGTCGCACGTCCTCGCTGTCCGCAACGGGCAGCGCCAACACAGGAAGGTGACGCGCAATGCGCCACATCCACACCCGCAAGCTGCAGTACGTCGTCGACCCGGCCACGGGCCGTCGCTGGCCGATCCCGGCCGGAGGCTCCGACGACGGACCCGCTGGCGACGAGCCCCCCGAGGCTGGCGACGGCACTGGTGAACCAGCCGGTGGCGCCGCGCCGCAGGGAGACGGCGCGTACGACAAGCCGGACGACGTCTCCGACGAGGAGTGGTCGGCACTGGGTGACCCTGGCAAGCAGGCCCTGGTCCGCACCAAGGAGTCCGCCAAGCAGGCCCGGCAGAAGGCCGCCGATGAGGCTGCCCGGGCTGCCGCACTTCAGGCTCAGATCGACGAGCTGAAGAACGCTTCTGAGAGCGACACGGAGAAGTTGGTCCGTGAAGCCACGGAGCAGGCCACGAAGAACGTCACGAAGCAGGCCAACGCGCGGATCATCTCCGCGGAGGTCCGCGCACAGGCCGCCGGGAAGCTCGCCGACCCGGCCGACGCCATCAAGTTCCTCGACCTGACCAAGTTCGAGGCGGACGACACCGGTGCTGTCGACGAGGCCGCGATCAGCGCGGCCATCGACCAGCTGGTGGAGTCCAAGCCCTACCTGGCGCCGCAACGGCGCGACGGGTTCCAGGGCACCGCCGACGGAGGCGCTCGCAAGGACGCCAGCAAGCCGTCCCAGCTCACCGAGGACGACGTGAAGCGGATGAGTTCCGAGCAGATCGAGGAAGCCCGCATCGCCGGGCGCCTCGACACATACCTGTCGACGCCCGGCTGACCGGGCAGGGAGATCTGAACCATGAGTGTCAAGACGTTCAAGCCGGAGGTCTGGGCAGCTGCGCTGCTCGAGTCCCTGAAGAAGAGCCTGGTGTACGGATCGCCCGCCGTGGTGAACCGCAGCTGGGAGGGCACGATCGCCGAGCAGGGCGACTCCGTGACCATCAACTCGGTGTCGCGGCCGACCATCGGGGACTACGTCCCCAACGTCACCACGATCACCCCGGAGAAGCTGACGACCGCCGGTCGCAAGCTGCTCGTCACGGAGTCGAAGTACTTCGCGTTCGAGGTCGACGACGTCGACGCGCGCCAGATCGCCGGCAACGTGCTGTCCGAGGGACTGGCCGAGGCCGGCTACGGACTGCGTGACGTCGCAGACCAGTTCGTCGCCGGGCTCTACACCGGGGTGCAGACCGCCAACGACCTCGGCACCAACTCGATCACCACGGCCGATCAGGCGTACGACGCGCTGGTCGACCTGTCGGTCAAGCTCGACGAGGCCGACGTGCCCGACGAGAACCGCTACGCGGTCATCCCGCCGTGGTTCCACGGCCGGATCAAGAAGGACGACCGGTTCGTCGGCTCCGGTTCGATGTCGGCCGACGAGCGCCTGATGACGGGCATGGTGGGCGAGGCCGCCGGGTTCCGGCTCCTGAAGTCCAACAACTGCCCGAACCCGACCGGCGACGACTTCGTCGTCCAGGCCGGGATCCCGCAGGCGATCACGTTCGCGGAGCAGATCAACAAGGTCGAGGCCTACCGCCCGGACAACTCGTTCTCGGACGCCATCAAGGGCCTGCACCTGTACGGCGCCAAGCTGGTCCACCCGGACGCCATCGCGACGCTCACGGCGTCGCGGACCTGACCGTGAGGAGCCCCCGCCCACCAGCGGGGGCTCCTCCCACATGAGGAGGTGCCTGACATGGCACGCGTGAACATCCCCCTGTCCAACCTGGCCGGCAACGCATCGCTGGCGGACCCCGCCGGGACCGCTGCGGACGAGACCGACGGCCACAACATCACTGGCCAGCCGCTGGAGGAGCTCTTCCTCCGCGTCGTGCTGGACACCGCCGGCGACGCCGCGAACGTCACCGTCAAGGCCGGGGACAACCCCCCGTCCCTGTCGGCCGGCCAGGGCGACCTCGTCGTTGCCTGCGCCGACAACGCCGCGACGTTCATCGGTCCGTTCGAGTCCGCGAGGTTCTCGCAGTCCGACGGGTCGCTCGACGTCGACATCGACGACGAGACCGGCGTGACGATCACGGCGTTCCACATGCCGCGGGACGTCTGATGGTTTCGGCCGTCACCCTGATCGGGGCAGGCGGGTCGGAGTTCACCTTCGACCTGCCGCTCGGTGCCAACTACATCAAGCAGCTGGAGCGCAACCAGCTGCGTCCGGCGTCGGACCGCGACGCTGCCCTGATCGCCGGGGCGGCCGTCGAGGACGAAGCCGACGACGAGGTCGTCGACGTCGTGCCGTCTGGTGACGGCGAGGTCGAGCGGCCGCCCGGCAACGCGACGACCGACGCGTGGAGCGACTACGCCGGACACGTCGGCGTCGACATCGACGACGACGCGACGCGTGACGAGATCCGCGACGCCGTCGACGCCGCAGGCCTGTGACGTTCGGCCGCTGCCCCGGGACGACCACGGCGTCCCGGGGCAGCACACACCCAGGAGGTGACCTGTGAGCCTGACGACCGTCGCCCAGCTCGAGGCCACCATCGGGCGTGACCTGACCGCCGCGCAGCAGACCCAGGCGGCGGTGCTCATCACCCTGGCGTCCGACGCGATCGTCGAGGCAGCTGGCTCGTCGATCGTGGAGGTCACGTCGACGTTCGACCTGGTCGGCGTGTGCGACCAGCGGCTGATCCTGCCCGTCCAGCCCGTCACCGCAGTGTCGGCCGTGAAGGTCGACGACGAGACGGTCACCGACTTCCGGCGGCTGGGCGACTCGCTGTACCGCGACGTCGGCTGGCAGCGGCTGCCGTGGCGCCACTCGAAGGTGACTGTGACGGCGACGCACGGCCGGGCCACGGTGCCCGGGGTGCTGCGGCTGCTGTGTGACCACCTGGTCGCTGCGGGGCTGGCGCAGACCGAGGGTGGCGGTGAGCTCGGGCCGCCTCCTGGTGTGCAGATGGAGATGATCGGCTCCTGGCAGACGTCGTACTCGCAGGGCGCGACGTCCGTGACCCACGCGTTGGACCTGACCGACCGGACCCGCCGGTGGCTGCGCCGCACCTACGGGCCGAACAGCCACGTCGTCCGGTCGCTCTGATGTCGGGCCCCCGCCCGGCAGCACGCCGGCACTCCGCTGCCCGCCGGTTCCACCGCATCCCCTGCACCGTGACCGTCCGCCGCCCTCCCGTGTACGACTCCACCGCCGACCCGTCGACCATCGGCGACCCCACGGTGGTCCACACCGGCGTCGGCCACGTCGACACGTCCACGGCGAACACCGAGACGGAGCAGGCCGCCGCCGCGTTGACCGTCCACCCGCTGAGGGTCCACGTCGAGCTGGCTGCGGACGTGGAGATCGACGACACGGTGACGTTCGACACCTCCGACGACCCCGCCCTCGCCGGCCGCGTCGGGACGGTCGTGGACGTCGGCCGTGGCGACTGGTTGCCGACCCGCCCGCTGACCGTCGAGCTCGTCACGCAGGAGGTGTCCTGATGCCTGACATCGAGGACATGCCTGCCTGGGTCGACCAGTTCATCGACGGTGGACCGCAGGCCGCGAAGCAGGCCATCGACGACGTCATGGACGCCGCCTACGGCGAGTACCGCACCGACCTGCGCAAGCACAAGGACACCGGCGAGACCGCCGACTCCGCCGCGCTGACCACGAAGCTGACGGCGCGGACCGCCGGCGGTGACCTGACGGTGTCCACGATCGCCGGGGTGTTCCTCGAGATCGGGACGTCCCGCCAGCCGCCACGGCCGTACATGACCCGTGCCGTGCGGCGCGCGCAGCGCCGCTGGAAGACCGCCGTCGACGCCCACTTCGACAGCCAGGTCCGGCCGTGAGCTCGTCAGTCCCACCGCCCGAGGACGACGTCCTCGCGGCGGTCGTCGACACGTTGCAGGGCGACGGCCTCACCGTCGGGTTCACCGACGCGACCGGCCTGGACGCCCCGTACGCGGTGGTCGACCTCATCGACTGGCCGCCGTCCGGCCCTGCCGGTGACTGGAACGCCGACGTCGACGCGCTCGTCCAGGTCCGTTGCGTCGCCGCCCACCCGCGTGGCGTGACGCAGCTGAAGGACCGGATCCGTGGCGTGCTCCTCGCCGCCGGCGACCCCGTGACCGTGGCCGGCCATGCCGTGCGGGTCGGGCTGTCCGACGGGTCGTTCGGCCCCGAGGTCGACCGGACCGTCGAGCCGCCGCTGCACGTCGGCGCGGTGACGTTCGAGCTGTTCGTCACTCCGTCCCCGTCCTGACCAGGAGGACCGCATGCGCATCCGCCATCCCGACCTCGACCGCACCGTCGACCTGCCCCGGTCGGCCGCGGAGAGCCTCTGCCGCCGACGTGGCTGGCAGCCCGCCGACGACGCCCAGCCGGCCGCCGTGGAGCGGCCGCCCGGCAACGCGACGACCGACGCGTGGCGCGACTACGCCGGACACGTCGGCGTCGACATCGACGACGACGCGACGCGTGACGAGATCCGCGACGCCGTCGACGCCGCAGGCCACTGACCCCAACCGCATGACCGTCGGCGCCACCACGGCGTCGACATCACCGCGCCATCGGCGCTGCCCGACCAGGAGGACTGACCCATGACCCGCTACATCCAGGACGGCAACCTGCGCGTCGTCTACGCGCCGACCATCGCCGACACCGCCGCACCGACCGAGACCGAGCTGACGGCCGGTGAGGACATCACCGGCTTCATCATGTCGCTGTCGACCCCCGACGAGGGCAACCCCGTCGCCGACGTCGACCCCACCACGACGTGGGACGGCACCATCGAGGGCACCCGCTCGGGGAACATCACCGGCATGTTCTCGCGCGACAAGGCCACCGACGCCGACACGGCGTGGGACACCCTGCCGTACCGCACGGCCGGCTACTTCGTGATCCGCCGCTTCGGCGACGGTGCCATGGCGGCCGACGACATCGTCGACGTCTGGCCCATCCGCGTGTCCGGCCGGTCGCCGATCGACTACGGCCGCAACACCAAGGACGCGTTCAACAGCACCATCGCCGTCCCCAACCCGGGCCCGGTGTACGACTCCGTCGTCGCCTCGGGTGCCTGATGGCTGACTTCTCCGACGTCGCAGCACGCCGCAAGCGCCGCACCATCCGCGTGCCGGTCGTTCTCGACGGCGAGCTCGCTGCACAGGTCATCGACCTGCAGAAGCGGCTCGCCGTCGCGGAGAAGCTCGACGAGCAGCTCAACCGTCCCCCCGAGGCCCCGAACGTCCGCGAGCAGATCGCGGACCTCGAGGAACAGGCAGGCGACTCCGTCCAGGACTTCGTGTTCACGGAGCTGCCACGCCGCCGCTACCGCGACCTGCTCGACAAGCACCCTCCCACCGGCGACGACGCCAAGACACGCCGGTGGGACGAGGACACGTTCGCCCCTGCGCTGATGGCTGCAGCTGCGGTCGACCCTCCCCTGACGCCCGAGCAGGCGTCACAGATCTGGGAGGAGTGGGGCACCGCCCAGTGCGACGCGCTGTTCGCCGGTGCGTGGGCCGCCCAGGAGGGCGAGCAGCGGGTCCCTTTTGGCAGGGCCGCATCCGTGACGACGGACGTCTGAAGGTCGAGCTCGACTACTGCGTCCCCTTGGGGATGCCCCACAGCGAGTTCCTCGCGTGGGACGCCGAGGACCAGGACAAGGCCTTGGCGTGGCAGATCCGCCGGGCCGACCGGTGCCCCGGCTGCGGACTGCAGCTGGCCGACACCACCGGACCGGACAACCTCGGCCGGCACACCGCCGACGTCCTGAGGTGTCACGCCTGCGCCGCGGTCGAACACGGCCAGGCAGACGCGTACGAACGCAACAAGGGCGCCGGCTCCGAGGGCCTGCACTGGTTCGCGACCGAGATCTGACCTGCGAGGGGGTGTGTCATGGCTGACCGCGAGTTCCGTGCACGCCTGTACGCCGAGGTCGGCCAGTACATCGACCAGATGCGCAAGGCCAAGGGCGTCGCCGGCGAGATCGTCGACGCCAACTCCAAGGCCGGCAAGTCCGCCGCGGAGATGGCCGACAAGTTCAACGCCGCCGGCAAGAAGATGCAGGACGCCGGCAAGTGGATGTCGACCCGGCTGACCGCCCCGATCGTCGCCGGCGCAGCCCTGTCGGTGAAGGCCGCGTCCGACCTCGACGAGGCGATGTCGGCCACCAACGAGGTGTTCGGCACCCAGACACAGGCCATGTACGACTGGGCCGACGAGGCCGCGGTCGCGTTCGGCATGTCGAAGCGGGAGGCGCTGGACGCCTCCACCGGCCTCGGTGCCATGTTCGACGCGATGGACCTGGGCGAGCCGCTCGCAGCAGACATGTCCCGCACCATGATCGAGCTTGCGGGTGACCTCGGGTCGTTCCGCAACGAAGACCCGTCCGACGTGCTGATCGCGTTGCGGTCCGGGCTGGTCGGTGAGGCGGAGCCGCTCCGCAAGTTCGGTGTGCTGCTGTCCGCCGCCACGGTCGAGCAGCGCGCCATGGAGATGGGCCTCGCCGACGCGAACGGCGAGGTCGACGAGGCTGCGAAGGTCCAGGCCCGCTACGCCCTGATCCTGGAGAACACCACGTCCGCGCAGGGCGACTACGAACGGACCGCCGACGGGCTGGCCAACACCCAGCGGACCGTCCGTGCCCAGTTCGAAGACACCGCCGCGTCGCTCGGCGAGCAGCTCCTGCCGATCGCCAACGACCTGATGGAGACCGTCCAGGACGTCGTGCTGTGGTTCGGGGAGCTCGACGAAGGCCAGCAGGAGTTCGTCATCAAGGCCGGCCTGGCCGTCGCCGCCGCCGGTCCGCTGATCGGAGTGCTCGGCGGGATCGCCCGCGGCGTCGGCGGGATCATCAGTGCAGGTCAGGCGCTCGGCGGCCTCAAGATCGGGTCGACCCTCTCCACGATCGGCCAGACCGCAGCCAAGTCCCTCGGCCCGTACGCCATCGCGCTCGGCGCGCTCGAGTTCGCTTCGAACCGTTGGCTCGAACACCACGACGACGTCGACGCGACCGTCACCGGACTCCTCGACCTGCTCGAGGACGGCACCACCGACGTCGCACACCTGACCGAGACGTTCGGCCAGGACCTGTCCGGCCTCGGTGACGTCCTCGGTGACGCCATGTCGCTCGACGACTCGACCCTCGCGCAGGCGTTCTTCGGCCTCTCCGAGGGCGTGGCCGGGATCACGTTCGGGCTGGTCGACCTGGACACCTCCGCGGAGATCGCCCGCGACCAGATCGGCGAGCTCGGCACTGCCATCGCCGCGATGATCGAGGCGGGCGACGCAGAGAACGCCGCACGCACCCTCGACATGCTCGTCGACGCCGCCGGCGAAGCGGGGATCACGTTCGGTGAGCTGATCGCCCTGATGCCCGACGCCGACCAGGCGTTCGGAGACGCCGGCGTCAACGTCGACCAGCTTGTGGGCCTGCTCGGCGCCGGTGTCGAACCGGCCGAGGCGCTCGCGACCGCCATGGGCACCGGCGCCGACGACGCCGGAGACCTCGCGGCGGGCCTCGGTGACGTCGGCGAGGCGGGTGAGGACGCCGCAGGTGGTGTCCAGTCGGCGACGGACGCGCTGAACGACTACATCTCTGCGCAGCGTGAGGCGTTCGACCCGGTGGCCCGGCTGATCGGCGCGCAGCGTGACCACGCTGAGGCGCTGGCTGGCGTCCAGGAGGCCACCGCGAACCTGGCTTCGGGCGAGGGCACGATCCGGGACCTTGAGGAGGCCGACCTTGCCCTCGTCGAGGCGGCGTACGCGGTGCGGGACGCGTCGATCGAGGTCGACCAGTCCTCGGGTGATGCTGCTGCGGGGCTGCGTGACCTGACCCGGGACGGGCTGCTGACCGAGGAGCAGATGCGCCGCACCGCGGGGCAGCTCGGCGAAGCGCGCTCGGAGGCCGAGCAGATCGCCGGCGAGTACGTCTCGGAGTTCCGGTTCGACGTCGACACCCGCGGGATCGACGACGTCAACCGTCGCCTGTCCGACCTGCTGGGCCGCGACTACACGGTCCAGATCGACACGTACACGCCCGGCAACCAGCGGGTCCCTGACCCCGGCTCGACGATCCCGCCGAACGTGCGCGCGTCCGGTGGTCCGGCGCAGGCCGGCATGCCGTACCTGGTCGGTGAGCAGCGCGCCGAGGTGTTCGTCCCGAGGACGTCCGGCCGGATCATCCCGTCGATGCAGTCCGCGATGGCCAACGGCATCGGCGGCCAGCCCCAGGTCACGCAGACGTTCCAGGCCACCGTCGTCGAACGTGGACGTTCGCCAGCGCAGGACGCCTCGATCGAGCTCCGCAAGCTTGCGATGCGGCTGGCTCCCTGATGGCCACACCCACGATCAGCCCCTACGTGACCATCGGCGGGCTGGTGTTCGGCTGCGCAGCGCTCAGGCCCCGCGGACGTGACGCGTACGACGACCTGCTCGGGACCGGCGGGATGCGCGGCAGCGACCAGCCGATCCCGGGTAGCCGCGGAGTGCTCGCCCGCAGCCGCACCCGAGGCCCGGTGGGTGGGCTGTTCCCGGTGAGGATCTACGGCGAGTGGGACTACACCACCGACGCCGCCAACTCTGATCCGGTCGACGGTGCGTACGAGACCCTCGGTCTGCTGCGTGACGTCGCAGACGTCGAGGACGTCCAGGACCTGGTGTTCGTCCGCAGCTCCGGGTCGACGACCGTGGACTGCCAGGTCGAGGACCTGGTCAAGGTCGGCCAGGTCCGCCCGGACGTCTGGGACTACGTCCTCGAGTTCACCCTCCCAGCCGGGACGCTGCTCTGATGGCGTTGGTCGTGAAGATCTGGGACGGCTCCACCGAGACGACCGTCGCCAACCCGTTCGGCCTGAACTACCGCGAGCAGCTGAACGACGTTCCCACTGCCTTCGCCACGGCGGTGTCCCTGCCGTACGACGACACCGCCGTGGCGAAGGCAGTGGCCGGCAACGACGTGCGCCTCTACGAGGCCGCCACCCTCGTCGGCGGGTTCGTGATCAACGAAGCCCGCACCGTCCTGGTCGACCCCGACGAGGAAGGCGGCAAGGTCCGGTCCCTGCAGGGCGTCGGGATCGCATCGAAGCTGACCCGCGCCACCGTCGCCGGGGAGTTCCCCACCTCGAGGACCCGCACCGTCGGGATCATGTCGAACGACGGCAGGTTGACCTGATGGTCTACGTGGTCAAGGCCGTCGATGTCGCCTCCGACACCGAGACGACGATCAGCACTGCGATGGGTGTGTCGTGGCGTGAAGAATGCAACGACGCCGGCTACGGGCAGGTGTCCCTGCCGTACGACGCGCCCGGTGCCGACGTCGCACGTGTCCCACTCAACGAAGTCCGCATCTACGAGCCCGACGGGACCACACTCCGGTTCGCGTTCGTCGTGCAGACGTTCGACACCGTGCTGGTGTCGTCTGCTGAGGAGGCCGGCCAGGTCATCACTGTCGCTGGCCCCGGGATGGGCGCCCGCCTGGCACGTGCGGTGGTGTTCCCCGAGGGCGGCCTAGACCGGCCATCGAGCTACGACCGGCTGTTCGGGCTGATGACCAACGACATGAACGGGCCGGATCAGGGCGCGATAGAGCCGTTCCCGTTCGGGCGGCAGGACGCACCGGGAGCGAAGATCACCGCGAACCTGTCAGGGTTCCCTGCGGAGTGGCCCGACCCGGGGGCGGTGTGGCTCGGGCCGACCGACACGACCGGCGCCGGCACTGCATTGGACCCGTACCTGCACGGCGTCGGGACGTGGTATCTGCGCCGTGAGATCATCACTGTCGAAGACTTCGGGGCGTGCCGCATCTACGCCGCGCTCGACTCCCGCGGCACCGTCTGGTTCGACGGCGTGCCGGTCATCCAGACCGACGACTCGATCAACTTCCGGAAGGGCCTGACAGCCGACGTCACGGTGAACACGGGCACCCACAACATCGCTGCACGGATCGTCAACAACGCCAACCCGAACCCCGAGGCAGCCAACTTCGCCCTCGCGCTGATCACCATCGTCACGCTCGACGCGAACGGCGAACCCGACGGCGTGATCTACCGGACGTTCAACAGCGTCGGGACGACGACGTGGCAGGCGTTCGACTTCGGCACGGTGCCTGGGCTGAACGCCGGGATCATCATGAACATCCTGCTCGGTGAGGCCGACGCCCGGTCGACGTCGACGGTCGACGCGGTCGACTACGACGTCGCGCAGGCAGGCAACGGCGACGAGGCGTCCGCCACGGACACCGCCGGCGACGTCTGGACCGCCGAGGTCAACAACTTCGGCTGGTCGGTCGGCACCGACCTGCTGACCGTCCTCGACGGGCTGGTCGACCTGTGCGGCATCGACTGGCACGTCGCCCCCGACCGCACCCTGTCGATGTGGCAGAACGGCCGCGGCGTCGACCGTGGTCTCACACCGGCCGGGCCGGCCACGACCGTCACCCTGCAGAAGGGCGTGTCGATCATCAAATACACGATCGACAGGGACGCCCCACGGTCCAACGTCCACGTCGTGCGGTCTGCCAGCACCTTGACCGTCGCGACTGACACGACGTCCGTCGCGACGTTCGGACGGCTCGAGTCGCTGCTTGACGTCGGCACCACAGTCGACGGGACCAACGAAGCCGGCACCGCCGTCGCCGCCGCGTTCGAAGCCACCGCCGGGACGGTCTCCACGGCCGTGGCAGAACTTGCCCCCGTTGCCGGCGCGACCCCCTACGCCGACTTCGACGTCGGCGACATCATCGTTGCGCCCGACGAGCTCGGGTTCGACAAGGACTGGCGGGTCAAGTCGATTTCGGTCCGTCAGGACGACGACAACGGGCTGCCGGTCTTCACAGTCGAGCTGGTTGACCCGACGGATGTGGACGCATGAGCAACCAGCGCAGGGCCGTCGACACCGAACGTCTCCTGCGGCGGCGTGACCGGGCGGTGTTTCCGGGCAACCCGTCCGCACGGTCTGCGGTGGCACGGCCGGTCGACCCGAACCGCATCCTGTCCGGCGGCGGCGGCGGGGGCGCAGGTGGTGTGGTGCCGCCGGGTGGCGGCCAGGCAGAGTTGATCCGCTGGCGGGTCGACGCCGAAGACGTTCCCGACGCCGGCCACACCGTGGTGTTCGACACCGAGGTGTGCCGCTACGGGTTCCCGACCACAGGCGACGTGGGCGACACGCTGATCCTGCCGTACGACGGTTTCTACTTCGTGACCGTCGCCGTGTTCTTCGCCGGTGCGTACACGGGCGGGGCGCTGGTCGACATCTACCTCGACCGCGGCGAGCCGGAGGAGGACCGGGCGCTGATCCTGCCGGCCGGCGGGTTCGGCGGGTCGTCCTACGGCGAGACGTCGGGGGCGTTCTGCGGTTTCAACGGGTCGGTGTTGACGGTGTCGGTGGCGCAGACGTCGGGCGTAACCCAGACCGCGGACGTGCGGCTGGACCTGATCGCTTTCCGGTCGACGCTGTACCGGCCGGGCGAAGACATCGACAACGTCCCTCCCTACAATCCTGTTCTCCGCGTCTACAAGGTGGCTGGCTGATGGGATGGATCACAGGCGCGCTGACCGGAGACGCCACTGCTGGTACCACGATCGCGTCGGTGCTCGACACGGCGCTGCTGGCCGAAGCGTGGGTCAAGACGACCACCGGGCACGTCGGGGCAACCGACGGCTACACCTACGACGTGTACGAGGTCGCCGCAATCGACACGGACGAGGGGTTCTCCTGGGCGTTCGCGGTGGGGGTGTCGCCGGACGAGACGACAATCCGGTTCCGTGCTGCCGAGGCGTGGGACTCCGGCACCGAGAAGGCGACGAACTCGGTGCCTCGGTGGACAGGGTCGTTCACGGGGGTCGACGGGGTCGGGCTGCCGAACGCCACCTCGGGGACCGCCGAAGACCTCGACGCATCAACCGCCCACTACGTCGACTTGGTCCCGTCCGACGTGCTGGACGCCTACCACCTGCGGGTCACCAACGATGTGATCACCGGCACGTTGGACACGGACTACTCGCTGCACGCTGGCCTGTATGAGCGGCTGGTCGACGACGCCGACCACTTCCCGCTGATACTGGGAAGCATCACAACCGGCCCTACCAGCGTTCCGGGGGCCGGCGCGTCACTGAACCGGTCGAGGATGTGGCCGGAGGCGGCGTCCGGACGCACGAACATCCTCGACGACTCCAACGTGACCTACCTGGCGAACCGGGCCGAGCGCAACACGTCGTACACCCACGAGCATGCCCCCCGGCACGACACCGACAGGGACGAGTTCCGCTTCGCAGCCAACACCTATGTCCTCGGCGGCCGCGTGTTCGTCGGCGGCATAGCCGAGGGGACGGAATCGGTGGTCATCACCGGCCCGGTGTTCGGCCTGTTCCGGCACCTCTACTCGTTCGGCTACCCGGACAGCGACTACGCCCGAGGGGACAGGATGACCATCGGGATCTACACGTGGACGCTGACGTTCAAGGGGGGCACCGCCGACACGGTCAGCGCCGCATGGATCTCCCACATCGACCTTCCAGCATGAGGAGCCTGACATGGGCCTGATCTCCGCGCACCTCGACGCTGACCTGACCGCCGAGGACACGGTGCTGGAAGCGATCGACGCAGAAGCGGTGACCGTCGGCTGGACTTCGACTGCCTTCACGGTGGTCGGTGGGTTGTCCGGCTACGTGTGGACGTCGCCGGACACGCTCGGGTTCCAGGTCATCGGGTGGAAGAACGCGACGAACCATTACACCCGGTTCGCGATGTGCGAGTCTGGCGGCTACGACAGCGGCGCCAACACGGTGACCGACTTTGCCCAGACGCCGTTGTCGAGCGGCGCACAGCCGTTCGACGCGAACGGCACAACGCAGGACGTCATCGACTTCGACAGCGTCAACCCGACCGCCAGCGACCAAGCGATCCACGTGGTGGAGTTGGTGTGGTCCACGGTGTCGGACGTGTACCTGTTCCGGGTCGAGACGGATGCGATCGTCGGTGGGTCGATGAACGACAACAACGGCTTCTATGCCGGCCGCTACACCGCGTTGGGTCCGCTCGATGCCCAACCGATCGGGCTGCTGGAGATGAACGACCAGTCGTATATGGGGCTGACTCGCAGCAGCAACGACGCGACCACGATCTACGACAACGCGATGGTCATCCTGGACGACGCCGTGCCTTGGCGCACCGACTTCGACTACGAGGGCGGCGTCGGCTGGTCGGCAGGGCTGTGGATGATCGTTCGCAAACTGATGCGGGCGTGGAACGAGTCCGTGGCAACGGGCGGCGGCGGCAACGACCTGATGGCAATGGGCTACACCAAGTACGTGTTCGAGGGCGCGCAGGATGGGACCACGCTGGGCACCGGCGACGTGGTGACGCTCGACGGGACCGACTACGCGGTGATGAACGTCAACGGCACGGACCTGCGGCTTATGGCGCTGACGGGGAGTTGACCGATGCCGGACGACGACTTCGGAGACGTGGGCAACATCGTCAGCGGGGTCCGCAAACTTGCGCCGGTGGGGCCGCCTGCGTTCACCTACCGTCGACCGCAAGGCACCACGCCCTACGGCAGCGGTGAGGTGGTGGAGTCGACCGCTGGCCTGGACGTGTACGTGGGGCCGTTGGCCGAGCCTGCTCCGGCGTTCACCTACCGCCGGCCACGTGGCACCGCCGGCTATGCCGATGGTGAGGTGGTCCAGTCCGGACTGGGGCCGGCCAGCATCTACGTGTTCGGGGCCGAGGCCGCACCGGCAGCGACATACCGGGTGGTGCCGTAAGCCATTCGACCGAAGGATCGCTGATGACGATGGCCGACGTTCTGGCCCTGCCGCAGACCACCCCTGTCGGGTGGGGCGCGACGCTGGACTACGACGCCCGGCCAGCCACGTACAAGGACGGCACCACCGTCCACTACACCGGCGACCGCGACACGGCCCGCAACCTGCTGAACGCCGGACACCCGGCATGCCGACATCTACTGCAAAGCGTCGAAGGCTTCCACCGTCGCAAGGGCTGGGCGGGCATCGGCTACAACTGGGCGATCTGCCCACACGGCACACTGCTGCGTCTGCGCGGCCGCGCCCGCGGAGCACACAACCCGGAAGACTCCGACGGCGACGGCCTGTCCGACAACGTGGACGCCGCCGGCGTGCTGGTGATGCTCGGACAAGACGAGAAGATGCACGCACCACAGGAGCAGATGCTGCGCAGGTTCTGCGACGCGCACGCCATGCCGGTCTACCCGCACTCCGAAGCGCGTTTCACCCGCTGCCCCGACGACCACCTACGCGGCTGGATCAACGCCTACCGGGCCGGCGACCAGCCGGCCCGTTCGACAGCAGCAGCAGGAGACACCATGTTCTGCACGTACGGAGACGGCCCGCGGGACGAACGGGTCATGGCCTTGCAGGTGCGGCTGCGGGTGGTCAGCCCGGCCGTTCGTGACGTGCTTACGTTCGACGGCGACGACCTGCTCGTCATTCAAACCACCACGTCCTCCGTGATTCTTGCTCGGCTGACGGGATGAACGTCGACTACGGCAACGCCGGGCTGATCGTCGAGCCGGAACCGCTGGGTGCGGGTGTCACAGCCCGCATGGACACGCACGTCCGACCGAACGGCGGCCCGACGACCGCACAGGCGGTGCAGCCGTTCGAGCCGTTCGAGGTGCTGCGGCTGGGCGTGGTCACCGCGACAGCGTCGACCTACACCGTCTGACCGTCGGCTCCAACAGCACTGAGACCGCGTCGACCTGGTCGTCGTGACCACCCGGCACGTCTAGCGCACCGGGATCATCGTCCTACAAGGAGCACATCATGGCACT
>Ga0306912_1000633_pt1 | contig 19720 bp, 25 predicted proteins | sample AntRauFillE10628_FD_190443 | JGI IMG/M metagenome (GOLD analysis project Ga0306912, IMG submission 190443) | Saline lake microbial communities from Rauer Islands, Antarctica - Metagenome Filla E10 #628 (v2) (version 2) | ecosystem: Environmental > Aquatic > Non-marine Saline and Alkaline >... | reverse complement strand
CCTATTGTGAATTGATGTCCGAATCTGACCAGTCCGAGGGCAGATTCCTGGACGCGGTGAACAAAGGCTCGAAGAGCCTATTGTGAATTGATGTCCGAATCTGACCAGTCCGAGGGCAGATTCTGTTCCTGGAGGCTCCTTTTTTTGGTATTATAAAATAAATGTCTCGCCTCATAATTTTATTTCTCTTCTCCGCGCTCGCGTTTGCGGTCACTCACCTGATTGCTACCGCTGGTTCGTTGTATGGGTACCATTGGTGGTTTGATATATTTATGCACAGCTGGGGCGGGCTCTTGCTTGGGCTGGGCGTGCACGCTCTCTGTCGGTTGGAAAGTGTGCCGTTCCAGCCGACGTTACCGGTCGTACTCGTGACACTGGCGGCCGCAACTATCAGCTGGGAACTCTTTGAACGATTTACCGGTTTATATAATCCGATACAGTACATCCTCGACACCACTCTCGATGTGCTGCTTGGCTTTGGCGGGGGATTACTCGCACACTTTACCTTGAGTCACCTATACAATAGAAAGATATGAGTTCAACCTTAGGATTTTACGGAGGAGTCGGTTCAGTTACCGGAGCAAATTTCATGCTCGATACTGGCGAATTAGCTTTACTGGTAGATTGCGGTTTGGTGCAGGGAGATAAATTTGCCCAAGAAATTAATGCCAAACCATTTGCATACGACCCCAAGAAGATAGATGTGTTATTAGTAACTCACTCACACGCAGACCATATCGGTCGCATTCCCAAGCTGGTGCATGATGGATTTCGCGGAAAGATTTATTCAACCATCCCGACCAAAGAGCTGGCGGCCATTATGTTTGAAGATGCATTGCATATCATGCAATACGAAGCCGAACGAGATAACAGACAGCCCATCTACAATGCAAATGATATCGAGCTCGCTCTCTCCTTGTGGGATACACTGGAATATCATGAGGTAAAAGAATTGGGTGATGACGTGTCAGTAGAATTTAAAAACGCGGGACATATTTTAGGATCGGCCATGGTTCACCTCACCCGAGGCGGCAAAAAAGTTGTCTTTACGGGAGACGTGGGAAATGTCCCTCAGCCACTGATGGGCAAGCCGGAGATCCCCGAAGACTACGACTATATGGTGATGGAGAGCGTGTATGGAGATAGAGTACACGAAGATGTGGCTGAACGTACTGCTATTCTCAAAGAGCATATTGAGCGTACCATCGCCCAGGAAGGCACGCTCATCATCCCAGCCTTCTCACTGGAGCGTACTCAGGGTATTTTGTTTGAAATTAATAACATGATTGAGTCGGGTGAAGTGCCGAGTATAAAAACCTATCTCGACTCACCGTTGGCGATTCGGGTGACTGATGTATACGCGCACTCAGTAAAATACCTCAAGCCAGAGGTGCAAGAACAAATTGCAGCTGGTGATGACATCTTTTCATTTGAAGGACTTTCGTTTACTGAGACAGTGAAAGAATCGAGTCAGATTTCTCGCTTTCATGGGCCCAAGATTATTATTGCCGGTTCTGGGATGAGTCACGGCGGCCGTATTCGAGAACATGAAAAGCAGTTCTTGGGTGATGCTCGTACCACCCTGCTCTTGGTGGGGTATCAAGTAGTAGGCGGTATTGGTCGTCTGATGCAAGACGGTGCCAAGCAGGTCTGGATCGATGGAACCGATGTACGGATAAAAGCCAAAGTAGCGACCATTCGTGGTTACTCAGGGCACGCAGACCGCAACCAGCTTATTGACATGGTCTACGGTGGAGTACAGAAAGAACTCCCCAAACAAGTCTTTGTGACGATGGGGGAGGAGCGAGCCTCGTTATTTCTCACCCAGCGCCTCCGTGATTACTTAGGCGTCAATGCGGTCGCTCCCGAACAAAACGATGAGATAGAAATAGACTTCTAATAAAAAACCAGCTCACTTTCGTGAGCTGGTTTTTTTAATCTGAGTGAGTCTATTTCGTTGCTTCGGCAACTACGCGGTTGAAAGATTCTGGACTTTCTACTGCGAGTGTCGCGAGTACTTTTCGGTCGAGTTCGATATTCTTGCCTTTGAGCATATGAATAAATCGACTGTACTTTACTCCGTGAGCCATAAGGGCTGCGTTGATTCGGACTGTCCAGAGACGTCGGAAATCATTCTTCTTGTCTTTGCGGTGCGCAAACGCGTAGGTTTGTGCGTGATAGATAGCTTCTCGAGCTTGCGCTTTCTTTGTTGAGCGACCAAAACGATATCCTTTTACTTCTGCCAGGATGTTTCGCTTTCTCTTTTGGGCCATGAGACCTCCTTTTACACGTGCCATAGATGAATATGTTAGCTAATAATTATGCGCCTGACTTTGGTAGGAAGCGACGAGTGATTCGCTTACTCATTGTCAAAAGCTGAGTTCGCTTACGAGCGAGTCGCTGTTGACCAGTTTGACGGGCATTAAAGTGGTTTTGACCAGGACGTCGAGCAACGAGCTTTCCGTTTTTGGTTACTTTGATGCGCTTAGTGAATGACTTGTTTGTTTTCATAAATAGTTTCTTGTTTTTTGATCGGGCAGTGTCACGAAAGGGTATGACAAAGTGGGCAAAATATACCGCATTTGGACACGAAAGTCCAGTTCTTTGTTGTCTTCAATGACTGTAGGGGCGATGAGTGCTTGGTCCTAGATAAGTCCGCCTTCAATATCAAGTAAGTCGTCGAGCGATCGCTTCTTTGATTTTGACTTTTCTGGTTCATCTGCTGACTTCTCTTCGGGCGTATCAGCGGTTTTTTCATCATCAAGATTGACGACGGCTTTTTGTTTCTTGGCTCCAGGAATGCGTTCGATAGTCGTTGTCCATCCTTTTGGACTTTTCTTCATCGGGTCTGCGACTTTGTATTCAGCCGGAATGATTTTCAGGAATCGGGCCAGTCGTTCTTTGAGGAATTCTGCCTCCATGTACTTGTAGCGTCCCCAGAGGAATAAGTCGACTTTCACGCGGTGACCCTCGTCGAGCCATTGCGCAATTCGTTTGGCTTTGAGTTGCTGGTCATGCTCTCCCGTACCAATCTTCACTTGAGCACTTTTTGTCTCGGTGACGTGTGCTTTGGCTTTGGCTTGGCTGGCTTTGCGCTTTGAATCATAGCGATACTGCCCGTAGTCCATGATTTTGGCTACCGGTGGTTTTGCCTTGGGTGAAATCTCGATGAGATCGAGCTTCAGTTCATCTGCTTTCTTGAGGGCGTCAACGAGGGAAAGGGTTCCAATATTCTCGCCTTCTGGCCCAACTACACGTAGTTCAGAGGCCCGAATGGCTTTGTTGATTCTAGTTCGAGTATCAGGTCCTGAATATTTTCGTTGTGGTCTCAATGTAAGGTTGTTTATGAAATAAAATACCTGACTTACCGACTGTAAGCGGGGTAATAATTCTGCACAATATACTACAAAAACTGTGTTTTGACTAGTTTTATTGCTCTAAAGTGGGTTACGAATCGACTTCTGTTGCGGGTTGTGGGGGTGTGGGAGGCCACGGAAGCAAGTAGCTAGTGGTATCTATGTATTGCTGGTATTTTTCTGGATATTTTTCCAGGAATCCTTTTTCCAAGATAGGGCCGGTGACCATGGCGACGATGTAGGTAATCAAAAGAGGACTCAAAAGGGCCAGTGCGCCAAATGGCAACGGCAAGACCATGATTGCCAGTCCCCACCACACGAGCGTCTCGCCGAAGTAGTTGGGTCGGCGAGAATATTTGAATAACCCACGAGTCATTAGGTCGGCCGCTTCTGTGCCGGCTTTTTTCCCGGCAATAAACTGGTCAAGCTGCCAGTCAGCGATTGTTTCGTAGAGTAGTCCAAACAGAAATACCAGTGAACCAATTAGCAGGAATGCGTTTGAGTATTCTGATGGGTAACTCAGCGCGAATATTGCCGGGAGTGCCACAATAAGAATAATTAGTACTTGCAACAGGTTTACTTGTACGTAGCTGCGGATGAGAAAGTATCCGCGGCCTTTTTGCATCCACTCTTCTCGCCATTTGGCATAGCGGGCATCTTCTGGTTTCCCGAAGTTCTTGCGAAAAATTCTCGAGCTTAAGCGGGCTGACCAGATACCGATGCCGCCAAGTACCACAGCTAACAATGGCCCGGACGAGTCGGTGAGGAAGGCCGCGCTGATGGTGCTGATAAAAAACGCAGGTCCGTACGCAATGTCCATGACACTGTTATCTTTGTTTAAGCGAGCGATGAAAAATACGATGATTGAGTACAGTACTAATAAGCTCGCGACGATTCCGCAGTTGACAAGTAGTATTTGAAAAGACATGTATTCATTCTAGCAGAATGGTATAATCTGCTGTACATGTCTGACCCAGAAAACAGTGAAGAAGTCGTACAGCCAAAACGCGCTCCTCGCAAGCGAGTGGCAAAAACTGCTGTCAAAAAAACTGCTACTCGAGCGCGGAGCACAGCGACTGCGAAGGCTACTGCTCGACCACGTAGAGCAGTAGCCAAAAAGGCGACTGCCCGACGGGTACAAAACACCGCCACAACAGAACGGGTTTCGTCAGAGTCTGAAACGAATACTGAGATGACCCCATCAACTTCACGAAAAGCACCGACAGTTTTTGCTGCAGAAAAAAATAAGCAAAAACAGCGCCGAACGCAATTGATTGTCATTGGAGTAATATTGTTTGTGGGGGTCGGAAGCTCAGCAGCAGTCGGTTACACAGATCAAGGTCAAATTGACGTGGCACAAGTAGTCGAAGAGCGGAATCAACGTGCCCGCGATGGCGGAGCTGATGCAGGCGGTAATCCAGCAGACAGCATTGAGGTACCAGTTCAAAACACCAGCAAGGCAGCAAACGGCGGTTTGGTGGGTCTTGGCACTGGGTCAAAGCCCAAGCCAAAACCGCCGGTAGACACGGCAACTTCAACCGCCTCTTCTACTGATCAAACCGCCAGCTCAACCACTGCTGTAGCTTCTAGTACGAGCCCAACAGGCGAATCAGCTTCCAGTACAGATGAATCAACAACCACTCCAGAAGAAGCTGACACTGACACCGACACAGAATCAGTAGTCCAGCCAGCTACTCCTTCGTAGCACATTTTTCACAACGGCACCCGAGTGGTTTAATGATGAGCTTAAAATATTGCGGACCATAGTGGTAGGTGATTTCCTCACCAACAGGAATCTTTTTCTTCGCAAATACTTTTACTTGCGTTTCGTCTTCTGATAATTCCGGGTAGGCATTGGGACGACAACTGTGATTGATGTAGCGTGCAATGTTCTCTCTGCCTTTTCCATCAATCATCCATTGATCATTCAACTCAAAGAGGTATTTCCCACCGCGTCGATTACCCTCGTCTGCGGTGATTGTTTCGCCAGTGTATTCGATGATTTCCTCACCCTTTTGAAACTGTTTGCCAGCAAAGAGTCCGAGTCCTGCTGCGCTTCTTTTTACTTGCACATCTTTCATAAGTGCAGAGTATACCAAAGTTCCTTGCACAGACGCACCCGCTTTGTGTGGAGGGCTCTGGTAGAATGAGTAAATGAGAGCTGTTTTCAGAAGAACTACTACCAGTGCGTCTTGGATGATCAGACGGTGTGAGCATTTTCTCGCAGAGATTTTTTATAAAAAGAACAAAGTAGCAAAAAATTAGATGGCCACTACTTTTATTGTAAATGTCCAGAAAGGTTCAAAAGAGTATGGGCTGTTTCATGATGGTGTTTGCGTGCTCAATATGATTTTTACTTTGGTTGATGGCGATTATTCACTGCATGTGCAGGCAGTTGATGGAACTCACACCAGCAGGGAATTGAGTCAGAGTGAATATGAGAACGCTGCTGTGCACGCTGCGGCTGAAGTGTCCGCTCGCGTGCTCAATGGTCGGTTGCCAGAGGTGACCCAGGTAGTGATTAAGGTGGCGGTGCCCGGTGAGTTTTTCCAGCAACATCGACTCATTACTACTGATTACAATACAGAATTAAAAAGACAAGCTGAGAGTGCACCGTTGCATGTAGTACCGTTGCAACGGGAAATCAGATTACTGGTAAAGATATTCCCGCAGGCGCAACTGCACGCTGCTTCGGACACTGCCTTTTATGTCACGCTCCCAGCAGCTGCTCGGGAATACGGTCTGTCTTCTGAAATCACCAAAGATTTAGAATTATATCGCTTTGGTATCAATGGCCTTTCAACTGCTTCGGCCGCTGCTCGAGTACATCGAGTGATTGGTCGAGACCCTGAGCGGAGTATCGTCTGTCACATTTCAGACACTGTAAGTGTGACGGCAGTAGGGAATGGGAAAGCTGTTGACACGAGTGTCAGTTTTGCTCCCGCCTCCGGCTTTCCGATTGGTCGGCAAGCTGGTGATATAGACGTGACTACACTGCTAAAAATCATGCGACATAAAAATCTTCGGCCGGCAGAAGCAGAGCTGTATCTGGATAATAATGGCGGTGTGTACGCCTTGGCGGGCACGAGTGACCTGCACGTGTTACTCAAGCGAATTGCACAAAACGATAGCCAAGCAACGCATGCGTTAGACTTACTTGTGTACAAAATCCAGCTGGCTATTGCCGCCGCGACTGTGTCTCTTGAGGGTCTGGATGTCTTAGTATTTACCGGGACAGCTGCCCTGCGCAGTCCAGAGCTTCGGTCTGAGATTCTCAGAAGATTAAAACATCTACAAATCGCCATGAATGAAGAGCGCAATAATGTCGCGATTGGGAAAGACGGAGTGATTAGCGAGCGAAATAGTCCGGTCAAAGTCGTTGTCCTGAAAAGCGATGAGATGAGCGAAATGAATGCGGTAGTGACTCAGAACACTATGCCAACTACTCCAAACCCGCTGACCACTTAGTGGTACTATAATCACATATATGAGTACATCGCCGCAAAAAACCAATCATCCTCTGGCACACGCAATCGTCGTGTTTATAGTATTGTTTGTCATCGTCCTGTGTCTGTCGATTTTTTTGGATTTTAGCAAAATGGATTTAGGGGGTCTCTTATTCATTGTTTCGCTTCTGTGTTGTGTGTTTGTTGCGAAGAACACGTATGATATTTCAAAATCCTCTGCCAATACCGCTGTACTTGAGCAGGAAATATCAAAGGATGTGGCATTTGCTTCGGAGGAGATGTATATCCAGCTCTACAACAACAGCCCGGTTCCGTACATCCTCATTACCCTAGACGGCATGATTGAGTCTGCCAATATCGCTGCCGTGCGTATGTTTGGTTTAACCCAGGATACGATTAAAGGGATAGACGTATTTGAAAAAATTAAAACTGATGATCAAGCTCATCTAGATTTTGTACTAGAAAAATTCCGTAGTGGTGTGGCCGTGAGTGACGAAATGGTTTCTATCAAACGAAAGGATCTCCGTGAAGAATGGGCACTTTTGTCCTTGTTTAGCTTCACCAATGCGGGAGGACAAAAAATTGGTCTGTTGACGCTGGTAGATATCACCAAACAGAAAAAAGCTGAAGATGCCAAGTCTGAATTCGTATCTCTCGCATCACACCAATTGCGGACACCGATTGCGGGGATGAAATGGAGTGCTGAGCTTCTGCAGATGGATAATCCTGAAAGTCTGACTGACCGACAACACAAATACATCGGACGGTTGTTGGAGAGTATTCGAAGAATGGCCGTTTTGGTGGATGACTTCTTACGAGTATCACGCTTTGAGCTGGGTACCTTTCAGCCGGAGTTTGCAGCCGTGGATCTCAAGCAACTCTGTGAAGATATTTTAGTTGAACAATCAGTCAGAGCGAATCAAAAAAAGATTACGGTAGAAACATTTTTTGACCCAACGATTCCGCCTATCAACACTGATCCCAATCTCATCAGAATGATTATTACCAACATCTACACCAACGCAGTTAAATATACTCGAGATGAAGGGACAGTCCATTTAGGAGTTGGGAGAAAAGATGACGAATTAATTATTACGATTGAAGATAATGGTATGGGAATCCCTCCGAGTGATCAGGACGCCATCTTTTCAAAATTATTTCGGGCTGGCAATGCAGTCAGAAATGAACCGGACGGAACCGGACTTGGTTTATATATTGTGAAAGAAGCCGTACATGTATTGCGCGGACAGGTATCTTTTACTAGTACCGAAGACATCGGTACAACTTTCGAAGTAGTCTTGCCACTAGAGGAGGCGACGGCCTGTGAGGTTGGTTAGTCAATCGCTAGCTTTTTTTCAATTTGTTCGAGAAGTCGAGGAATGCTCCATTCTGGCTTAAATAGCACATCTTCAGTCGGAAGGCTGATATTTTTTGAAATGTTTTCGATAGATTCAGAGGCGGTCAAAACAACAATTTTTGCTGTGGCACCCCATGGGGTATTACGTAGTCGACGGAACACTTCATAGCCGTCAAAGTCAGGGAGACGAATATCGAGTAAGATCAAGTCCGGTTCTTCAGCCAGAGCCATCTCCACCGCATCTTTTCCAGTTGGAGCGACGAGTGCTCGATAGTCACTGAGCTCGAGCATGTCCACGAGTGAATCCGCCAGATAGGGGGAGTCTTCAACAATGAGAACGGTTTTCTGTGACATATGTGTATAGTGTAGCGTACTTAACTCGTTTTTTTCAGGACACATGTCGATTAGTAAGTATCTGCAGTATAATACGTCTACAAGTACACATGAACAAAAATATCATATTCAAAGTAGTGGGAGGCGTTATCGTTTTACTCGGGGTGTTGTTTGTCCTCAACCAACAGGTAGTGCAGCCGATGCTCAATGACCGAATGGTAGATGCAGTGGTGAAAATGCCAGTGGTGGTAGATGAATATAAGTTCGGTTTTACCTACCCGAGTGGAGTAGAGGGATTTGCGATGGTTGAGCCTCCGGTGGCAACGACTTCACAATCTCTGCAGAAGGCTTACCTGTTGTTTGAAAACAGTCAATATAGAGAATACCTGACAGCGCAAGAGGGTATGCAGACACCACCAGTAGTAAGCGTGTTTGTGTTTGCTCTACCGGAAAAATCACCTACTGATACGGGGGGTCGGTCTGAACGATTGATGGAATGGATAGACAATAATCCCCAATACGCTTCTTTTCATAAAAAGGTGGGAGATGTGACCGAGGTGGATATCGATGGTCTCACAGCTATTAAATATTCAACGGAAGGTATTTATAAGCAAGATTTTCACATCGTGAGTTACTCTGGAAATGCATATGTCTTTGCCGGTCAATATGAGAATGTAGATGATCCACACGTCGAAATGTATACGAACCTTATTAATTCCGTCACGTTCTATTAAATTATGCCCAAATCTTTTTCTGTTGTTTTGGTTATCTTCTGTATTTTTTTTACCAGCTCTTCATTTGCCTTTGCTTCTCACCAAGCAGAAGTGGATAGATACAAATTAGACTCTGATATTGTCGAGACATTTCCCGTGCCGGTACTTTTCGGTGTTGATTATGATTTACTCGTAGCTGATTTTGGTGATCCGCGTGGGGGAGGCAGTCGTTCCCACGAAGGACAAGATATGCGTGCACCCCAAGGGACACCGATTGTCTCTCCGACTGAAGCAATTGTGACAAAGGTGGGGACTGGATACAGTGCTGGAAAGTACGTTTACACCGCAAATCCTGGCGGGGAATCTTTTCGTTATATGCACCTGGACGAGCTCGCTGATATCAAGCGCGGCGATCGGCTGGCAGTCGGTGACTTTATCGGCACTGTGGGTGATACCGGCAATGCCCCAGACGGTGTGTATCACCTGCACTTTGAAGTGAAAGACCAGGACAATGATCCAACTGATCCGTACCAAAGATTAGCCGGCACACCATTTACCTTGAAAGAAAAAATGAATTTCTTGGCCGAAGTGTTTGATGATGTGGATGACGCAGATGAGTACGCTGCATTTTTGGTCAGTCAGTTTACCGGAGTCTTCACTGATGCCGCCAGCGCAGAATATTCATTGCCTCGAGAAATTGATGAGGTCTTGGAAGATACGGGAGTAGACAAAAATATCGACTTGCTCGCAGAGCTCAATGAGTTGATTGCTTTGATACCAAGCGTTGTTCCGGCAGGTGTTAGTCAAGGCGATACAGGCGTGGCTGTTTCTCTCTTGCAAACCTATCTCATTTTCAACTCGCAAGGACCAGCGCAAGCTGCGTTAGCCAGTGCTTCGGCAACGGGGTATTTTGGCCCAATCACGACTGCGGCCTTGGTGGAGTATCAGGCAGAGAATAAGCTGGATGAAACCGGCTTATTTGATACTGATACAAAAGAAGAAATGAGTTAAAATGTTTTGTGAGATTAACGAACAGAAATAGCAGTTGTAAAAAGAGCACTATAATGAAATATGACTAATAAAACAAAACTCATAACAGGCGTTGCCATAGTGCTAATTATCAGCGGGCTCGCTCTGGGGTATGTAATCGCTGCTACTAACTCAGTCGAGACAGATAGCACTCAGCAACAACAAATGTCAGGGCGTGAGCTGAATAATGAATCGCAGATGTCTGAATCTTCCGCCGAGTCACAACAAGCTGAAAATCCAGTTCCACAAGAGTCAGTCACTCTCGATACTGCCGCCATGACGGACGGCCAGCGTGAGCTCATGGACAGACTTGGAATAGATATGGAATCAATTACCTATACTCCAGCTATGTTTGCTTGTGCAGAAGCGAGTTTCGGGAGTGAGAGAGTTACTGAGATTTTTCAAGGCGGCGCCACACCCACTTTTATTGAAGGGTCAAAACTGATGCTGTGTTATAACCGAGGGTAGTGTGCTTATCCAATCTCTGTACAGAGAACTGACTATATTATTCACCACAATAGAAAATATGAAAAAAATAATCTGCAGTGACTTAGGTGGACCAGAAGATTGTGAAGTAGAAATCAGAGGTAATACTCCAGATGAAGTGGTCAAGAATTGCCAAGAGCATGTGATGGAAGAAGTGGAAAAAGGAGACAGTAATCATCAAGATGCCGTAGAGAACATGCAGGGTCTTTCTCCAGAAGAGCGCCAAGAACAAGTAGACGAGTACTGGCAGATTTGTGCAGACGCCTTTGTGAGAGGGTAGTTCCAGTAGATCATTCCCGGCCTGCTTGTCCCTGTGTAGAATTATTCGGTTATTTATCGCAGGTGTTGATACTATTCATATATGAATCGAAAGTTCTTTACCTTTTTTGTATTAATCATCGTGACCGCTCTGGCTTTTTTGGGTAGCCTTTGGTTTGAAAGTGCAGCTGCCAAAAAAGTATTACAGAGTCTGATTACTATTACGCTCTTGTATGGGCTGATATCAATTGGTATCGGTGGCTTCTTTGCCCGACGGCTGTCCGACTCAAAGACTCGGTATAGTTTCCGTAAAGCCGTATCGATGATACTCATCGGCATCCTAGCCATCGTGCTTCTTCGTATTTGGGTACCAAACCCACAAGCACTATTGGTAGCGTACGGTGTGGTAGCAGCTGGTATTGCGGTAGCACTCCAAGACTTAGTAAAAAATCTTGCGGGAGGATTGTCGATATTTATTAGTGGAGTCTTCCGCGTCGGAAATCGTATCGAGATGAACGGAGTGGTGGGTGATGTGATTGATATCGGGTTGTTTAATACCACTCTCCTAGAAGTTCGAGCTTGGATTGATGCTGACCAAGCCACTGGTCGTATTGTCACGGTTCCAAACGGCAGTGCGCTGAGTAAGCCAGTTCATAACTACACCAAGCATCACCAATATCTTTGGGACGAGTTGAACGTAGTAGTCACTCCCGAAAGTAATTGGAGTGAGGCGATGCGTCTGATGGGAGAGATCGGCTTAGAGCATACGAGCGAATTTGTTGATGCGGCTGACCAGAGTCTGACTCAGCTTGAACGATATTACTACGTAGAAGGCCACGTGCTAGACCCGAATGTGTACGTCAACTTAGCTGCAGATGGGTACTCACTGACATTGCGTTATGTCGTCGATGCTTGGAAGCGACGCAGTACTAGCTCAGACATCCTCGGGCATGTCATTCGGGTCTTTGAAGAGCGAGGGGATATCTTTATTGCACCGCCGACTCTGGCGCGAGTGGAGTACCCTCTGCCAAAAGAATAGCCAGCTTACAGTAATACTGGCCCATTATCTTTGACAAACCAGAGTGCCAGCGATGCGGCCGTCTTGTGTGGCGACCAAGTGTCTACCGTAGTTTGAATTTTGCGCACGTAGTGCGGCTTGTAGTCGTACGACTGATAGAGTCCTTGCATGAGTCCTAAATCACCATAGGAAAATACATTTGCTCGAGCGAGGGAAAAAATCAAGAACATCTCAGCGGTCCAGCGGCCAATGCCGTAGAGTTTGGTGAGCTCAGCGATGATGGCTGCATCTGGCATGGAGCGAAATGCATCGACGCCCATCTCTGGCCAGACTTCCGCATTGTATTTAATATATTTTGTTTTTTGATTCGACAGACCGCAGTTTTTTAATTCATCAAAATCAGCGTCCATTATGGCTTGGGGAGTGATGGTTCCACCAAGGTGGGTGATCACTCGACCTCGTACCGCATCGGCCGCTTTCGTGCTGATTTGTTGGCTGATGATTGAGGCGACGATACTAGAAAAGTACTGGGCTACTGGTTTTTGTGTAGGAATCAGTATTGGTTCAGGAGCATTCAGTGCATCGCGTAAGAGCTGAGACATTACCGGGTCGGTGTCTGCAAAATGCCGGGCAGCGGCTTTCAGGTCGATGGTTTTTTCGCTCATAACTTCGTTATACGTGAGTTAGTCTAATTTCGCAATCAGCTATTTGTCTCAGGCTATCACCTACCCCCAGCTCACCATGAGCGCGACAGATGAGCCCTTAGTAGTATGTATAAAAAAAGACAGCTCGCCGAAGGGAAGACCTCGTTGAGTGTCTTTCTTCTGCGAGCCGCGGGTATTCAGTCAGTCAGCGGAGCGGTGATTTTCGACCCAGTCGGGTGGTGCAGCGAACGCTGCCAGCTGCGCTGCAAAAAGAGTAGGACCTCGACCAATTTGGGTGAAGTACTTCCGGTCCTGATTACTGCCTGTAAGTACAAATATGAAGTGATGCTCCTCGCTCAATATATGAAATATGCATCCAGATCCAATCCAGATATCCAGATTATCGGCCTCCGCTACTGACTGGTTCTGGTGATTGGTGCGCGAGCAATCGCGTACTTCGCTGTATGAACGTCCCTCGGCAACGTAGTCCAAATCAGCTTTTTGCAGCGCGGTGATTGCGTGCGCATGTTCACCTGACCCTTTGAGCTGTTTGTGTTCGTCTTCGATACGGACGATACATAGACCGATATCAGAACGAAAGGCATATACTGTACATCCCTCGCGGATTGCTTGTTCAATATTTGTTAGCTCCATGGCTAAACCCCCTGCTGGTGAATAGAAAGGACAAGTACGTTGTATACAATGCACTTGTAAAGAGAGCTTGTCAAGAATAGAGAGTAATTGAATCCCGTCTCCACACGGCTCTTGTTTCGGCTGCCGTTTGCCATCATTACCGCGTTCACATTTTTTTTGCGGGTACTTCAGGCTACTGGATAGCTCGATAGGGGAATGAAACTCTCGCAAAAATGTAGTGAGAAAAAAAAGACAGCTCGCAGTAGTTGAGACCTCAGTGAGTGTCTTTCTTCTGCGAGCTGTCGGTATTCAGTCAGCGGAGCGGGGATTTTTTTGCCCAACACGGCGGTGCTGTGAACGCTGCTAATTGCGCTTCAAAGAGAGTTGGTCCACGGCCAGTATGAGAGAAACGCTTCCCGTTTTGGTTACTGCCAGACAATACAAACAAAAAGTTATGCTTCTCGCTCACTATATCAAACGTGCAGCCATGTTGAATCCAGATATCCAGATCGTCAGCCTTAGTGACTGATTGCACTAACTGTTCGGCCTGTAACTCATTGCAGGTTTCGGAGTATTGGCGTCCTTCAGCAGTATAGTCGAAATCAGCTTTTTGTAGCGCTGTTATTGCATGCTTGTGCTCACCGAACCCTTTGAGTTGTTTGTCTGTATCTTTGATAATAACGACACATCGCCCTTGCTTAGAGCGAATGCCGTATACAGTGCAACCTTCACGTACGGCTTGTTCGATATTTGTTAGCTCCATAGCTAAACCTCCTGTTGATGAATTGAAAGAACAACTGCAGGTAATACAATGCACTTGTAAAGATAGCTTGTCAACAATAGAGAGGAATTGACGCTCATTCACGCACGGCTATTTTTTGGGATGTCATTTTCCATCATCATCAAGGCTTGCCTGGTTTTGTTAGCTGCCGATAGAAGTAAATATGCCGACGCCCAGCTCAGCCCAGACGTACAAAAAGAGTATTAATAATGCGCCGCTGGCACATACTTTTTGTGTCGTAGTCTGTAAGCGACTACGAATAAATTCCCATAGCAGCCCTGTGCCAAATAAGAGACTACCCATCAAGAGAAAATCGAACACATCCCAGTCTACATCTTGGGTAAACGGCATCGCGAGCAAAGGTATCAATAATAGGGTGAGTGTAGCGAATGCGAGACGGAGAATATTTTTCTGTTTCATATGTACAATAAAACTACCAGAGAATTGGATTGGTGACAGTACTGGCTTTGCGTAATGAGCTGTCTACGTAGGTCAGGAGGAATAATAAAAAACAGCCCCCAGCAAAGTACGTATGACTCTGCTCGTGGGGCTGTAGGGTTTAAGGGACGGCCTGTTTTTGATATTCAACAATAGCAGCTTTTATCCGTCTGATTTTGCTTTTCTTCCATTTCCAGCGGTGTCTATTTACGTTGCATCCCATGCGCTCAGCGTCCAGTCCAGATGGATTTGCGAGACAGTCGGTACAGATGGCAATACTTCTCTGCGTGCCGTCTTCATCTATTTCGAATACAAATTCTTCGCTTTCCTTCCAGCGCCAGCTATCATCACAATTGGGGCAACTGCCATAATCAAAAATTTTGCTGAGCGCATTACTGACAATCTTGAACATCCCTTCTTTCCTCAAAGAACAATTTGCAACACAATACCTCAGAAAGAATATCTACACAATATGCGCAGATAGTGTTGCTGTGAGCGACAGATTCCCATTGTGTGTGGTAACTACTCGGGTAGAAAGGTGTCAAAATTACTCACCCAAGAGCGTTTTGACTGCTGTCGCGATGTGTTCCTTGGTTGGCTCGTCAGTCAGTTCACCAGTATCACTGAATTTATCAAACGCTCCACCGACCATAAATTCTGGTTGACCCAATACTTCAGCACCCAAGTGCAGCAACGATTGCTTTACCTGGTAGTTGGCCACTGCACCGGCGATACCACCAGGCGAAGCTGAGGTAACGAGAATTCTTTTTCCGGTCCAGGCATTTTCTCCATACGGTCGCGATGCCCAGTCAATGGCATTTTTTAGAGCACCAGACATTGCGCGGTTGTATTCCGGTGTAGAAATGATAATTGCATCTGCCTGAGTGATAAGCGTCCGCAGTGCTTCCGCCCCGGCTGGGAAATCCGCTTCCAGTTCTTCGTTGAAAAGCGGCAGCTGGATGTCAGCCCAAGAGACACTCGCACGGGCACCAATTTCTGTTTCAAATGCACACAAGAGAGCCGTGTTGGTAGATTTTTTCCGTAACGAACCGGAGATAAGTAATATATTTTTCATGATAGAGATGTAATTAATACGAAAGTAAACCTGAGCAGTATATCAAACATGTATCGAGACCCGTCTTGAGTGAATCCAATAACGCACGTGTTTCTGTCTCGTGAGTGATGAGCAGCGGTCAAGTGTATTGATTTAACTGTTTTCGCGTGTAAGAGTAGTAAGGGTAAGTCGTTATATGAATCAGAGCACTCTAGAAAACGTATTTGTCGAATCATTCTCTGAATATGGAGATGCAATTTTTCGATTCTGCATGGTCAAAGTGTCTAATGTCGAGTTGGCAGAAGATATGACACAAGAAGTGTTCGTGAAATATTGGCAGTATTTACGCGACGGCAAAGAAATGACGAATACTCGGTCTTTTCTCTATACTATCGCGAACAATATGGCCAAGGATTGGTATAAGAAGAAAAAGGACTATTCTCTCAACGAAATGATGGAGTCAGGAAATATTCCAAAAGATACAACTACCAGCCCAGAAGAGCGAGCTTCATATCGAGAAGTACTCACTACCATTGAAGACTTGGAGCAAAAAGATATGTAGAAAAGTTACAGGATATGAAACTATCTGATTCTTCTCGTGCTCGTATTGAAAATGATCTTTTAGCATACGCTCGGTTTCATGGTGTAAGAGTTGGGGAGGAGAGTCGTTCTATAGGACAAGTGCCACAACGCACTTCCTTACTAAACGTATTTAAATCAAAATCTATGACTGCTGCAATAATCGCGATCATGTTGGTCGCAGGAGGAGGGACCTCATATGCTGCACAGGGAGCAGTTCCTGGTGATGCTCTCTACGTAGTGAAGACAGAAGTAAACGAAAACGTGCAAAGTGCGTTTGCCATCTCGAACGAAGCCGAAGCACGTCTACAAGCCCGCCTAGCTGAGGAGCGCTTAGAAGAAGCCGAAGAATTAGCTACTCGTGGTGAGTTGACCGCAGAAGCTTCAGCTGATATCAGTACTCGTTTGCAAGCTCATGCTGATGAAGTGCAGAAGCGAAGCGCGAAAGCCGAAGCAGAAGGAAATCATGAATCATCAGCTACAGTACGAGCTTCATTGGAAGGAAGTTTCCGGGCTCACGCTGATGTCCTGGCCGATCTTAATACACGGGTCGCTGGCAATGATGGCTCAGCGTTGATTACCAATATCCGAACATACGCTGATAGTGCGGCAACAGCCCAAGCAACGGCCACACTTGATGCGTCTACGGATGTTCGTGGCGATGTTGATGCAACTATCACTCGAGCCGATAACCTCATCGCGGATGTTGAAGCCAAAGTGGCAGATGCAGGAAGCGAAGTATCAGCTGAAGCTCATGCTCGAGCTGAAGTGAAACTCGCTGAAGCAGTATCAGCCCAAGCGGAAGCCAAAGCTTCATTCCGGGCCGAAGCGTATCAAGCTGCCTATACCTCAGTGCAAGCGGCCATCCGTATTGCCAATGAAGTCTCAACCATGATTGAAAGTATGCTCAGATTACACATTGATGTGAATGTTGGCGCAGACGCTGGAATTGACGGAGTACGGGATGTGCATGTTAAGACAGATTCTCGCCCAGACTCAGAGACTGAATCTCAAACCGAATCAAATGCTGACACCAACCCGGGCGCGGACAATGACAATGAGAGTTCTGCTGACGTAGAGGTCGACGCCACTACTGATACATCAGTCGATACTGATGTGATTGATGCAGACGCGAAAACTGATACATCAGTTCGTTCAGATCTTGCTATCTAGCTATACAAAACCAAGGAGCAGAATACAACCGCATCGTATGATGCGGTTGTATTGTGTCTCCACGCTCCTAGGTATTCCGTGAGCTGTTCTGACTGCGTAGCAGTAGGGAAGAGTTATCGCTTGCGAGCGCCCGCCAGTAGCTGGGTAATCGCTGCTTCATCTATGTCGCTGACGGTTGCAAACTTAATATGTCTGCGTTGCTTGCCGGTACCGACTAATAGCTTTTCTGGGTCGGCTAATTGTGCTCCGTGTGTAAATCCGAGCGCGACGTGATGTGCGTATACAAATATGCCCGCAAAGGGCTTTTCAGTTGAGTAGTACAAACCACCATATTTAATTTCTTCCCGTGCATCCGGAGCAACTTGCTGTATCAAAATTCGTAGTGCCGACACAATAGCAAAGTGTGTTTTGTGATGTTCTTTCAGCTCCCGCAAAAATGCCTGAGGTGTCATGACAAAAGTATAGCAAAGAACACGCTGGCAGAAGGATTCTCCTAGTACGACAATTCGCTCGTTTCACAATATAAAAAGAATCACCGCTTAAAAGCATAGATTAAAGCGGTGATTCTTTTTACTTTGTATGGTACCCTTATATGTATATGGCACGAAGAAAACTAGAAGATGAGAATGTACGGTCTTTGAATAAAACCTCGGGAGGGAATAGCTATGGCCTCACCTTGCCCCTGCGGGCAATTCGGTCGTTTAAATGGCAAGCCCGCCAAAAACTCCAGATTACCGTTGATGAGAAACGAAAGCGGTTGATTATTGAAGACTGGAAAGGATAGGGTCACAGTACTGTGTAGATAGTATAAAAAAGAAAAAAGCGCTGCATTGCTGCGAGCGCTTTGGTGTGTGCTGGGTTCTGCGTTTGGTTTAACGTAGCACAGCAGCGATTTTATTGGAAAGAGCAATAATTTCCTCTTGCTCCTTGGTCTTCCAGATGACTCCAGTGTGGCCGGAGTGGCTGGCACCTGCTTTGGTGATGGTGATTTGCAGGGTCGGATTCTTCCGAGCATTTTTATCAGCCCTGGTGGTGTCTCGCAGGAGGTTTCCCAAGAGGCAGCTACCGTCAGCAGACCATCGGTCGACTATTTTTCCGCCTACTCTGTCCATGCGGTTACCGACCAGGCCAGTCTGCAGGGTAATCTGGTAGCCGTCTGTGGCCGGAAGAGTGAAGATTGGTGTATCCCAACCGTCCCCAGCCATCATAACGGCTGCAATAGTTTCACCAGTGATGTGACTTGTATCAAGTACATCGTCAAGCTTACCCAGAATAACTTCGAAGTCGAACGTGAAGCCATCAGCAGAAGTTGGTTCAACCTCAATGTCTATCGAGCACTGCTTGATGCCGCGCTCGACCGCATAGAAGGTGGCGAGGTTGACCTCTGGCTGTTTGCCGACATAGGCGGCCTGCAAACTGATTCCATAGACATCTTCCTGCTTGTCCAGCCGGACTATGTCCACGCTGGTTTTGAAGAAAGCGGTGTTCAGACCGTCGTAGTCGTACGAGCCACTCCATTTGTCATGTTCTGCAATGGACGACTTCGCTTGTTTCATCATCTGAGTGATAAAATCACTCTTTTGATCTGGTGCGGTTGCACCATTCAGGCAGATGAGTGCCGCTCCTATACCGTCGTCGGTCTTACCGAGGTCAGCAGAGAGTTGACGCTCAGCTTCCCGAGAGTCATTGATGTCGCCATTGTTGTATGCGTTGAGAGCAGCTTCCACACTGTACCAGCCTTTGACCGGAACGAGGGTGCGAATGTGATTGATAGAGATTGCAGTGATTTGCATATCTTTTCTCCTTCGGTGGGGGTCGGTCGGTGTGTAAAGAAGTTTCCGTGGGAAACAATGCACCGGTTACGAGACTTTGTCAATGCTTGGAGCGAGAGTGAGTACAGCAGCGAGTTCTGTGGGAGATATTATGCCACGTGATAACCTCTGTACTTGAACCGAAGCGTTCTGATTTCTTGGGGGTAGTACATCGATACACTCTATGTATGCTCAGTAGTTGCTAGACAGCGAAACAAAAGCAGTGAAAGTGATAAGATGAGGGTAAGCGGGTGGTACCACTGGCGCTATCGCAGGTATTGTAAACACTTATAATTAACATTGATTACTATGATAATGACAAAAAATACTTTTATACTCACTGCCAGTTTGGCCCTGATATTGATTGCTTCTGTGGGATCGATTGTGTTCGCGCAAGAGACTACAAACGAAGAAACCAACAGCAATAGTGTCGAGGCGACTCGAGATAACAATACGAGCTCCACTCGTGCCACATTAGCAGCACCTGACACAAACGTGTGTGATGGGGTGACTTGTTCCGATGGAAGTTGTGCCGCCACGTCAGATATGTGCGTTTCGGTGGAGGGCGAAGTAGCAGCGGACAGTACTCT
>Ga0306912_1000631_pt1 | contig 19762 bp, 18 predicted proteins | sample AntRauFillE10628_FD_190443 | JGI IMG/M metagenome (GOLD analysis project Ga0306912, IMG submission 190443) | Saline lake microbial communities from Rauer Islands, Antarctica - Metagenome Filla E10 #628 (v2) (version 2) | ecosystem: Environmental > Aquatic > Non-marine Saline and Alkaline >... | reverse complement strand
AATGCCGCCATAGGCGGTACTTTTTATTTTAACTAACCTTATTTGAAATTGATCAATCACTTCGCGTACCTACGGCACGCCAATATTTTCGGGTTCATGTTTCTACCGATTTTGCGTACCTAACGGCACGCAAATGACCGCTCAGCGCGCCGCTATCACTGGTGATGGGTCCGGATCCCTTTTCTGTACCGAGAAGTTAGAAAACCACCACCCAAGAAAAGAGCACCAAGAAAAAGACCGCCTTGCGCGCAGGATTTTAAAATGTCGCGCCTACAGCGCTCAAATATCTTCCGCGTTTTGTTTCTATAAAGATATCGCCGCTACGCGGCTTTTCTCTGATGTCAACAATTCTTACTTCGCCTTTAAAAAGCACAGTCGAAGGGTAAGGATGAAAGATGTGGCCGGGCCCCTCCCCAACGAGTTGGCTATTGGTGAGGTGGACGAGCAAGTCTGCCTTTCAGGGCGAAAAATTCCTCCTTGTTGCAAAATTCGGCTGTTAGAAGGGAAGATTTTCCTTTCATTTCGCGTGAGGGATAGTAGCGGCAGGCAGGGGCACAGCCGGTGCGTGCCAAGCGCTCTACATTCATGTGGTTCAAGTCTTGTTCTGATCAAAAAAGCTGCCGCGACTTTTCAATATCGATTGAGAGCTATTGGCACGCGCAGCCGTAAGGCGAGGAGGCGACCGAATGGAAGCCACCGCAGCCCTACGGATGCCACCGGATGGGGTGCTGACTACGAGCGGATAGCCCGACGCCGAGCCGCCTGAAGGGCGCTCGGGGGCACGCCCAAAAAAGAAGTTGTCATCCTTCCATTTGAAATGAAAACTGGGTCAACCTCCGATCCCTTATCCTACAAAATAGCGGCGCACTGTGGATTGAGCCAATCGCGCTCTTCCTCGGTCAGCTGAGGAGAAAGTGCGTGAAACACCCGCTCGTGATATTCATTCAACCACTTCTTCTCCTCCGGCGTCAACATGTGAATATCGATTAAGTCCTTGCTGATGGGGTACAGGGTCAAATCTTCAAAGCAAAGGAACTTTTCCGATTCGTGATCGCCTCCTTTTTGAACGGCTAAAATGAGGTTCTCGATGCGGATGCCGTATTCTCCTGCCTTGTAATAACCAGGCTCATTGGATGAGAACATGCCCTGGCGAATGACGCTGGTCCCCCGCTCGGATAAATTGGGTACAAAGCCCTGTGGCGGCTCGTGCACATTGAGGAAAAAGCCCACGCCGTGACCGGTGCCATGACCGTAATTCAAACTGGCTTGCCACAAATACTGGCGGGCCAGCACATCCAATTGTACACCGCGCGTGCCCTCGGGAAATACCGCGCTGGATAATGCGATATGGCCTTTCAATACGCGGGTGTAGTTCTCCTTCGCTTCTTCTGAGACATCGCCCAGAGCAAAGGTGCGCGTGATGTCGGTGGTGCCATCTAAATACTGTCCTCCGGAATCGACTAATAATAGGCCCTCGTTGTGGATCAAAGACTGTTTTTCCTCCGTAGCGCGATAATGAACGATCGCTCCATTGCCTCGATATCCGACGATGGCGTCAAAACTCTCGCCCCGATATAGTTTTTGTTCTGAGCGAAAATGCGCCAACTGCTTTGCCACTTCCGTCTCTTTGACCGGCCGCTGTTTGAGCTGCTGCTCTAACCACCGAAAAGTCCGAACGAGCGCCACGCCATCTTTCACCATCGCATGTCGGATATGGCTGACTTCCGTATCGTTTTTAATGGCCTTCATGCCCCGCACCGGTGCCTTTTTTTCCAGATGGCCTTCACCGGACAATGCCTCAAACTCTGCTCTCGCATTGAGCTCGGGGTCGATCCAGAGCTTCATCTCTTTGGAAAACTCTGCCAGATGCTCTAAGGCCGTGTCATACGGTCGGACCTCAATTTGTGCGGCTTCGAGATCCGCTGTCAAATCGGCATTTACTTTATCGGGAGCTACAAAGAGATAATGCGTATCACGACTCACTAATACATAGGAATAAAACAGGGGATTTAAAGGCACATCTGTTCCTCTCAGATTTAACAGCCAGGCGATATCATCCAATCCCGACAACCACAATCCGTCCACTTCTGCTTCGCGCAAAAGTTGCTGGATGCGCATGAGTTTTTGCTCCCTGCTCTCTCCGGCATAACTCACCGGAAAGTCCTCAATCCCCGCATCGGAAATCGCCGGCCGGTCCGCTGTCCATATTTCTTTGATGAGATCACTATTGGTGTTCAGCTTTAGCTGTGTGCCGCTTAGCGCCGATTCCATTTTTCTTACGGCCTTTTCAGTAAACAATCTGCCGTCGCAAGCTATCGTCGATCCCTGAGGTAATTGGTCAATCAGCCAATGCATATACCAGGCCAGACGACTTCCATCCATTTTGTGCAATTGTCCGCCGGCCGGTTTTAGCTCATCCGGCGCCTGCAAATAATAGCGGCTATCCGTCCACAAGCCCAAATGTCCCGGCGTCACCACCACGGTTCCTGCAGAGCCGCTAAAGCCCGAAATCCACTCGCGCGATTGCCAGTATTCGGCGACGTATTCTCCCTGATGGGGGTCTGAAGATGGAATAATGTAGGCTGCAATATCAGCTGCTTGCATTGTCTCTCTCAATTTTGCAATCCGTTCCTGCTGTGTCATACTTTATTCTAAGTTTAGATTGTTATATTACTTGTTTTTGTAATGTATTCCGTATCTTAGTGGCTGAAATCTCAATAATCTTCGCTCAGCCGGTACATGGGTTCACGAAGATACGCCTTTCGATGAAATGGCAAAAAAGGTATTTGTTTGCCCGAGATTCTTTTATCTTGTTAGTAAATTACGCAAGAGTGCGCAGAGAGTAATTATGGTCGATATTAGACAAAGGCTGTCGCAAAAACAGACACAAAAGCTGTCCCCTCAGCAGATTCAACTAATGAAGCTGCTGCAAGTGCCCACCTATGCCCTGGAGCAGCGGATCCAGGAGGAGCTCGAAGTCAATCCTGCGCTGGAAGAGGATGCGCAAACGGCAGAGGAGTCTCTGGACGATCTCGAGCCCGAAGATAGCGCAGAGGAGGAGTTCGAATTAGATGATTATCTGGAGGAATACATGGAAGATGATCCCACCTCCTACAATCAGTCCAGCAGTTCCGGTGGCGGGCTAACGGAGGAAGATCGCCGGAAAATGGCCGTTGCTGAGGACGGATTTAGCGATCATCTCGAGGAGCAACTGGCGATGCAGCGCATAAAAAGCGAAAGAAAACAGCTCATTGCCCGGCAAATTATCGGCAGTCTGGATGAGGATGGTTATCTGCGCCGGGAAATTTTTTCCATTACTGACGATTTACTTTTTGCTCAAAATATAGATGCCTCGCAAGAAGAGGTGTTGGAAGTCCTGGAAATTATTCAGCAGTTTGATCCCCCGGGGGTCGGTGCGCGATCCCTGCAAGAGTGCCTGGTCATACAGGTGGATCAGTACATTGACAAACTGGACGAAGCACCGGAGCCCGAAGTAGAACTGGCGCGCGAATTACTGGCTGATTATTTCGATGCTTTTTCCAAAAAGCACTATTCGAAGCTGCTCAAACAGCTGGAATGCTCTGAGGAGGACCTCAAAGCAGCTATAGATTATATCACAAGCCTTAATCCCCGGCCGGCGAGCTCATTTTCTACCGGTAGAGCTTCTTTGCAGGATCAATATATCGTTCCCGACTTTATCGTGGAATACAAAGACGGAGAATTGGTGCTCACCCTCAATTCCATGAATGCCCCTGAATTGCAGGTCAATTACCAATACCAGCAAATGCTGCGCACGTATAAAGACCAGGATAAAGCCAAGGGCAAACCCAAGAAAAAGCAAAAGGAAGCCGCGCTATTTATCAAACAAAAAATCGACTCGGCCCGCTGGTTTATCGATGCCATTCAACAGCGTCAACAGACGATGTACAAAACGATGTACGCCATCCTGCAATACCAGCAGGAGTACTTTCTCACAGGGGATGAAAGTCGCATCAAACCGATGATTCTCAAAGATATTTCCGAGGTGACCGGGCTCGATATATCCACCATCTCCAGAGTCGCTTCCGCCAAATACGTTCAAACGGAATTCGGCACAAAACTCCTCAAAGAGTTCTTCTCCGAATCCATGCAAAATAGTGAAGGCGAAGAAATCAGTACGCTGGAAATAAAGCACGCACTGCAGGAAATCGTAGAGAAAGAAGACAAGCGCAAGCCGCTGTCGGATCAAAAACTCATGAAAGCCCTGGCAGAAAAGGGCTATAATGTAGCGCGGCGAACGGTAGCCAAATACCGCGAACAACTGAGCATTCCCGTCGCTCGTCTGCGCAAAGAGCTCTAAACATTTGTACCGAATGTTGCGTTTTCCCTTTCGTTGTCCATCACTAAAAACACGCCCTTTTTATGTTTGTCAAAGCCATTCAGCACATTTCACAGTTCACGCGCCCCATTCAGTCGCTCATCCGCCGATATGGCAATAAAGAAATCACCCCGGCGCTTTCCTCCCTCTTTTTCGTCAACGATCAGGGGGTTGCCGTTACCTGTAAACACGTTGCCAATTTGATTACGGCTTCGAATCAAAAATTGCAACAGTACCAGGACTTCAAAGATCAATTGAAAGCGCTGCCTCGGGACCACACTTTTGACCAAGGATTCGAAGACTTGCTCAAATCGTTTAAATACAATGAAAATAGCGTCGTTCAAATCAAAAACAACTTTGTCGGCTGCGTCTACCCTCTGCATCAAATTCAGGTACACTCCCATCCCGAGCACGACCTCGCCATTCTTCACTTCAAAGGCTACAATAAGAAATTGTATCGGCAGCACGCTACTTTTCTCAAGGATCCCGGTGAATTCCTACAGGGGAAAACACTCTGTCGTGCGGGCTTCCCTTTTCCCGAGTACAAGAACTTTTCCTTCGATGACGACAAAGACGAAATGTTTTTTAATCCCGGGGAAACGCCCAATATCCCCATCTTTCCGCTGGAAGGTATGCTCACACGCAATATCGCATCCAAAAAGGGCGAAGTCTTTGCTCTGGAAATCAGCACCCCGGGACTCAAAGGCCAGAGTGGCGGGCCCCTTTTCGATACTCAGGGACGCGTGTTTGGCATGCAACAAAGCACAAAACACCTCCACCTCGGCTTCGACATCGAAAACAAAGCCATCCGGACCAAACACGGGCGCAGAAACGTCAACAATTACGCCTTTCTTCATCTCGGCCAGTGCATCCGTGCCGATGTGATCAAGAAATTTTTGGAGGAAAAAGGCTACGAATACCACGAAGCCTAAAACCCTCCTCTCATGCCCATCAGCGAAACAGAAAGAAAGCGTCTCGCCCGGCTTTTTCGACAAGCAGTGTACGAACTCTTGCCCGGAGAATTGCAGCCCTCGCGCTATCCCTTAAAAATCGGAGATCGCCATCCCGAACTCGATGCCTTTCTCCGCGCCGGCGAAAGCTGGATTTTTATTACTGCTTACCATCCCATGGGACAGCCCCAAAACACGACCATCAATCAGGCTGCTCAACGCCAACTCTTAGAGCAATTGCAAGAACGCGCGAAAAAAGTTTGGCGCGGTCGCGGGTACAGTTCCGATCCTCAGCAGCCCTGGGAAGAGCCCACTCTGCTCACCCTGCCCTTCCATCGCCGGGAAGCCCTCGACCTTGCCCGCCAATTTCAGCAACTCGCGATCCTCTATGGAGAAAAACAGCAGGTCGCAACCTTGTTATTTACCGACTGAACATCCCCTGCGCCCCTGCTGTTTTTATTACCTTCGCACACCAAACCCACTCGTATGAAAATCATCAGCTATAACGTCAACGGTATTCGCGCGGCTCAGCGCAAAGGCTTCGAAGAATGGATCGCCGAGAACGATTTCGATATCATTTGTCTCCAGGAAAGCAAAGCCCAACCCGAACAAGTGGAGTGGGAACAACTCGCCGAGCTCGGTTACCGCGATTATTGGTTTTCCGCAGAAAAGAAAGGGTACAGCGGGGTGATTACCCTCAGCCGCCGGGAGCCCCAAAACATTACGCGCGGCATTGGCCAGGAACTGTTCGACTACGAAGGCCGTGTTTTGAGAACAGACTTCGAGGACTTTAGCTTACTCAATTGCTATTTTCCCTCCGGTACTACCGGAAATGTCCGTCAGGATGTAAAGATGGAATTTCTCGATACCATTTACGAGCACGCCGCACAATTACTCAAAGAGCAGAAAAAGCTCATCGTGGTCGGTGATTACAACATCGCCCACACCGAAAATGACATCCACGATCCAAAGCGCAACAAAAAGACCTCCGGTTTTCTTCCCGAAGAGCGCGAATGGCTCACAAAATGGTGGGCGCTCGGCTTCATCGATGCCTTTCGACATTGCTACCCGGAAAAAACAGAATACTCCTGGTGGAGCTACAGAGCTGCCGCCCGCTCTCGCAACAAAGGGTGGAGGCTTGACTATCAAGCCGTTTCCGAGGCCCTGGCTCCGCGGATCAAAGACGCCCGACAACTCACGGAAGTCGTTCACTCCGACCATTGCCCGGTCATACTCGAACTCGGGGACTAAGTCTACATTTGCAAATCGCGCGCAAAAGCCTTGTAGCGCGCCAGTGAACTATCATCATCCGGAGCTCGCTCAATGGCCCGTTCTATTTCTTTCAGCGCCTTTTTGTGTTCGCCCTGCAGATGATAGATCCTTGCGAGGCGATAAAAATTATCCGCCTCCTCCGGCTCCATATCGCAGATTTCCTTCCAAAGTGTTTCCGCCCAGTCATAGGCCGGAGCGCCAAAGGCAGCTACCATTTCAAAAGCCAGGCGTTTGCGCTCCGTTACATCACTCCCCTGCACAGTATTCGTATACGGCTTTAGGTGCTTTTCATAGTCTGCCCACTCCTTATGCGCTGCGTGATACCTCAAATAAGAGCCCGCCTCAAAAGCAATTCTCTCATCGCGTTCCAATGCAAATAAATAAAATTTATCCACCGCCTCTTCCAGCAAAAAAAGCGTTTTGTACTGTATCGCCTTATCCACTGTTGCATGACAAGCCGCCGTCACCTTCTCCAGCACTTCCTCCTCAGAATAGGTTGCGAAGAGATAATCTCTCTCCTCTACGACCATTTCAAATAATCGAGAATCCGCTTCCGTCGCCGCTGCGAAGGCAATTTCCACTTTTTGCTTTTCATCCAAATCCTCTCCTTCCTTCCGCAAGTACGCATTCGCTTCTGCCACCGCCGATTGACCACTCTGCGCCAAACCCTTGAGATAGCCGCGCACCACCTCAAATGTTCGATCCCCCTCTTTATACTTCTCCGCATATTCGCTATTGCCGCCGTACTTCCTTACCGCCAGATCGCCCGTTTTTAAGAGGCCCTCAGCATCCAGTCCGCCCACATGCTCGTGAAACTTCTCTTCTTTCGGGCTAATAAACATTAAGGTGGGATAGGCCCGCACCGGAAATTTCTGACCAAATTCCGGCCCTTCGCCCTTCTCCATATCAATTTTAAAATTAATAAATTTACTATTAAAAAACTCACCCACTTCCGCTTGCGTGAACACATTCGCCGCCATCCTTTTGCACGGCCCACACCAGGACGCATAGGCATCTACAAAAATAGCCTTTTGCTCCGCCTTCGCCTTCTCCAGTGCTTCCTCCCAGCTCCCGTGAAAAAACTCTATCCCTTTCTCCTGCGCCATCAGGATGCCGCTACACATCACCAGCATCCATATCATCCATTGCTTCATAGCCTTTCTTTTTACAACGAAACTAAGCATCCTTTCCCATATATCCAATGTAATATTTTCTATTTAGGTGCGTCCCTCCGTAAAACCCCGGCTCCCAACCACACATAGTCCCCCTATCTGCGCAGTCTATATTTCCAGGAGTAGTCTCCAGTACTTTTCCTTTGGGCATCCCCGCCTCGAAATTTTCGAGGCGGGCCGCTACGGTACAGGGCTCGCTCGGATGCACCGCCTCTGCCCTCCCTTACCGCTGCCGCGGCAGGGGGATGGCTCCGGCGGCCTCGCTCGGTACCGCCCCGGAAGCAGTAACCGGGGCGGCATCTTCGCGCCGCGGTGCGCGGCGCTCACCCTTCCCCATCGCTGATGCGGGCTTCTGGCCTAGGGACCGACCGCACATGTCCGCACCAAAACCCCATAAATAAATACCAAAAAAATCCCTATATTCGAGAAGTAGACATACTATTTTCACCTTATTGAAATCTACCTTATATGCGTCTCTTGAGTTTCCCCTCCGAAAAGATCAACCCCGCACGGAGTGCAACAAAGAAGGCGGAGTCAAACCACGGAGCCAAAAATGAGGGAAGATTAAGGAAAAGAGTTCATATGCAACAGGCGCAGAGCAGGGTTGTGCACTTTTGTGGGGACTATAAAGTGAGTTATGTACATTCTGATTTACCAGCTGTATAAACAGCAATTTTGGTTTTTACTAACGCACTGAAAAAAACGCTAGAGAAATAGAATACTTTAGACAAAAATACTTTTGACCAAAAACGCTAAATGCTAAAACGATTAGTAATACTGAACTCCGATATCTACGCAAAAGCTGACATTGATCTTGACGACTGTAATTCCTTGCAAATTGTTGGGCCAAATAATATTGGAAAGAGCACACTAATTTATGCTCTCAATTTTCTTTTCATAATTGATGGAAGAGAAATGACCTTCAGTGGAAATCGGAAAGGAGACAAAACAACTATTAATCATTACTTTCCATCTATCAATTCAAGTTTCATGGTTTTTGAAATATTCAAAAACCGGTTCTACTCCATTTTGGTGAAAAGAAATGCTGAAGGCGATCTTGATTACTATAAAATTGATAGTGATTACAAAGAGGAACATTATTTCACGAAGACCTCTAATGGACAAAAACTAAATAAGTTTGATTCCATCCTTGCAGAGTTAACTACGAACGGAATTGAGCTTAATAAGTTTTCGAATCGAAGAGACCTATTCAACTTTGTATATCAAAAGGGCAAACGAAATAATGCCGTTGTATGGTTGAACCAAAATGTAAATCAAGATGGACGTGGAATAAGCAATAGTTTTTCTAAAATCTATAAGTATCTCATCAACTCTCAGCTAATAAATAACAACTCTCTTAAAGAGTCTTTAATAGTTGCCGACAACAAGGAGAATGAAAGTGTTTCTTTTTCGAGAAAAAATCAAAAAGACATCCAAACTTTATTGAAGCACAATCGAGATATAAGGATTATCAAAAGTGTCCAGAGAAGTTTCAATGACTTTAAAGAATACGTTAATCAGTTTAAAGGTAAAAGTGAAATCCTTTCAGAATTGATTTTCGCTTTTGATAATCAGTATTCAGCACTTTATTCTGAATTAGGGACAGCAGTTTCGAAAATGAGAATTGAAAGAGGTAAAAACGGAATTCATTTAACAGAATCTCTAAAACCAAAGGAGAAAGAGTTAAATAGAAAGCTTGGTATACTTACAAATCGAATTGAACATAAACAAAAAGAGATTAGCAAAAAAGAAGAATTAGTCAAGGAAATCAAATCGTACGTAAATTTATCCTTTTTAGAGCAATCTTTCGACAACTTGGACAATGAGAGAAAAATAATTGAAAGCCAAATCACTCAAATAGAATTTCAAAGTTTAAGCACTAAAGACATTGAGAGTAAAATTGAGAAAGCCAAAGCTCAAATCGAAAAAATCAGGAATCACGTTGACAGCTACTCAAATCAATTGATTCATCAAATTTCAGATAATCAAGACAACAAGGAATTACTGAATAGAATTCTTTCGACTGATCTTTCAAGTTTACCATCAGAAAACATTTCTTCAGTAATCAAGCACACAACTAACTTGATGATTCTTTTTGATGGTTCAATAAAGTTGCCTAATGATTTAAAAGGGAAACCCATAGAATCCATTGAAGATTTAAAGAAACAAATTCAGGACTTTGAAAAAGAAAAGAGCATTAATGAAAAGCTACTGCCAATTGCTAAGAATTTAGAAAAGCACCAAAAAGATTTAGAGGAAATAAAGAAGAAAATAAAAAAAGTATCAGATAAAATTGATAAGCTAATTCAACTTCCAACTTTAGAGAAGGAATTAGAATTATTAAAAACGGAGTTCACCAAATTACTGGAGGACCAAAAGAAGTCTGAAACTGAAATTAAACGTCTTGAAGAAGAAATCACAAAACTATCTGAGATCCTTGAGCAAGCAAACAAACTTATTTATAAGAAAGAAAAGAGAATAGAAGAAATTCAGAATTGGAAAGTTGAACTTGAGCAACTAGGAATTCCGCCGAAAAAATATCATTCAACCGATTCCGTAGATAACATTTACAAAAACATAAAACGGAATTTCGAGGAAAGAACCCATATCAAATACCAAAAAGACAGTCTATTTGAAAGGCTGAAAACTAAAACCGAAACATCCTATGCCAACGAAACTGATTTCATTAAATATCTAGATTCTGAATCGCTCACTTTAGAAGATAAACAAAAGGCGATTGATGGACTGCTCAAGAATATTTCAACCCAATTTGCGAACCCTTGTAGGACTCTTTACTCTAGATTCGAAGAATTCAACTCATTCATTTCCAATCAATTCAATTCGAAAATCAAGAAGATTAAGATTTCGGATATAGATTCATTGAAAATTGAAATCGTAGAAAATGAAAAACTCATAAAGGACTTAAACAAAATCATCCAAATTAGAGATTTAACTTCCCAACTGATTTTTGACGACCAATCGGACAACCTAAACACACTCAATAAATATTTAGATAATCAAACTTCTATCACTTTCAAAGACTTGTTTGATATCAAGCTTCATCTTCACAAAAAAGGACAGCATAAAGTAGTAGACCTTAAAAATCAAATTGAATCAGATGGAACAGATAAAATGATTCGCTTAGTCCTGATTCTGTCCGTCATCAACCAAATAGTTGTGATGGATGATGAAAACAAAATTGTACTCTTCGTAGATGAAATCGGAACGATTGATGAAGCAAATAGACTTGAGATATTAAACTTCTGTAAAAAATACAATTTCATCCCAATCTCAGCCGCACCACTGCATCCTTATATTGGTTTTGATAAATACTACTTAATCAGAAGAAGTCAAGGAAAAATTGTTGTTAGTGAGAAAAATGGAAATGTGATTTTAAGAAAGCCTATTGAAGTATAATGAAAGAAGTAGATTTCAAAATATATAAGTTCCTACTTGAAAACAAGTCTGTTTCCAAATCAGTAATTCCAAAAAGTGTATTAAAGTCTGATGCGTTCCAGAATTTGTTGCAAGCTGAAATTCTGATGTCTAAGAAAATCGGCAGAGGTTTTACAGTTGTCGTCTCAAAAGAAATTAAGTTTGAAAAATTCTTCAATTCATCTTTTCCAGAACAAAAAGTTTACAAAAGCAAATCAGGTAACATCAAAAAGTTTCGAAATTCTAAAGCGACCAAGATTAGGAGCAAACCGATTTTCTTTTTAAGAGGATTTTCAACTTACAACATCAATGGAAAGACAGTCGAACTAAAGGCACTAACTCGTGATTATGGGTTGTTTTCAGTCATACCAACTTCCGTATTGGCAGACAAAATTTGCTTCATTGAGAACTTGGAAACCTTTTTAAATGCTGAAATGTTGTTAGGCGAAGAATTTTTATTCATTCACAAATATGGACGAATCGGTAAAGATTCACTTTCAGCAATTAAGGCAAATGAAGTATTGGTGTTTGTTGACTATGATTTCAACGGACTTGACGAATATCTGAGAATAAAGACCGTTTACGGATGTGCACAGTTATATGTTCCAGATAACTATGATGAACTTTTTTCTAAACAGTCCGTCACCTTGAAGGGCAACAAAGCTAAAATGAGTAATGCAGTGAAAAGTTCAAATGAATCAACTGTAGTAAAAATTCGGGAGCAAGTTGCCCGTACAAATAGATTTCTAGAGCAAGAAATACTAATAAATGTTTAAGTCAGAGCCAAAAACCATTTTGCATTTTTTGGCAAATCATTTTGACTTGCTTAGACAGCTTTTTGATATTCAGGTTAAAAATGAAGTTATACTAAAAAGTCAAGTTAACGAAACACTAAATGAGTTTGAAAGTGATGTCGAGGGCCAACTTTTTGAGCACAAGGTGCTTGTTGAGCAGAATGATGACTATGTTATTAACGAACCTTATTTCGTGCTGTTTGAGTTCGTTTTGCAGCAGTTCAAACCATTGCTTCCAGAAGAAATCGAAAAATATGGTCAATCTATCAGAACATTGTCCTTGAATATCAAAGAAGGCATAAATAATGATAAAAACATTTTGTTGGACAGGATTGAAGCCTTATCGAATGAAATCAAGAAGTTTAAGAATGCTGTTACAAACAATACAATCAGTTTGTTAAATGAATCTCGGGAGTTAAAAGCAAATACTCGAAGAATCGAGTATCAAGAGAAGGTTCAAAAAGCTAGATACTTAATTGAATACTACATTATCCCACTAAATACGATTTTAGATTTAAATCATTCACAATCTATTTACAACGAGTTACTCGCCATTTCTCAGTTTTCCAATAACAAACGATTTGATTATTTTGATGAAAGTATCCGGAGGCAATTTGAAAAGCTATACAACCTCTTAAAACAAGTCGTTAAAGACATCAGCCATCAATCGACAATACTCAGCAACGAGCTATTACCACTACTAGATAGAATTAAAACCGAAAGCGAGTATTTACAAGGGTTTATCTACTATCTAACAAATATGAATTGTTACAAGGAAATTAAACCACCAATGCTTTTCAATACCACAAGGGATAATCCATATAGTCCCTATATCTATGAGAATACAAAAGAATATTTTGAACAATTCAAAAACGAAGAAGATGTATTCATAACGGAAGAATCAACTGATATTGAACAGTGGATATTTAATAAGAGCGAATACAAATCAAAGTTGAATTCTATGCTGCCGGTAACCGATTTCTTTTCTTGGTGCAAGAAGGCACTTGAAAATGAAAAGGCGGACTTTGATATTGATAGTTACTTCATAGTTACAAGCTTGATTTTTGAAGTAGAATATGATATTCAACGAGACAGAGATAATCAGAGTATTTCTCTAAAAACAGACCATGGCGAATTCATTATGCCAAAGCTAAAAATCAATCAGAGAAAGAATGTATCCAAGTAAACACAAAGAAATAGTAACATCCCTAATGAGCGGTAAATTCATCACAATTGATGATTCTACTTTTAATGTTCTAAAGGAAAATAAAGAATTCTATTTAGAGTTTTTTGATAAATCATTTGGATTTGACCTTAAAAACACGCAAGAGTTTTATTATTTGATTTCCGATGAAACCAACGAAAACACATCTCGTGATATCAGCATCTTCTTTTCTATTCTGTGCTATGAGTTAGACAAAGACGGAGAAAACTTTATGGACAAACTAGGGTTTTCAGACTTCCATATTGACGAAATAGTTGAATATATTTCAAACAGCACTTGGGCTGATGTTGTAAAAGTCAACAATCAGTTGAAAGATGCAGATAGCATCAAAAAGTTAGTGGGGTCCACTATGGTAAAGCGTAACATAACCAGAAAACACTCGGACGGTAAATACTCCTTTACCAAAGCATATAGATTATTTATTGACTTTGCAAGAGAATTGATTAAAACAGAAACAAATGAAGCTGAAAAATAAAGCCATACACATTTGCAATTCGCACATTTCCATGATAGGACCAAAAACTGCAAAAGTGTTTATCTTTGACCAAAGCTGACAGACAAAAGAAAGCCCGGCTGCAAGCAAAGCCGTTTTTTTAATAATGTGGGCATCCCCGCCTCTGCCCTCCCTTACCCCTGCCGCGGAGGGGATGGCTCCGGCGGCCTCGCTCGGTACCGCCCCGCGAGCGGTGAGCGGGGCGGCATCTTCGCGCCGCTGGCGCGGCGCTCACCTTTCCCCATCGCGTATTCCGGTAAGTCTGCCCCCCTAGTAGATTTGTGCTTATCGAGCGATTAAATATCCATGTTTGTAGTCCAACAACTCCCTCACAGCACGCACCCCATAATAATATGTCAAGGTGAAAATAACTGTAGAAAGCACTCAAATTATACGCCGAATGTTCCTTCTTGCCACTGTAGACTTACGATATTTTCGGACAGTCCAAAAATAAACTAAATTTGGACTATTATGAAAAAGAGTAAATTCACTGAGAGTCAAATTATCAAGGCCCTGAAAGAGAATGAAGGGGGACGAAGCGTTGAAGAGCTGAGTCGAGAGCTTGGTATAAGTAAGGGCACCTTTTATACATGGCGGAAGAAATATGCCGGTATGGAAGTCAGTCAGTTAAGTCGATTAAAAGAGTTAGAAGATGAAAATCGAAAACTCAAGCGGATGTATGCAGATCAGGCTTTACAATTGGAAATGGCAAAAGATGTTATCGCAAAAAAGTGGTAAAGCCTTCTTTGAAAAGAAAAGTGGTAAAGTATCTGAAAGATAAGCATGAAGTTGGCATTAAAAAATGTTGTGATTTAGTAGGCATGAGTAGATCCAGCTGGTATTATGAGAGCAGAATAGACGATACTGAGGTAATAGAAAAGCTAAAGGATCTGGCCGAGAGTCATCCCAATAGAGGCTTTGACAATTATTTTTACCGCATAAGAAAAGAAGGCTTTACATGGGCTCGTAGCCGCGTGTTGCGGGTGTACAGAGACTTGGGGTTAGTTAGACGGCCGAAAAAGCGTAAACGCACCCCCGAAAGCGAGAGAAAACCTCTGTATCAACCTTCACGAGTGAATCAGGTCTGGAGTATGGACTTTATGCATGACCAGCTTTCAGATGGCAGGAATATAAGGATATTGAATATTTTGGACGATTACAATCGAGAGTGCTTATTGAATAGAGGCCAGATTAGCTTTCCGTGCTCTGGTGTAGTTATGTATTTGAATAGATTAGCTGAGGAGATCGGGCTACCGAAGTATATACGGACAGATAACGGGCCTGAATTTACCGCAAAGGAATATGAAAGTTGGGCGGAGGATAATGGAGTAACGATCGTGCGAACTGAACCTGGCAAGCCGATGCAAAATGGGTTTATAGAGAGATTCAACAGAACGTTCAGAGAGGATATACTGGATGCTTATATATTCAGGAGCATTCAACAGTTTAATGTTATTGCAGAAAAGTGGAGAGAAGATTATAACAGTACTCATCCACACGGCTCATTGGATGGAAAAAGTCCAAAAGAGTACGGAAAACGACGAGAAAATTTAAAGGGGGTACCCCCTTTAAAACAGAGATATTTAAATTATAGACTGTCCAAAGAATAGTAAGTCTTCACTATGGCTTGAAAAGGCAGGAATTATTGTATATTTTAGATCCGGAAGATATTTACGGTAAGGAATTCCCTGGTGAGACTTTCCGAGTCCTAAAGAATAAGGAAATGAATAAATACGGAGAGTATCGAACAAAACGATTGGTGATGGAGGCATGGGATCGATTGGAAAGGGAAGAGGTGATGATGTCGGAAGAGGAGGGGTATGAGATCAATTAATCTAACAATTTAATAATATGAATAAAAAGGATAAAGATAGTGTACTCTTAAAAATATATAGGGGATTTACTGAAAACGAAGCGGTCAGTGAATTATTAAAGAGATTAGAAAAGAAAGACGTTGAGATCGGCCAGTTTAAAAGTGAAGTAGCTCATCTGCAATCAAAGATAAATGAATTGCGTAAGTACAAAAAGGAACTTAGTAATTTTAAAAAAGAATATCGCAGAAGAAAAGTAGAAGAATTAGAAAGTGAAACCATCGCCAATTTAAGGGAAGAAATCAAGAGTTTGAGAAGTAAGATTCGCAAGGTTGAGATAAAGAACCAGAGGCTTACTGTTCAACTTGCTCAAACTAAATTAGACTAATACATCATGAAAATGAGGTTGTTAGGCCAATAACATTTTCATTTGACAATAAATTTTTGACTTCTCCATGGCAGCTAAATAATAAGACTTGCTGGTTTTTAGCGAGGTCCTTTATAGCGTCCGAGGCCATCTTTTTTCTTTCTTTATCCATGTCTACCAATGGATCATCCAGTAGTATACAACTTTCCTTGTCCTGCAGAAACTGTTCTATTACGGTAAGACGCCAGGCCAGTGCTGTCAAATCTTTTGTTCCATGAGAAAGAAGTTGGAAAGGGATTTCCTTATTATCGTTGGTGACAAATTTATCAGGAATTTCTTTTCCAACAGGAGGTAGTTTTACCTCCTCGAAGCGGCCGCCACTCATTTTTGATAGCCATTTAATTAGGCCTTCCACTAATGGTGTATAAGTTTTTTCTTCCAATTGACTGAGGATTTCATCCGTTTTTTCTTTCACTCTATATAGGCTCCCTGCTTTATCAAGCATTCTTTCAAAGTCGGATTCTGCATCTTCCTTAATGTTCCCCTGTTCCTCTGCTGCTACTTCCGGGTTGTCTAACGATGTCATTTCAAGTTCAATCTCTTGAACTTTATCTTTCAATTCAATGATAGATTTTTCTACATCATTAATTTCTTGCTTGAAGGCATCAAAATTTTCGAATTGTTCCGGAAGTTCTGGCATATTCTTTAACTTCTTTTTGAGGCTATCTATTTCAGTAGTGAGAGAACCTAATTTACTGAACACTCCGGAGGTATTTTTGTAATTATCTTCCCACTCTTCAACTTTCTTTTTCATACCTTCAAAACGGCTATTGAGAGCGGAGCGTTTCTCCAGCACTTCATCTCGTTCTTTCTGGATGTCTGTTAATTCTCGGACATTAGCGAAATTAGGAACCTCCTCCAATTGCTGATTGAGTTTTTCCAACTTGTCATCCTCCAATAGGTCATTAAATTGAGATAGCTTGGTTTCTTTCTTAGACACTAATTCTTGATACTGCTGATATTTTAGTTTAATTTCTGCAACTGAGGATGAGTCGAAACTTTCCAACTTAACTTTCAGTTTTTTATTCTTTTCATCCAACTTTCCTATTACTTCACCAATATTGCCATCACCGGAAGCTACTTTAATTATCAATTGCTCGGATTGTAATATAGCTCCACCTTCTTTTGTGAGTTTTTTTGTTTCACCCTTGGAAAGATTAAAGACCTCTTCCTTTCCATCCGTATAGTTTATTCTAAACTCAATGCTTTGAAGCGCTTCTATGTTTAGCGAAAGTTTAGAGGCATTCGCTTTTACCTGTAGAGTTTCAATATCTGATTGAAGGCTCGAAATAGCCTCAAAATCTTCTTCACTGACATTTGGGGCCCTCTCTATTTGAACATTCAATTCAGAAACCTGCTTCTTAATTTCATTCAATTTAGTTACACGTTTCTGAAGGGATTCAAATCTTGACTTTTGGCTTGCTACTTCCTGTTCCTTATTGAGCTTTTCGAGTTTCTGATTATACTTGTCAAGCTTAGGTTGCTGTTCATTCAGTTCCTTTTTATATACCGGCCACTCTTCAGCAATTTTATGAAGCTCATCAAGGTCTTTTTGAATACTCTTAATTTTTGCCTCAAGGACCTCTTTTTCTCTCAGTTGATCCAATTTGGGTTCCCAGTGCTCTAACCACTTTTGCTTTGTGTTTAAGACTTCATTTTTCTCCTGTAGCTTTTGGTTGAGTTCATCTACTGTATTTTCATAAATTACTATTTCAGTATATTTTCTCTTTTCTTCTTCCATACTATACCATTTCTCCAATATACCTTTGGGATAAGACCATTTATGATCAACACCTCGATCTCTTCCTTGAGAATCTTTTTCAGGTCTGTTTGTAGTTCTATCCCAGTGTTCGAAGAATTCTTTATGCTTTTCATTAACACATTCACGAAACTTATCCACTGAAATGCCTCCCGTCTCCATAACACTTTTACGCAGCACAGCACCTATATCTTGTTTAACATCTGAAAGATCTCTAATCTTAGACAATGTTTGATGCAATGCAGATTGTTTTGTCAGCATAATTTCCTTCATGGTCGCTGCTTTCACAGGCAAATTATCCAGCACCCAATTTTGTACATCATCCTCATTTGTTATTTCAGTGCCACCAGGTTTAATTAAACTCGATGTTCCATTTCTTGTTCCCGGTTTCCATTCTTTATACAACTTATAGGTTCTATCATTCGATTCTAATTTCATTGTTACTCTTATAACATCGCCTCCGCCAAGAGGGAAATAATCACCTAAATGTTCATCAACTTTACTAGAGGTTAAATTTGTCTTTGTTAACAACCCTATTTGTATAGCATTAAACAATGTAGATTTCCCGGCTTCGTTTGGGCCGTATATGAGGTTTAACCCATCAGCTAATTCGATTTTTTTATCTGCAATACCCGCAAAAGGATGCATTCGTATATATTTAATTTTCATCTTTAATATCTTTAAATAGGTCAAAAGCTGTTTCTAAAGCCTGCTGGTCATTATCTTTCAAGAAATCAGAAAGTAATTTATGAGGGAAAGAACCCTCGGGATAAATGCCATCCAATCTCTCTTTTGTGATCTTTTGTCTAAGGCCACTATCCTCAGTTTTTAAGTACAAAAAGGACTTTTTTATCTCCGGAAGAACTTCATTGTACCACCTTACATAGTCGTCAGGATCCAAGCTTCCTGTTACCGTTAGTTTACATACGCAATTTTGATAATCTTCTGATTGAGTAACTTCCGCAAAATCATCCATGTCTTCTGATGACTCGAGAACTAAACTTTTGCGTTCAAAATAATTTTGTCCTGGGACAATTATCTCTACTGACTTCTCTCTGTTATCATCGAACTCAATAATCAATGCTGATCCCTTGTGCTTGCAGTTCATGTCTTCCGGTTCTGGAATACCGGAATAAAAAATGTTGTCATTAGCAGATGGGATATCAGGCCACGGGATATGAATATGGCCCAGCAACCAAGTATCAATTCCCGGAACACTTAACTCTTCTCTTGTCATAGGGAAGTGCTCATCATTCAAATCGGGAGCAACTCCCTGCAAACTTCCATGAGCAACGCCAATGTTCAACTTTTCATTTTTTATATCTGTTTCTTCTATCCATCCCACTTCATTTTCGGAAGAGTGCTTCGCCGAGCAGGGCGCTGGGTATATGCAGACATTTAAATCATAATTTTCAAGATCATAGGGTTTTTTTTCTGCCAGTATAATGACATGTTCATTCTTGCCCCCCTCAACGTATCGCCAAAGATCATTATCGTTAGATATAAAGTCGTGATTGCCTGGAAGAATAATTACTGGCCCACCTGTAAATTTGTTGATGGACTTTATCGCTCCTAACACGTCAGCTTTTTTCATCTTTACCCGATCGAATAGATCTCCGGCTATGATGATTGCATCACAGCCTTTTTCATTGGCTAGCGTAATAAGACGTTCTAAAGTCTCATATCTTGCCATTTGCAAATCTTTTGCCGCTGAGCCGTAGTTCTTGAATTGAAGTCCTAGATGAAGATCTGAGAAATGCAATAATTTCATTCTAATTACTTTTATTTAAACAATTTATAAAACCACTCTTACTACAGTTTATTTTTTCTTCGTCATTGTACTTATCAGTATAAGCGTCCGAGCAACTGCATATTGCTTGGCGTCATGACTTCACAAATCTTTGTTCCAAACCTAAAGATATGGAAAATCAAAGCGCAAAAGGAATCGATGGCAAGGTAGGGGGTAGCGTCCAAAGTAGTGTGTCTCTAATCTCTTGGAAAAAGTTTTCAATCAAATTAACAATCATGATCTTTTTGCCAGTTTCGGTTCAAATTTAAAATTATAGA
>Ga0306912_1000629_pt1 | contig 19788 bp, 4 predicted proteins | sample AntRauFillE10628_FD_190443 | JGI IMG/M metagenome (GOLD analysis project Ga0306912, IMG submission 190443) | Saline lake microbial communities from Rauer Islands, Antarctica - Metagenome Filla E10 #628 (v2) (version 2) | ecosystem: Environmental > Aquatic > Non-marine Saline and Alkaline > Saline... | reverse complement strand
CCTAGAGGTGAGCCGAATACCATTCGAACACCAGACTAGTCGCTAGACACTCCCCTGTGTAACCCAACACGGATACCCATCCAGTGATTTCAACCGGCGCTGAAACCCAACAGCACAAAAAATCCACCACCCACACGACGCTGAAACCCAACAGCACTGTCGCTGAAACCCAACAGCACCACCCCATCATGTCCTCCACTGCCTATGACAACCTCAGTCTAGCAGACACAGACATCTCCATGGCACAGTCCTGGGCCCCTAAAGACCCCGACTCCGCCACTTTCCTCCCCGCCTTACAGGCCCAAGTAAATGGACCAATGCCCCAGGATCCTCGCCACCAGGCGGCTTTCCACTCCTCCGTCCTCCACTACAACCCCATAGACGCCCAACAGCGCCTACAGCACGACCTTACCTTCCACCAACAGGCGGAATCAGACAACACCACCCCTACTTTCCTCTCACCAGATGAAAAATACCTAGCCCTCGCCAACGATGTTCCCATTGGCGGCCTCCTCCTTGTCACCCACCTCACCCGCAACGATGGCACCCTAACACCACCGGTGTTCTTAGTCACCAGCCCCCCTGGCATTGCTCGCAATGGCCTCACGCACCCCTTCAAAGACATTACCGCCATGGATATCGACAACATCCCGGTCCTCACCAACACAACCAGAGAAGCAGATGACCACTGCTACCCAGTCACCCTCAGCGTCTGGAGCACCTCTCGCAACACACCGCTCAAAGAAATGAGCAAAGCCTTCACCAACGCAGATGATTGCCACCTATTCTCGGTCAAGGCTCAAAAGCTCCTACGAACCGCACTTCTCCCCATTGGCCCAAACCCAGACGGTACCCCCACGGAACGCCCCACAGATTGGACCGAATCCTTCTGGCTAGGCGATGCCGCAGCAACAGCCATTGCCTTTGGCAACAACACCGACCTTCCCGCACGCCTCGACCCCGAAACCACCTTATTCGTATCCCCGCACGATGCCACAGCGGCAACACGCTTCCATACAGCACTCACCGCCATCCCCCTCCCACCAGGCCATGGTCTCCCACTCGGAGCCCTTGTCCCAGTAGACCGTCAACCAAAATCCATGCGAGCCCTTCTAGCCCAAATGTTCCCCCCCGGACCACCAACTGAAGATACCCCTTTGCACGCAGCCCTCGCTCTCCTTAACTCACCCATCCACGACAACTGGGTAAAGGCAGTGACAACCAACCCATCACTCTTCGCCCTGGACCTTTGCTCCCTAAAGCAGATCAACACCCAAACAGAAGATTTCTCCTTCCTACAACTGGTAAACACAACCCCACAACGTGCACCCCTGTTAGACGAGGATCTCCTGCTATACCCAGTAACCCAACTGCTCCACTACTACTATCTGGATGCCTGGCACCATGCAGCCACACCCCAAAACCTACCCAAAATAACAAACTACCTGACTGCCGCCACAAAAATGCTAGCAAACACAGGCCGAGAAACAGCGTTCAGACTCCCCTACACCCTTCCCCTTCTCCTCCCCTCAATCCGAGGGTGGAAACGAACCTACGGCATGGATTTTTTCCAGTCACCGGACCACTACCCCACGAGTCTCCAGCAATGGCAACCCCACCAATGCGCAACCGCGGATTCCAGCGACGCGCCCTCGGAACCCATAGCCGCGACTACGGAACTCGCACAATCCCCGGCAAAAAACCAGCACACAAACCCTAACGCCACAACCCCCGAGGAACAAGCAGGCGCCATGGCAAACCTACTGGGACTTTTTACCGAGAACAACAAGACCCCGAAGAAGCCAAAAGCACAAGACACCGTCACACCGGCAGCAGGACGCTCCCTACATTTCGCAGAAACTACAGACCTCACTTACAGTCCCCCATCAAAACCACCCCCATCGGCCAACACCTTTGACCTCCGAGCAAAAGCGAAAGCCTCCAGAAACCAAACCCAGAGCTCACTCTCCAGCTCGGTATGGCCCCTCCCAATGGAGTTCCACAGCCCCAGCGAATACCGCGCATCCACCAACACCTACGCCACCATGGCATGCGCCTACCTCCCGCAAATTCGCGAACACCACCAACACCGCGATGTCACCCGCTACCTCTGCACCGCAGCACACCACGAATCGATGCAAGTCGAAGACTTCCAAAGAGCAGCCTTTGGCGCAATCGCCCCACCCAACCCCTCCAGTTTCCTCCACAAGGCAACCGGAGCACAAATGCTCAATGAAGAAAACTTTCTTCTCCCAAACCCATTAACACCCAACTACATCACCAACGTCCTCCTTGCCAAAGAACCCCTGCAGGTAAAACATTTCGTTACTGGCCTCTATGACAACGCCGCCAGCACAACAGCCATGTTCAAACCAAATATGACCCCCACAACCCTCGTCCACGACAACTTCATCGAATGTGTACGAAAATCCCGGTTCACCTCCATCGCGTACCTCCAGAAACAGGCCGACGCCTGGAGCGGTATCAATGCTCTCATGCTACTCGCAACGACCACTCCCGACACCACCTGTCTCATCCCAACCACCGGCATCACTGGATACCAGGCAAAACAAATGGTGGAACACCTTGGGTTCCTACTCGAAATGATGCACAGCCGCAACGAACAACACTACCCCCTCTTGAAAACATCCCCTTGGACCCTACGGGGCATCCTCCCAGGAGCCCTCCTCAAACTACGCATGCGCATAGATGAATCAGGTATGGTCCACAACTGGGACACAGTTCAACAGAACCCCAACCTCACCGGCCACGCCCGCCAAAACACCATTGCATGGGTAAACCACATCAACGGCCTTATCACCCTGATCCACTCCTGGTCATCCGACATCTACAATGACTTCGAAATCGGTCGCCTAGACCTCCAGCCATATCAGGAATACGGCGGCCCAATGGACATCCTAGCCCTATCCTCCCTCACAGACGGCACAAAATCCCTCGCAGACCTTCTATCCACTTGGCACAACCGCTTCAACCTCCACTTTACCGCGGAAGCCCTATCCCAACCTCATGCACAGGACACAACCATGTACCTACCACCCCACCCCTGTTTCCTCGAAACTCCACAGCCCTCCTACAAACGAGAGCCACATACCACCACAAAAACTCCAGGCCGCAACACCAACGACAAACGCGACCGTGATATCACACCAAAAACACGGGAACCCACACGAAATACCGATCACAATGACAAGAGTAAGTCAAACAAGACTGCTAACAAAGCCCCACACCCTCTCCTCAAATTTACAGAGCCCCCCTCCGCAGACCTTGGACCCAAACCCGACTGGATGCACGGCGACTGGAGTGTCTCCGCAGCATGCAAAGCCCTCGCTGACAGAAACCCATCAGCAGCCGATAAGTTCCCCTTCACCATCAACGGCAAGCAAATCTGCCTACAGTTCCTCCTGGAAGGGGGCAAAGGCTGCATCACACGCAGCCCCAACAGCAAATGCAAACGACTCCACATCGACATTGATTCCAGCCACTGGACCCCGGCCAAACTACAACCACTCGTTGACGGCCTAAAAAATGAGCACATCAAAAAGGCTCTCCAGCCCACCGACCACTTCAAAACATACCTCCAATGGACAGAGTGACAACCACCGGCACCGAGCCAAGGACAGCCACCCCACCCCCCTAATATTATTAATTCATTAAAAACTAATAATAAACCACGGTCACTCCCTGAACTCCGTGCCCTCATCGGAAAACCACCAACTGTAGTACAGCGCCAGAAACCAAGACGACGCCCAATCCACCTGGGCTCCCACTGGCACACCCTCCACACCACACCTACAACTTGGACCTTAGTCCTATACGCCGCCAAAGATAACATCACGGACTACCTAACCACGCAAGAGGTCACCCAGCTACAAGCCTCCCTCCCAACCATCTATCACCCAACCCTAGGAAACATCCCAAGAACCCCCCTATCCCCATACACACTCGCCGCCCGCCATACTGGTTTTGGCAAAGCGACAGTCGCCCATTCAACCATCACGGAACCCGATCCAGACTTACCCACCCAGTCAGGATACCCATTCATCGTCATACACCTTGCATGGGACTACCTCACACAACACGAACGCCACACACTCACAATCGCAAACCCCGTGTTCCTTCAGTACGCAACCCTCCGAGCAGACGCTGCACGAACCCACGTCCACCACCTACGACGATCCATGCCAGAAAAAACAATCGCCGGCCTCAACCGGCGCCGCGCACACCTGATGGCCATCGCGCTCTTTCGCTGCAATTTCCTCTATGGCGATCTCCTCCGCTGGCTCCAAGGATACTATACCAACGAACGCCGCGACTGGGCATCCACCTTCGACATTCTCGAAGACTGTGCCACACACACACCCCCTCCGGGGTACCCCCCCATCGACATCCCACGGGCCAAACAACTCTGCACCATGGGAGCCCCACTCGCCGGAGACTTTGTTTCCAATCAAGCCTCCAACCGCGCACGAGCCAAAGCAGCAGATGACCGCCTCTACGCAAAACCAGCCACTATACCAGACATCGAAGCAAAATTCGCCAAAGAAGAAAAGATGTGCCAACACATCCTCTTTCCCCGCTTCGTTTGGAAATTCATTCCCGGCCTACTCATCACCATCATCAACTGGGTAAACCCAAAACAACACCGCATCGGCGACACAGGGCGTCTAGCTCTGGACCCGTCCAACCCCGTCGCGCCATACGACATTGGCACCGCCAACTCCCAAATCCCTGAAACCAACACACCCCATCGTGTAGACGAAAACCCCCCAGTCCATTATGGATCAGCCCTAATGCGCTACCTCATCTACCTATGGAACCTTCGCATAGACAAACCAAACGAAGACATCCTCCAATACGCGGACGACATCTCCGGCGCCTTCCGACGCATCCTCATGCACCCCGACATGGCTACCATCTTCTGCACCATCTACAAGGATTACATGATCCTCCCCGTTGGATGCATCTTTGGCGCACGCAACATCCCCTCCTACTACATGATCATCGGGGAACTCCGCGCTCACCTCGCTGCCTATGGCCCTTTCCGCAACATGTCCACCGACCTCGCGGACAGCGTCAAACTCCCCCCTCCACCAACTCCAGACGAAGCGGCAAAAATCCCAGCAGCCCCTATGGATTCCAAAAATCAGGGCATACAAGCGCTCATTGGAAACCGCCTCAGCTCCCAAATCCCATTTGTCGATGACACTGCAAACGCACAAACCGCCGACCACATCATCCAGGCGATCATCGACAGCGTCCTTTCCGCCTACGTCTCGTACGGCTTTGATATAGAGAACGCCCAACCATGCATTAACCGCATCAAATGGCAACTACAAGCCCACTCAATCCTGAAGTTCCTAGGATACATCAGCAACACGCGCACGATGACACTCAGCTGGCCGCTCGTGAAACAACAACAGCTGAAATCGCTCCTCGAACACACGCTCGGCTTCACACCAACAACTGCCCCACAACCTCCAATCACCACCACGCCTCAGCAATTCTCCAACATCCTAGGCCTCGTCCGCAATGGGTGCATGTGCTCCTCCATAGGCGACGCACTCACACTCCGCCTCCAATATACACTCACCGACGCTCTTCGCAAACCGGGAAAGGCAGACCGCCACAACCCCAAATGGTGGCGGTACGCCAAGCTCATCATGCCCACAGACGTCCTCTACGACCTCCACCTACTCTGGACAACCCTGGACAACCCGCGATTCCCCAACATGTGGACAAAACACATCGGACTCATCGTACCCCGGGACCCCACAGCCACTCTGTACACAGACGCCGCCTACGAAGGCCTCGGCGGCTACTGCAGCGAACACAATTTCATGTGGCGCTGCACCGCCCTAGACCTACTTGCCCTGGGTATCCACATCACCTCCTTCACCAACATGAAGGTAACATCCGACCAAGGGGAACACCACATCAACGTGCTGGAATTCGTCGCCATTGTAATCAACATGTGGATATGCCTAAAACTACTCCACAAACAGGAACACCAAACACCTGGACACCCAACCCTCCACATCCTCCTCACGAAGGCGGACAACACATCAGCCCTGGGATGGCTCAAATACTCTGCACGTGTCCGCAGCCCCGCGGTAAGAGCATTAGCCTCGTTTTTCAAAACCCTCCTCACATTTGCCAATGTTCCTTTCGCTATGCAGAAAGACCACATCCAACACATACCGGGGGAGGAAAATGTCTCAGCGGACGCACTCAGCCGGCCTATCTCAAAGGGTCAGTCCTGGGCCTCCGCTATGCACAACGCTGGTCCCATTCTGGAGGGCTTGCAACCCTACCAGCTCCCCTCCTCGCTGATATCAGAGATTTTCAACTGCATCACCAGACAAAATCCCGGGGAACTATCCGAGAAAAGAATGATGGCTATCTGGAAAATCAAGCTTCGAACTTTGCCAGATGGCTGGCAGACAGCGACATCACCGATGAACATCTCGCCACACTCAAAAGCCCAGAGTGGATCCCAATCCTCAGCCTATACCTCGCAAAAATAGCAATGGGCACGGAAACCCTGCAAGCAGCCAAGCGCCGCACCTCCAACAAATCCACTCCACAAAAACCAACACACGTTGCCGCAAAAACCCTGAGAGGCTATCTCAAAGCAGCCATCCTATGGATCAACCTCCGCTGCTCACCAACCCCCAAAATCGATATGGTCGACCCAACTACCGGCCAGCTCCACCCAACCTTCGAAACGATTATTCGAGACCGCCAAACCTGGCAACAACCAAAAGATAAACGAGAACCAATCCCTCTCGCGATACACGAAGCCCTAAAAACCACGGTCCTTCGCAACATCACCAGAGACGGAGCCACGGCTACACTGGACGAGCACGCCGCCGTCTTCGACTGGCTACGCCTCGGCTGCTTCACAGGCTCAAGGGTCGGCGAATACGCGCAATCACACTCCAAACTACACTCGTACGCCAAAGTCCCCAACAACACTGATGCGGGAGAATGGGCCGGCACACCACTGGCTTTCAGAGCAGACGACTTCACATTCTACACATCGTCACTCTCCACCATCCCCCACAACTCGCTATGGAACCCCAAGCACAATACCACATACGTCCACATCAGATTCCGCTACGACAAATCCAAAAACAATTTCACCCTCAGAAAATTCAAATTCTCCGGCCATGACATCCTCTGCCCAGTTTCGGCAGCAAAGTCTATCCTGCTTCGTGCAAGGCAACTGGGAGTCCCACCCAACGAACCAATCGGTGTCCACCGCTTCGTCGACACAAAGCACAAGCTCCGCCGGTACACATATCTCCGCTCTACGGATATCATCAAAATCATGCGTAAAGCCTGCAGAGAAGCATTCCCCCCAGAGCATTTCCTACACCAAAACGTCCACCTCCTAGTGGCACATTCCACTCGCGTTACCGCAGCAGTTGCCCTCTATAACTCCGGCCTTTCAATCGCCGCCATAGCCTACAGACTCCGCTGGTCAGAACCCTCGGTAACACACTACATACGAGAGGCTACAACAAAAATAGAATCACTAACAGAGGACGCCATTGCTGGCGCCACTCTTCTCTAAAATAACACCATTAGTTTCCTATCTACTAGCCCACATGCCATAGCAGCGCCAACTCCCGTAACTAAAACCATACCAGTGCCGTTCGATAGAAGACCACCACCCGGGTATTGCCCACCCACACCACACCATCCACACAGCGGATTACATGGCCTCGGCCAAATCTGCCTGCTCCTCCAACACACGAGCATTGGCCTCACGGGTCAAACGATTGAGGCGTTCGGCCTCCCAGTCGCGAACTTGCGCCACACCAACGGACGCAGTCGCCGACAATTGATCAGCCAACACACGCATGGGACGAGCAGTCAACATCCCATGGGGATTGGAGCGCAACACCACACGATGAACCTGAGCGCGAAGCATGTACACATGCTTACGAGCCGCAGCAAGAGTCACTCCAGCATGCGCAGTCATGTAGGCACGCACAGCCTGATCAAAGTCGTGACGAAGAGTGCGACCGTACCACGACAAACGACCCTTCAAACGACGGTTAGAGTTGCTCAAAGCAGTCGCACGACGAGCGAGATTTCCAGCTTGACCAGCGTCCATGTTCTCAGCCAAGTTCAGTCTACAACACAGCATCACAACAACAGATTGGTGAGACACAGAACGTCAACAATCACACGCTACACTCATCACCATGGTACTAACCTTTAGTCCAAATAATATCAAGAGCAAAACAAATCGAGGTTTGTTTTTCGCAAATAGTGAGAATTGTGAGAACAACCGACAAAGTCGTCCACTCGCACTCGCAACTTCCACGCTATACAGCGTGATCACTCTATCCATCTCACCGCCGCAACACAAGGCCCAGTGCCCTTTCGGCCGTTAGAGCGCCTCGCGTTACCACGCAGCGCCACTCCGAGACGTATACCGACACACGACTGAACACAGTGTCCGACGGCGTACGCCTCTCCCCAGAGCTCGCCCACATGGTGTGCAGTGCTTCTTCCGACCAATCCTTCGGAAGCGAGCACTGCTCTCTCTCTCATGGGCTCCACTCCACTCCTTTCTTCTTGAGCTCTCCACCTCCACTGTCACTTCCCTGCGTGCAGACTCGGTCTGTAGTGTGGCTGGGAACTGTTGCCTTCTCAAAGCTGTCTTGGTGGCGTTTCGGATTTGACTCCAGGCCCTGCAGTCAATCCCGAGTTCTGCCAGTGCAGAGTCTTGCCCTGTGAGTCCCGCGGGACTCCCAGGCCAAGCCACAATCAACCAGAACTAGACAGCTACTCCCAGCAATCAGCACTCTACCACACTAGCACAGTCACACCACACAGTGAACAAGCGACAGAGGGCAATCCTACAGGCAAACCTGTGCAGACTGTAGGATTGTCCGGCTTAGATTGGGCACCACAGAGAGACCGTCTGTCCCTGGTCAGGGGGACTAAACCCTGACCACCCAAGACTCACCACTGTAGCCCTAGGAAGGACTGGTTGAGGAGCCCAGTGGAGCTAGCAGCAGCAACAGCAGCAGCAGCAACCACTAGAGCTCACTCTTTGCTCTCTCTTGCCTTCAAGCAAGTTGAATGCAATTCGAGTGCTCCCACCTCACCCACCCTTGCGTTTCGGATTTGACTCCAGGCCCTGCAGTCAATCCCGAGTTCTGCCAGTGCAGAGTCTTGCCCTGTGAGTCCCGCGGGACTCCCAGGCCAAGCCACAATCAACCAGAACTAGACAGCTACTCCCAGCAATCAGCACTCTACCACACTAGCACAGTCACACCACACAGTGAACAAGCGACAGAGGGCAATCCTACAGGCAAACCTGTGCAGACTGTAGGATTGTCCGGCTTAGATTGGGCACCACAGAGAGACCGTCTGTCCCTGGTCAGGGGGACTAAACCCTGACCACCCAAGACTCACCACTGTAGCCCTAGGAAGGACTGGTTGAGGAGCCCAGTGGAGCTAGCAGCAGCAACAGCAGCAGCAGCAACCACTAGAGCTCACTCTTTGCTCTCTCTTGCCTTCAAGCAAGTTGAATGCAATTCGAGTGCCTGTAATACCGCGTATTACAGTAGTCGCTACCTTCAGTAGCTCCCAGCTTTGTTCTAGCAACAGTCCTCCTCTGCCCACTGCTTGCGCCGTTCCGGTCGTTGTCTTTGTCGTCGATATCTATAGTGCGCGGACTAGTACACTAGCTGCCGCTTCCCCCTATCGACTCCAGAGGTACGCCGAATCTCATTCGCGGCCCCAATTCAACCCTAGAGGTGAGCCGAATACCATTCGAACACCAGACTAGTCGCTAGACACTCCCCTGTGTAACCCAACACGGATACCCATCCAGTGATTTCAACCGGCGCTGAAACCCAACAGCACAAAAAATCCACCACCCACACGACGCTGAAACCCAACAGCACTGTCGCTGAAACCCAACAGCACCACCCCATCATGTCCTCCACTGCCTATGACAACCTCAGTCTAGCAGACACAGACATCTCCATGGCACAGTCCTGGGCCCCTAAAGACCCCGACTCCGCCACTTTCCTCCCCGCCTTACAGGCCCAAGTAAATGGACCAATGCCCCAGGATCCTCGCCACCAGGCGGCTTTCCACTCCTCCGTCCTCCACTACAACCCCATAGACGCCCAACAGCGCCTACAGCACGACCTTACCTTCCACCAACAGGCGGAATCAGACAACACCACCCCTACTTTCCTCTCACCAGATGAAAAATACCTAGCCCTCGCCAACGATGTTCCCATTGGCGGCCTCCTCCTTGTCACCCACCTCACCCGCAACGATGGCACCCTAACACCACCGGTGTTCTTAGTCACCAGCCCCCCTGGCATTGCTCGCAATGGCCTCACGCACCCCTTCAAAGACATTACCGCCATGGATATCGACAACATCCCGGTCCTCACCAACACAACCAGAGAAGCAGATGACCACTGCTACCCAGTCACCCTCAGCGTCTGGAGCACCTCTCGCAACACACCGCTCAAAGAAATGAGCAAAGCCTTCACCAACGCAGATGATTGCCACCTATTCTCGGTCAAGGCTCAAAAGCTCCTACGAACCGCACTTCTCCCCATTGGCCCAAACCCAGACGGTACCCCCACGGAACGCCCCACAGATTGGACCGAATCCTTCTGGCTAGGCGATGCCGCAGCAACAGCCATTGCCTTTGGCAACAACACCGACCTTCCCGCACGCCTCGACCCCGAAACCACCTTATTCGTATCCCCGCACGATGCCACAGCGGCAACACGCTTCCATACAGCACTCACCGCCATCCCCCTCCCACCAGGCCATGGTCTCCCACTCGGAGCCCTTGTCCCAGTAGACCGTCAACCAAAATCCATGCGAGCCCTTCTAGCCCAAATGTTCCCCCCCGGACCACCAACTGAAGATACCCCTTTGCACGCAGCCCTCGCTCTCCTTAACTCACCCATCCACGACAACTGGGTAAAGGCAGTGACAACCAACCCATCACTCTTCGCCCTGGACCTTTGCTCCCTAAAGCAGATCAACACCCAAACAGAAGATTTCTCCTTCCTACAACTGGTAAACACAACCCCACAACGTGCACCCCTGTTAGACGAGGATCTCCTGCTATACCCAGTAACCCAACTGCTCCACTACTACTATCTGGATGCCTGGCACCATGCAGCCACACCCCAAAACCTACCCAAAATAACAAACTACCTGACTGCCGCCACAAAAATGCTAGCAAACACAGGCCGAGAAACAGCGTTCAGACTCCCCTACACCCTTCCCCTTCTCCTCCCCTCAATCCGAGGGTGGAAACGAACCTACGGCATGGATTTTTTCCAGTCACCGGACCACTACCCCACGAGTCTCCAGCAATGGCAACCCCACCAATGCGCAACCGCGGATTCCAGCGACGCGCCCTCGGAACCCATAGCCGCGACTACGGAACTCGCACAATCCCCGGCAAAAAACCAGCACACAAACCCTAACGCCACAACCCCCGAGGAACAAGCAGGCGCCATGGCAAACCTACTGGGACTTTTTACCGAGAACAACAAGACCCCGAAGAAGCCAAAAGCACAAGACACCGTCACACCGGCAGCAGGACGCTCCCTACATTTCGCAGAAACTACAGACCTCACTTACAGTCCCCCATCAAAACCACCCCCATCGGCCAACACCTTTGACCTCCGAGCAAAAGCGAAAGCCTCCAGAAACCAAACCCAGAGCTCACTCTCCAGCTCGGTATGGCCCCTCCCAATGGAGTTCCACAGCCCCAGCGAATACCGCGCATCCACCAACACCTACGCCACCATGGCATGCGCCTACCTCCCGCAAATTCGCGAACACCACCAACACCGCGATGTCACCCGCTACCTCTGCACCGCAGCACACCACGAATCGATGCAAGTCGAAGACTTCCAAAGAGCAGCCTTTGGCGCAATCGCCCCACCCAACCCCTCCAGTTTCCTCCACAAGGCAACCGGAGCACAAATGCTCAATGAAGAAAACTTTCTTCTCCCAAACCCATTAACACCCAACTACATCACCAACGTCCTCCTTGCCAAAGAACCCCTGCAGGTAAAACATTTCGTTACTGGCCTCTATGACAACGCCGCCAGCACAACAGCCATGTTCAAACCAAATATGACCCCCACAACCCTCGTCCACGACAACTTCATCGAATGTGTACGAAAATCCCGGTTCACCTCCATCGCGTACCTCCAGAAACAGGCCGACGCCTGGAGCGGTATCAATGCTCTCATGCTACTCGCAACGACCACTCCCGACACCACCTGTCTCATCCCAACCACCGGCATCACTGGATACCAGGCAAAACAAATGGTGGAACACCTTGGGTTCCTACTCGAAATGATGCACAGCCGCAACGAACAACACTACCCCCTCTTGAAAACATCCCCTTGGACCCTACGGGGCATCCTCCCAGGAGCCCTCCTCAAACTACGCATGCGCATAGATGAATCAGGTATGGTCCACAACTGGGACACAGTTCAACAGAACCCCAACCTCACCGGCCACGCCCGCCAAAACACCATTGCATGGGTAAACCACATCAACGGCCTTATCACCCTGATCCACTCCTGGTCATCCGACATCTACAATGACTTCGAAATCGGTCGCCTAGACCTCCAGCCATATCAGGAATACGGCGGCCCAATGGACATCCTAGCCCTATCCTCCCTCACAGACGGCACAAAATCCCTCGCAGACCTTCTATCCACTTGGCACAACCGCTTCAACCTCCACTTTACCGCGGAAGCCCTATCCCAACCTCATGCACAGGACACAACCATGTACCTACCACCCCACCCCTGTTTCCTCGAAACTCCACAGCCCTCCTACAAACGAGAGCCACATACCACCACAAAAACTCCAGGCCGCAACACCAACGACAAACGCGACCGTGATATCACACCAAAAACACGGGAACCCACACGAAATACCGATCACAATGACAAGAGTAAGTCAAACAAGACTGCTAACAAAGCCCCACACCCTCTCCTCAAATTTACAGAGCCCCCCTCCGCAGACCTTGGACCCAAACCCGACTGGATGCACGGCGACTGGAGTGTCTCCGCAGCATGCAAAGCCCTCGCTGACAGAAACCCATCAGCAGCCGATAAGTTCCCCTTCACCATCAACGGCAAGCAAATCTGCCTACAGTTCCTCCTGGAAGGGGGCAAAGGCTGCATCACACGCAGCCCCAACAGCAAATGCAAACGACTCCACATCGACATTGATTCCAGCCACTGGACCCCGGCCAAACTACAACCACTCGTTGACGGCCTAAAAAATGAGCACATCAAAAAGGCTCTCCAGCCCACCGACCACTTCAAAACATACCTCCAATGGACAGAGTGACAACCACCGGCACCGAGCCAAGGACAGCCACCCCACCCCCCTAATATTATTAATTCATTAAAAACTAATAATAAACCACGGTCACTCCCTGAACTCCGTGCCCTCATCGGAAAACCACCAACTGTAGTACAGCGCCAGAAACCAAGACGACGCCCAATCCACCTGGGCTCCCACTGGCACACCCTCCACACCACACCTACAACTTGGACCTTAGTCCTATACGCCGCCAAAGATAACATCACGGACTACCTAACCACGCAAGAGGTCACCCAGCTACAAGCCTCCCTCCCAACCATCTATCACCCAACCCTAGGAAACATCCCAAGAACCCCCCTATCCCCATACACACTCGCCGCCCGCCATACTGGTTTTGGCAAAGCGACAGTCGCCCATTCAACCATCACGGAACCCGATCCAGACTTACCCACCCAGTCAGGATACCCATTCATCGTCATACACCTTGCATGGGACTACCTCACACAACACGAACGCCACACACTCACAATCGCAAACCCCGTGTTCCTTCAGTACGCAACCCTCCGAGCAGACGCTGCACGAACCCACGTCCACCACCTACGACGATCCATGCCAGAAAAAACAATCGCCGGCCTCAACCGGCGCCGCGCACACCTGATGGCCATCGCGCTCTTTCGCTGCAATTTCCTCTATGGCGATCTCCTCCGCTGGCTCCAAGGATACTATACCAACGAACGCCGCGACTGGGCATCCACCTTCGACATTCTCGAAGACTGTGCCACACACACACCCCCTCCGGGGTACCCCCCCATCGACATCCCACGGGCCAAACAACTCTGCACCATGGGAGCCCCACTCGCCGGAGACTTTGTTTCCAATCAAGCCTCCAACCGCGCACGAGCCAAAGCAGCAGATGACCGCCTCTACGCAAAACCAGCCACTATACCAGACATCGAAGCAAAATTCGCCAAAGAAGAAAAGATGTGCCAACACATCCTCTTTCCCCGCTTCGTTTGGAAATTCATTCCCGGCCTACTCATCACCATCATCAACTGGGTAAACCCAAAACAACACCGCATCGGCGACACAGGGCGTCTAGCTCTGGACCCGTCCAACCCCGTCGCGCCATACGACATTGGCACCGCCAACTCCCAAATCCCTGAAACCAACACACCCCATCGTGTAGACGAAAACCCCCCAGTCCATTATGGATCAGCCCTAATGCGCTACCTCATCTACCTATGGAACCTTCGCATAGACAAACCAAACGAAGACATCCTCCAATACGCGGACGACATCTCCGGCGCCTTCCGACGCATCCTCATGCACCCCGACATGGCTACCATCTTCTGCACCATCTACAAGGATTACATGATCCTCCCCGTTGGATGCATCTTTGGCGCACGCAACATCCCCTCCTACTACATGATCATCGGGGAACTCCGCGCTCACCTCGCTGCCTATGGCCCTTTCCGCAACATGTCCACCGACCTCGCGGACAGCGTCAAACTCCCCCCTCCACCAACTCCAGACGAAGCGGCAAAAATCCCAGCAGCCCCTATGGATTCCAAAAATCAGGGCATACAAGCGCTCATTGGAAACCGCCTCAGCTCCCAAATCCCATTTGTCGATGACACTGCAAACGCACAAACCGCCGACCACATCATCCAGGCGATCATCGACAGCGTCCTTTCCGCCTACGTCTCGTACGGCTTTGATATAGAGAACGCCCAACCATGCATTAACCGCATCAAATGGCAACTACAAGCCCACTCAATCCTGAAGTTCCTAGGATACATCAGCAACACGCGCACGATGACACTCAGCTGGCCGCTCGTGAAACAACAACAGCTGAAATCGCTCCTCGAACACACGCTCGGCTTCACACCAACAACTGCCCCACAACCTCCAATCACCACCACGCCTCAGCAATTCTCCAACATCCTAGGCCTCGTCCGCAATGGGTGCATGTGCTCCTCCATAGGCGACGCACTCACACTCCGCCTCCAATATACACTCACCGACGCTCTTCGCAAACCGGGAAAGGCAGACCGCCACAACCCCAAATGGTGGCGGTACGCCAAGCTCATCATGCCCACAGACGTCCTCTACGACCTCCACCTACTCTGGACAACCCTGGACAACCCGCGATTCCCCAACATGTGGACAAAACACATCGGACTCATCGTACCCCGGGACCCCACAGCCACTCTGTACACAGACGCCGCCTACGAAGGCCTCGGCGGCTACTGCAGCGAACACAATTTCATGTGGCGCTGCACCGCCCTAGACCTACTTGCCCTGGGTATCCACATCACCTCCTTCACCAACATGAAGGTAACATCCGACCAAGGGGAACACCACATCAACGTGCTGGAATTCGTCGCCATTGTAATCAACATGTGGATATGCCTAAAACTACTCCACAAACAGGAACACCAAACACCTGGACACCCAACCCTCCACATCCTCCTCACGAAGGCGGACAACACATCAGCCCTGGGATGGCTCAAATACTCTGCACGTGTCCGCAGCCCCGCGGTAAGAGCATTAGCCTCGTTTTTCAAAACCCTCCTCACATTTGCCAATGTTCCTTTCGCTATGCAGAAAGACCACATCCAACACATACCGGGGGAGGAAAATGTCTCAGCGGACGCACTCAGCCGGCCTATCTCAAAGGGTCAGTCCTGGGCCTCCGCTATGCACAACGCTGGTCCCATTCTGGAGGGCTTGCAACCCTACCAGCTCCCCTCCTCGCTGATATCAGAGATTTTCAACTGCATCACCAGACAAAATCCCGGGGAACTATCCGAGAAAAGAATGATGGCTATCTGGAAAATCAAGCTTCGAACTTTGCCAGATGGCTGGCAGACAGCGACATCACCGATGAACATCTCGCCACACTCAAAAGCCCAGAGTGGATCCCAATCCTCAGCCTATACCTCGCAAAAATAGCAATGGGCACGGAAACCCTGCAAGCAGCCAAGCGCCGCACCTCCAACAAATCCACTCCACAAAAACCAACACACGTTGCCGCAAAAACCCTGAGAGGCTATCTCAAAGCAGCCATCCTATGGATCAACCTCCGCTGCTCACCAACCCCCAAAATCGATATGGTCGACCCAACTACCGGCCAGCTCCACCCAACCTTCGAAACGATTATTCGAGACCGCCAAACCTGGCAACAACCAAAAGATAAACGAGAACCAATCCCTCTCGCGATACACGAAGCCCTAAAAACCACGGTCCTTCGCAACATCACCAGAGACGGAGCCACGGCTACACTGGACGAGCACGCCGCCGTCTTCGACTGGCTACGCCTCGGCTGCTTCACAGGCTCAAGGGTCGGCGAATACGCGCAATCACACTCCAAACTACACTCGTACGCCAAAGTCCCCAACAACACTGATGCGGGAGAATGGGCCGGCACACCACTGGCTTTCAGAGCAGACGACTTCACATTCTACACATCGTCACTCTCCACCATCCCCCACAACTCGCTATGGAACCCCAAGCACAATACCACATACGTCCACATCAGATTCCGCTACGACAAATCCAAAAACAATTTCACCCTCAGAAAATTCAAATTCTCCGGCCATGACATCCTCTGCCCAGTTTCGGCAGCAAAGTCTATCCTGCTTCGTGCAAGGCAACTGGGAGTCCCACCCAACGAACCAATCGGTGTCCACCGCTTCGTCGACACAAAGCACAAGCTCCGCCGGTACACATATCTCCGCTCTACGGATATCATCAAAATCATGCGTAAAGCCTGCAGAGAAGCATTCCCCCCAGAGCATTTCCTACACCAAAACGTCCACCTCCTAGTGGCACATTCCACTCGCGTTACCGCAGCAGTTGCCCTCTATAACTCCGGCCTTTCAATCGCCGCCATAGCCTACAGACTCCGCTGGTCAGAACCCTCGGTAACACACTACATACGAGAGGCTACAACAAAAATAGAATCACTAACAGAGGACGCCATTGCTGGCGCCACTCTTCTCTAAAATAACACCATTAGTTTCCTATCTACTAGCCCACATGCCATAGCAGCGCCAACTCCCGTAACTAAAACCATACCAGTGCCGTTCGATAGAAGACCACCACCCGGGTATTGCCCACCCACACCACACCATCCACACAGCGGATTACATGGCCTCGGCCAAATCTGCCTGCTCCTCCAACACACGAGCATTGGCCTCACGGGTCAAACGATTGAGGCGTTCGGCCTCCCAGTCGCGAACTTGCGCCACACCAACGGACGCAGTCGCCGACAATTGATCAGCCAACACACGCATGGGACGAGCAGTCAACATCCCATGGGGATTGGAGCGCAACACCACACGATGAACCTGAGCGCGAAGCATGTACACATGCTTACGAGCCGCAGCAAGAGTCACTCCAGCATGCGCAGTCATGTAGGCACGCACAGCCTGATCAAAGTCGTGACGAAGAGTGCGACCGTACCACGACAAACGACCCTTCAAACGACGGTTAGAGTTGCTCAAAGCAGTCGCACGACGAGCGAGATTTCCAGCTTGACCAGCGTCCATGTTCTCAGCCAAGTTCAGTCTACAACACAGCATCACAACAACAGATTGGTGAGACACAGAACGTCAACAATCACACGCTACACTCATCACCATGGTACTAACCTTTAGTCCAAATAATATCAAGAGCAAAACAAATCGAGGTTTGTTTTTCGCAAATAGTGAGAATTGTGAGAACAACCGACAAAGTCGTCCACTCGCACTCGCAACTTCCACGCTATACAGCGTGATCACTCTATCCATCTCACCGCCGCAACACAAGGCCCAGTGCCCTTTCGGCCGTTAGAGCGCCTCGCGTTACCACGCAGCGCCACTCCGAGACGTATACCGACACACGACTGAACACAGTGTCCGACGGCGTACGCCTCTCCCCAGAGCTCGCCCACATGGTGTGCAGTGCTTCTTCCGACCAATCCTTCGGAAGCGAGCACTGCTCTCTCTCTCATGGGCTCCACTCCACTCCTTTCTTCTTGAGCTCTCCACCTCCACTGTCACTTCCCTGCGTGCAGACTCGGTCTGTAGTGTGGCTGGGAACTGTTGCCTTCTCAAAGCTGTCTTGGTGGCGTTTCGGATTTGACTCCAGGCCCTGCAGTCAATCCCGAGTTCTGCCAGTGCAGAGTCTTGCCCTGTGAGTCCCGCGGGACTCCCAGGCCAAGCCACAATCAACCAGAACTAGACAGCTACTCCCAGCAATCAGCACTCTACCACACTAGCACAGTCACACCACACAGTGAACAAGCGACAGAGGGCAATCCTACAGGCAAACCTGTGCAGACTGTAGGATTGTCCGGCTTAGATTGGGCACCACAGAGAGACCGTCTGTCCCTGGTCAGGGGGACTAAACCCTGACCACCCAAGACTCACCACTGTAGCCCTAGGAAGGACTGGTTGAGGAGCCCAGTGGAGCTAGCAGCAGCAACAGCAGCAGCAGCAACCACTAGAGCTCACTCTTTGCTCTCTCTTGCCTTCAAGCAAGTTGAATGCAATTCGAGTGCTCCCACCTCACCCACCCTTGCGTTTCGGATTTGACTCCAGGCCCTGCAGTCAATCCCGAGTTCTGCCAGTGCAGAGTCTTGCCCTGTGAGTCCCGCGGGACTCCCAGGCCAAGCCACAATCAACCAGAACTAGACAGCTACTCCCAGCAATCAGCACTCTACCACACTAGCACAGTCACACCACACAGTGAACAAGCGACAGAGGGCAATCCTACAGGCAAACCTGTGCAGACTGTAGGATTGTCCGGCTTAGATTGGGCACCACAGAGAGACCGTCTGTCCCTGGTCAGGGGGACTAAACCCTGACCACCCAAGACTCACCACTGTAGCCCTAGGAAGGACTGGTTGAGGAGCCCAGTGGAGCTAGCAGCAGCAACAGCAGCAGCAGCAACCACTAGAGCTCACTCTTTGCTCTCTCTTGCCTTCAAGCAAGTTGAATGCAATTCGAGTGCCTGTAATACCGCGTATTACAGTAGTCGCTACCTTCAGTAGCTCCCAGCTTTGTTCTAGCAACAGTCCTCCTCTGCCCACTGCTTGCGCCGTTCCGGTCGTTGTCTTTGTCGTCGATATCTATAGTGCGCGGACTAGTACACTAGCTGCCGCTTCCCCCTATCGACTCCAGAGGTACGCCGAATCTCATTCGCGGCCCCAATTCAACCCTAGAGGTGAGCCGAATACCATTCGAACACCAGACTAGTCGCTAGACACTCCCCTGTGTAACCCAACACGGATACCCATCCAGTGATTTCAACCGGCGCTGAAACCCAACAGCACCAAAAATCCACCACCCACACGACGCTGAAACCCAACAGCACTGTCGCTGAAACCCAACAGCACCACCCCATCATGTCCTCCACTGC
>Ga0306912_1000626_pt1 | contig 19818 bp, 16 predicted proteins | sample AntRauFillE10628_FD_190443 | JGI IMG/M metagenome (GOLD analysis project Ga0306912, IMG submission 190443) | Saline lake microbial communities from Rauer Islands, Antarctica - Metagenome Filla E10 #628 (v2) (version 2) | ecosystem: Environmental > Aquatic > Non-marine Saline and Alkaline >... | reverse complement strand
CTAAGTTTGTGCCATTCGGGTCAAACGTAGAATATAAATATTCCAAGTTATTCATTGATTGAGAGTTTCCGGATCAGATTGGTTACACGGGAGCTGGTAAGAGGCGGGGTCAGAGTATCAATTTAACATGTTTTCCAATCTTAGCCGCCTCTCGTTAAACATGGGAACTGTTCAGGCAGTGATTGACTAGGTGACAGAGCTACTCGAAATTGAAAAATGGCAGAAACTTCAGCAGGATGAATTATACGCGAAAATTACGGTATGCCCCGCTTCTTTTGAACCATGGAAACAATCAAAAACAAGGAAAATTGGACTGACCCCTTGGGTTCTGAACGGTTTTAAAAATTCTCTTCTCTTCAACTGCCGATTTTAGACTTAACGATTGCGGCCTCGGCTGCGGTTGCTGCGTGGAGCCCCCGCTGCTTTCTGGAAGCCACCACTCGGGCGGCTATCGCTCTTTGGCTTTGGTCTGCCACCACCGCCACCTTGTCCGCCACGGCGACCGCCGCCGCCACCTTGACGTGGGCCGCGATTACCGCCGCCGCCACCGCCGCCGCCACCTTGCTTAGGCTTTTGTGCGGGGGCACCACTCGTATGGTGATGCTCGATGTGAGCTGCGTGGTAATCGTGATCGTAGATGGGCACCTTGCGCTTGATTAGCTTTTCAACTTCGCGCAGGAGGGCCACTTCGTCTTCCGAGCAGAAGGAGAGGGCCTTGCCACTCTCGCCCGCGCGGGCGGTGCGACCGATGCGGTGCACGTAGGCTTCGGACTCCATAGGGAGGTCGAAATTGATCACTAGGGTGATGTTTTTAACGTCGATCCCGCGAGCGGCCACATCAGTCGCCACGAGCACGCGGACATCGCCTCTCTTATACATATCGAGCGTATTTTGGCGCGCGTTTTGAGATTTGTTGCCATGGAGGGAGTCGGCTTCGATCCCGACGCTGCAAAGTTTCTTCGCGAGGTTCTTTGCGCCGTGCTTAGTACGGCTGAAGATGAGGCTGAGCTCCTTGTTCTGAGAGTTGTCTTGGTGCTCTTGGACGAGGTCGATCAGCAGGTTTTGCTTGTCGGCCTTTTTCACAAAGAGCACGTGCTGGTCGATGTTTTCGGCCGTGGTGCCCTGAGGCGCGATGCGGATCTCCTTCGGGTTGTGGAGTAGGCTGCTGGCCAGCGCGGTGATCTCCGGTGCCATCGTGGCGGAGAAAAGCAGAGTGTGACGCTGCTGCGGGATGGCGGCGGCGATCTTGCGGATGTCGCGAATGAAGCCCATGTCGAGCATGCGGTCCGCCTCGTCGAGGATGAAGGTATCGACTTGCGAGATGTCAACATGGCCTTGCTGCTTCAGATCGAGCAAGCGGCCGACGGTGGCGACGAGCACGTCGAGGCCTCCGTAGAGTGCTTTGATCTGAGGCTTTTCAGAGACGCCGCCGAAGACCATGCCAATTTTCAGGCCGAGGCCTTCGCCATAAGTTTTAAAACTCTCGGTGACTTGCACCGCGAGCTCGCGGGTGGGGGTGAGGATGAGGCAACGCACGCCACGGCGGAAGGGCTTGCGCGGGTTGCGGGCAAAGCCATCGAGCACAGGCAGCGCGAAGGCGGCAGTTTTCCCCGTGCCCGTTTGAGCGCAGGCAATGAGGTCGTGACCTTCGAGAAGCACGGGAATAGCCTGCGCTTGGATAGGCGAAGGTGTGGTATAGCCTTTAGCTTTAAGGGCGCGTTGAATCGGATCGGCCAAAGCAAGATCCTGAAAGGTAATTTCGGACATAATAATGAGTGCGCCTTTTGGAAAATTGCGGGCGCGGCAGCAATCGATGAGCATTGAGAGAATCTTAAATCAACCGCTCATCGATGACGGACCGAAACAAGTTGGTGATACGCAAGCTTGCGCACCCACCGGAAGGCGCGAGACAAAGACGGCGAAAATACGAATATGCAAGCTTTGATTGCGAGCTTGTCGCAAGCGGCTTAAGCTTCTTCAAGTATTTAGCCGACTTGCCCGCCCGCAAAAAGGGTCTCTAGGCTCCAGTTCAAGGCCATTCGACTGTTCTGCAAGGAGGATGGTGGTGTAGAGCTCGACGACTTCCCCATGCAGTATTTTGAGGTTTTCATGCTCTGCAGTCACATCGCGCTCAATTGCGATGAAGCCCTGCAGTGAACCAGTGGTATTGCGCAGGGGAGTTATTGATACTCTGGCCCAGTAACTGTGCCCGTCTTTATGGTAGTTTAAAATATCAGTCCGGATCTCGTGGCCCTCTTTGACGGCGACACGTAACTCGCGGACGGTTTTCCGGTCAGTATCTTTACCCTGAAGAAAATCGCCCGGGCTTTCCCCGAGGATTTCAGTCGGGGAGTAGCCGCAGAGCCTTTCAAAAGCCGGATTCATCCATGTGATGCGACCTTTTTCATCCGCCAGAACGACCGCCTCGGGCATCTTTTTGGCGATTGTTTTCAGGGCTAGATTTTCTAGTTTGATGGGCATGGCTGTCAAAACGGCTCCGATAATAAAACTTAGCAATTACACTGACCACAAACACCACCCTTGGCAAGATACTTTGGCTCCTAAATTTTAATTTCGCATGTTTTAAACATTTATCTAACCCTATGTGGAAATAAAACGGCTAACATGAACACTCAACCCAGTAAAAGTGCGTCTAGCGTCAGGGCGCTGCCACAACCCATCGCTATGAGAGTTCTCTACTTGTTTATCGCCTCGCTGCTACTATCAGGGCCAATGCTAGCCTACGATGTCGGTGCCGTCACTCCGGCACTGGCCGAGGAGTATGGGCTGGATCCAGACTTCTACGGTAAGGCGACTTTATCGGGAGGTATTCTAATCGCCTCATCGTCTGAGGTTTCTGATTTTGCTCACCTTGAGACGGCTTATTTGTTTAGACATCTCATGCAGGTGCTCAGACCGCGCATCGCGCAGCGCATCCGCGAGGGCAAGGTGCTCTGTATTCTGGTCGGGCACGGCGAACTGACTTCCGACATTCCGCAGTTCAAGTCGGACAAGAGCGGCGAGGAGCTCGATTTCTACAACTGGCGCAGTCGCGGATTTCTTACCCTGGTCGAGGGTAGCCCAACCGTGCTGTTCTCGGAAGAAGACGTCCTCGAATATGAGGGTGGTATGCAGCTGGAGAGCATCCTGATCCACGAATTTGGTCACGTGATCCACCGGCCCGGCTTCTACGAGGGCCTCGATGACGAGTTGATGAAAACATGGAAAGCTGCAATGGAGGCTGGCCTCTGGAACGATGGCTATGCCTCTCAACGCTTTCGCCGGGTGCGGGGCGAGGAGCCGGTGCTGCTGCTCGATGCTCTCAAGGAGTCCTTCCCGCAGCAATCCCCTGAGCTGCTCAAACGCTGTCTCGAAGCTGGCGACATCCTCGTCAACGGCCAGCCAAGCCGCTCCGAAGTAAAGGTCACCGGTGCGGACAAGGTGCGTATCGTTTTCGGTGGGCCAAAGCCCTGTTACGCCACCAAGAACCGGGGCGAATACTTCGCCGAGATTGTCCAGGCCTGGTTCGGCACCAACCGCACCATGGACCACGACCACAACCACATCGACACCCGTGAGGAGCTCAAAAGCTACGACCAGGGGGCCTACGAGTTTCTACAGAAGATATTTAAAGAGGATGACTGGCGCTTCGTCTCCCCGCGCAAGCGTGCGGGCACCGGACATCTGGCGGATTACCAACCCTCGGAAGCACCGGTCGTCGTCCAACCCAATTTCATCAAGGACGCCGCCAACGATTACTACGACGACTATTGGGCACCTTTTTGGGAACGGCTCTACGAGAAGCACGGACTTCCGGCACCAGAACTCCCACTCCATCCCAGCAGCGAGCACCCATGAACCATTTTTTTTACCGCCTGGAAGGAGGCCCCGAGGATGGTCAAGCGCCTGGGGCCCGGAAAATACCATGCATCCTAAAAAAAATGAGTTGAACCGTGAATTTACGTGAATTCACCTGAATTAGAGGGTTCTTCTCTTCAACTACCGATTTAAGGTTCATCCTCTCACCCGAGCGTGGAGAATCCATTTATCCACCGATTCGCTTTGCACCTGAGAGCCTTCTTGCTTCTATTTCAGGAAATGCCTACTCGCTCCCAGTCTGAAGCCGATAAAGTCGCCGCTGCCGGTTTTTCCGAGGTCTACGATCCGGTAAAGCCTTACCTCGATGAATTGGATATTTTTCTCCAGTCGCAGGTCGCGGAGTTGGAGCCGGAAGTTCAGGACCATGTGCGCTACGTCTTTGGTCACAGTGGTAAGCGGCTTCGCCCTATGCTGGTGGCTTACAGCGGGTGGGAGGGTCCGGCGCAAAACAGCTCGGTCGAGTTGATTCGGCTGGGCTCGATCATCGAACTGGTCCATCTCGCGACGCTGGTTCACGACGATATTCTCGATGAGGCCGACACCCGCCACCGCCAGGAAACGGCGGCGAAGAAATTTGGCCCCGCCGCTGCCGTCTTGATTGGCGATGTCCTCTTTTCGCATGCGCTCAAACTCGCCGCTGAATTTGAAACGACCGAGGTCTGCCGCGTCGTCGCGCAAGCGACGTCACGCGTCTGCGCCGGAGAGATCGCACAGACCTATCAGCGCGGCGAGGTCAACTTCAGTCGCGATTTCTACTTCCGGGTCATCCAGCTCAAGACTGCCGAGCTCTTCGAGATTGCCTGTGCGCTCGGAGCCAAAGTCGCTGGTTATCCGGAGGGTTTTAGTGATGCCGCTGGGCGCTTTGGCCGTCACCTCGGTATTGCCTATCAAATTTTTGACGATCTCGTCGACCTTTACGCCGAGGAGTCGATGATCGGCAAAACCCTCGGCACCGACCTCCAAAAAGGAAAATTTACCCTGCCGCTTTTGCTCCTGCTTGAAAAGGTGGCGCCTGCTGAGCGCGACGATCTGCTCGCTCGCTTCAAGTCCGGCGACAGCACCGTCGCGGCAGATTTTACCAAGCGGCTGCACGACTATCCGATTTTCGAGGAAGTGGTCGACGTTTTCGAGGCGGAGCTTGCCAAGGCCACGGACGCCGTCGCCCCCTTCAGCGAACTCGCCCCGGTTGCGGTCATGCAGAAGATTGTCAGTTTGGTCCGTGCCCAGTTAAGCCGTATTTCGCGGTGAAATAGCATTGCCAAGTGCGTTCGCGAGCGATGCGCTTACCCATTTACCGCCCACAGCGTAATCGACGAACCCCGCGCCGGGAGTTCTCCGCTGACCGGGACACTTTTTTAAATTTATGGATATCGCAATTGTGACTGGAGCGGAGACCCCGCTCGGCCTTCGCATCGTTCAAACTCTCGTCCAACAGGGCTGCCGCGTCCACGGTATCGGCAATAATTTCTCCAAAGTCACTTACGCCGATCCTCAATTTAAAGGGCACGCGGTGGACCTGACTGATCTCGACGCCGTCGTCTCGATTCTGGGCAACATCCTCGAAGAGGAGCAGCGCCTCGACATTCTGATCCACGCTATCGATGTCACGCCAGGCACGGCCTTTGACAAGCTGCCCGCCGGGAACCTCGAAGCCATTCTCAAGATCGGCCTGCTCGGTCCAGTCATGATGACGCGGCTTGCACTCCCCAACCTACTCCGCTTTCGCGGCCAGCTCATCAATGTGATCACGGCCAACAAGCACGGCCACCCCTCCAGCGCCGCGAACGCGCTGATCGAGGGTGGCCTCCGCGAGATGAACAAGGCGCTCTTTGACCAGGGCCGCGATGCCGGCCTCCGCATCACCAATTGCCTGCTTCGTCAAAACGCTCAGCTCTCCGGTGCCAAGGTGGGCGATGAGGCCATCGCCCAGTCGCACATCAACTTGGCGGATGTGACCCGCACCATTGTGCAATTGATCGACCCGAAGGCAGTCAACGTGCCCGCAGAGATCGTGCTCCACCCCCGACTGAGTGCAACCGGCGAAGAAGCCCTGCCTGCCGCGCCCCTGCCTCTCGACCCCTACGCTGCAGTAGTCCTGCCGCCCAAAGCATACTGCCCGCCGGAGCAGCCGAAGATCCCCACCGAGGAAAAGCAGCAGATCGACCGCACCATTCCCTATACCGACGAGGAGATGGAAGATAAGATCGCCGCTGCCATCGAAGACTTTGAAGCTCATCCGGAACGCTACGACCAACCGGACCGGCCTCCCGCCAAACAAAAGCATCAGGGCCGCCAGCAACAAGGCGGCCAACAACAGGGCGGCCAGCAACAGGGCAGCCAGCAACAGGGCGGCCAGCAGCAAGGCGGCCAGCAACAAGGCAGCCAACAACAAGGCGGCCAGCAACAAGGCGGCCAGCAACAAGGCGGCCAACAACAAGGCGGTCAGCAGCATCAGGGCAATTCGCAAGAAGAAGGGCAGGGCAACAATAAACGCCGCCGACGCCGTGGTGGCCGCAATCGCAACAAGAAACCTCAAGATGGCGGCGGCCCCAAGCCGCAGGATGCGCCCGCACCACAAGAGCAGAGAAAGCCCAAGCCACAGGATGCGCCCGAATCACAGCCGCAGAAAAAGCCGAAGCCTCAGAAAAAACCTGACCATGAAGTGACCGACAAACCGGATCGCGCACCCAAGCCCAAGCCAGTAAAAAAGACGGCTGAGAAGACGGCTGAGAAGACGGCGGCCAAAAAAGCCACGAAGAAAGCGGCCAAAAAAGCGGTGAAGAAACCGGTGAAGAAACCGGTGAAGAAGGTGGCAAAGAAAAAGGTCGCCGCGAAAAAGGCGGTTAAGCGAAAGGCAGCGAAGGAAGTGGAATAAGTGTCAGCTTCGCTCACATACCCACAAAACGAATGTGCAGGGTAATGGGCGCCGAGAAATCTTTACGCTGACACGATTCCATCCCCTAGCCCGTTCACGCAGCGTGGCTCAACACGGAGTGCGGACATTGCGTGGTCTTGTCGCTGCGCTCGGAACTGTCCGCTCCTCTCAGCGCAAAGATCGGGACAGGAATGTCCCGACTCCGGTTAAAGTAGTCGGGTTGCTGCAGCACCCGCCGACTCCGAAGCGCTCCATCCTCAAAAAAATCTCCGGTTAACTACCTACTCAATATCGGCTCCAGCTGTAAAAATATGAACATTTAACGGTGTTTTCGCTGATTGGCTCTCGTTCTGCTAAATGTGGTTCTTCGGGGCGATTCCTTCACGTCGCTGCCCGGCAACAGGCTGACGCTCTGTCAGTAGATTGATTGCTCACGCACCTAGACACACACTTTTCTATGTTCATTATTCACCAAAGCCTAGTCGCCGACGGTCCATTTTTCGACGACCTCGAACCTAAGAGGCGGCGCCATTTCCGTGGCCGGAACGATCTTGCCGTTGCCGGCGTCGATTGGAATACAGGTGCTCAGATCCCCGTCGATCCACCAGACTGGGACGACATGATCGCGTCCAGCTTGCGCGTTGGGATGGACGCCGCAAAAAAAACCTTTAAGCCCGCGATGGTCATCTGGGTCGCGATGATTGGTATCGCAGCCCTTTACTATCTAGCACCTGCCACGCACGTGGTGTTTAACGCGATCACAGCATTTCAAAATAAAACCGGCGTCTACTTCGCCTCCATCGGCATGGGCCTCTCGGTGGGTGTTCTGGTGGAATGCGTTAAAGTCATGACCAGCGCGGAGAAGCGCTGGACCCAAGCCAATACGGTCAACGGGATTTTCAATTTTTTGGTATTCGGTATTATGGGGGTCACTCAGTATTACCGCTACGCATGGCAGGTGGAGGTCTTCGGAGGCGGCAACTCGTTTCGGGAACTGACGACTAAAGTCTTGTTTGACCAATTCGTCTGGACGGTGCTCTTCGCCAATCCCTACCAGGCCATTCTCTATCTCTGGAAGAACACCGGCTTCTCATGGAAATCGGTGGGCAGGCTGATGTTCCCATTCCGCACATTCTGGGGCACGCAAATGCTGCCCGTGCTGATTTCCAACTGGGCCTTCTGGATCCCCATGGCCTACCTCGTGTATTTCTTTCCCCCTGAACTCCAGGTGCCCATGGCGATTCTCGCGGTGGCCATTTGGGTCATGCTTCTTTCCTTCCTGACCGCCAATACACGCCACGATGAATCCTAAGGAAACCATCTCCACACCCCTGCCAGCTTTCATGGCCGTCGGCACGTTCGTGGTCGATTATCATAAGGTGGTGGATCACTACCCGCGTGAGCGCACCAGCGCACGCGTGAAACGCGAATTCATGAGCAATGGTGGGGCGCCGTTGAACACGCTGGTGAACTTGGCCAATCTCAAGGTCGACTTCCCGCTTTATGCCGCCGCCAAGGTGGGGCAGGACCTTGATGGTAAACTAATCCTCGAGTGTTGCCAGAGTCACCATATTGACACTTCACAGATCACCGCCATCGAAGGTAGCAGCACTGGCTACACAGATGTTTACACGGTCGAATCCACCGGCCGCCACACCTGTTTTCACTTCTCAGGTATCGGCGATACCTTTTCCCGCAAGAATGTAAAACTGCGTGCAGTGAAGCCCAAGATGCTGTTTTTGGGATCGCTTGGTGCTCTTGGTAAGCTGGACACGCACAATCCGGAATACGGACGTCGAGGCGCGACTCAGTTGATCCGCGATGCCCGCAAACAAAAAATCACGACCGTCGTTGAAATCGCACCGATCGAACGCAACTCCACGATTGCCGATTATGCCGAGACTCTCGCGGAAGCCGACTATCTCATTATCAACGACCGTTTGGTCGAAGAGCTGATGGGCATCGAGTTGAACACCGAAGGGCAATTTGATCCTGAGTTGGCACGTGTAGCGGCGCAAAAATTATTGGAGCATGGATTACGTAAGGCCGTCATCATTCATTCAGGTGCCGCTGCCGTGCACCTTGGATTCGATGGAACATTCACCAGAATCAGAGGTTCTTTGCTTCCCGCTGGCCAGCGAGTGGGATCTGCTGGAGTCGATCACGCCTTTGGCGCCGGCTTTCTCGAAGGCCTCTACCACGATAAACCTATCGAGCTCTGTCTTAAACAAGGCCTCGCTGTCGCCACCGCTTGCAAAGGTGACCTCACCCCGTCCGACGGCATAAAACCACTCGATGAATGTCTCGACTTCTATGGCACGCTGGGGGTTTAATCGGTTCTATTATTTTCCACATAAAACGAATTAACGTTAATTAATGTAAATTAACGGTTTAAAAAATTCTCTTCTCTTCAACTGCCGATTTTAGGTTAAATTGGCCAGTTCCCGTCGGGGACAAGCGTGCTTTTATGGCGTGCCATCGTGGCGTCGGTCATCTCATAAGCCCAGACTTCGCCAAGTGGTTTGCCATCTTTCGAGTAGGCCGGAGCTTTGAGTCGAACGTATTCATGTCGCGCGATGGCTAAATCAAAAATATCAGCGCCTCTGCCGGACTGCTTCGTAGAGACAGACGCCCGCGGTAACGGAGACGTTCAGGCAGTCCACACTGCCGGCCATCGGTATGCTGATCAGGTGGTCGCAGAGGTCGCCCGTCACTTTGCGTAAGCCCCAGCCCTCGCTGCCGAGCACAATCGCGGTCGGTTGGTTGAAATCGACCGCGTAAAGGTCGTCGTTGCCGCGGTCGGAAGTGCCGACGATTTGGACGCGTTGCTCTTGGAACTTACGCAGAAGCATGCCGATATTCTTGATCTTAAGAAAGGGCACATCATCCGCCCCGCCGCAGGAAATATCACGCACCGTCGGAGTGATCCCGCAGGCTCCCTTCACCGGCGCGATGACGGCAGTGACGCCTGCACCCGAAGCGGTGCGCAGGCAGGCACCCAGATTATGCGGGTCCTGCACGCCTTCGAGCACCAGCAAGAGTGGATTCTCGGTGCGATTGATCAAATCGAAGAGATCGTTCTCGTCTTCGATTTGCACGACGGCTGCCAGCGCCGAGTGGCGTGGCGGCTTTTTAATTTTATGAATGGAGTTTCGGCCCATGGTGAGAGTCAGGATTTGATGACAATAACCACCGCTTGTTTGAAAACACCATCCTAAATTCAAAGAGACTCCCTGGGGGAGGGCGAACGTCCCCGTGAGCCGCGTCACGGCCAGGCAATCCCAAAACCACAAAGCCCATGCGCGCGACACCGCAACCGTTCCGAATTTCCTTCCATTCAGGGCAAAGTCTAACCGTCATGCTATTCGCGGCTCGTGGGGACACTCGCCCTCCCAATCAGAGTAGTTCACTTTGCCCTCTGCGCGGGGCTTCCAGCCCGAGGACGTGCCAGCCTTTTTCGGTGAGGACGCGCCCTTGGGTCGTGCGCTGGAGATAGCCCTCCTGGATAAGGAAGGGCTCGTGGACTTCTTCGAGGGTGTGGGCTTCTTCGCCTACGGCCACGGCGATGGTGCCAAGGCCGACGGGGCCACCCCGGTAATTTTCAGCCATGACGCGCATGACTTGTTTGTCCATTTCGTCGAGACCACGAATGTCGATCTCCAGGAGCTCGAGGGCGGCGGCTGCGCTTTCCTTGGTGATGGTGCCGGTGGCGCGTTGCTGGGCGAAGTCGCGGCAGAAGTTGACGAGGTTATTGGCGATGCGGGGGGTGCCGCGGGCGCGGCGGGCGATCTCAGCGGCGCCGTCTTTTTCGAAGTCCACTTTGAGGAGGCCACAGGTGCGCTCGACGATGCCCTGCAGGGTGGCGAGGTCGTAGTAGCTGAGGCGGCTTTGCAGGGTGAAGCGGCTGCGGAGCGGGGCAGTCAGCAGGCCCATGCGGGTGGTGGCCCCGAGCAGGGTGAAGCGGGGGAGGTTGAGCCGGACGCTGCGGGCGTTCGGGCCCTGATCGATCATGATGTCGATGCGGAAGTCCTCCATGGCGGAGTAAAGGTATTCTTCGACGGTCTTGGGGATGCGGTGGATCTCGTCGATGAAGAGGATATCACCCTCGCTCAGATTGGTTAGCAGGCCAGCAAGGTCGCCCGGCTTGTCGATGATCGGGCCGGAGGTGATGTTGACCTTCTTGCCCATTTCATGGCCGAGAATAAGGGAGAGGCTGGTCTTGCCCAGGCCGGGGGGGCCGCTGAGCAGGATATGGTTGAGGGCTTCGCCGCGGTCGCGCGCCGCGCCGACCATGACCTTGAGCCGCTCCAGTGTCTTGGGCTGTCCAGCAAAGTCGTCGAAGGAGAGCGGCCGCAGAATGGAGTCCTGCGGCGCGTCGTGCTCAGCGAGGCTCTGCTCGATGAAGTCGGTGCCAGTGGGCGGATCTTCGGGGGAAAAGGACATAGGGCTGAATGTTTACGGGACCAAATAGATTTCGTAGCCGGATCGGGAGGCTTTGCGAAAGAAATCTGCCTCGAATGTGTAAAAAGATAGAAGCCCTGGATGTGCGGCAGAACCGATCTCAGAAGTCTTGCTTAATTTTTAATTAAACATGTTGTAAAGACAATGTCTTCTAAATTACCCCATTCCCCTCGACGTCATTTCATAAAGCAGACAGCACTCGCCGCAGGTGCATTGTTTGCCGCCCCGCAGATCATCCGGGCTCAAACTCTGGGCAACGCTGAAAAGAATGCCGCCAACTCTCGGATCGGGATCGGCTTTATTGGGATGGGGCTCATCTCCAGCGGGCACCTGAAAACCTTCTCTGGCATGAAGGAGCTCCAGCCGATCGCTGTTTGTGATGTGAAGTCCTGGCAGTTGGAGAAAGCAGTAAAAACGCTTCAAGAACGGGGCTTTGAGGGCGTTCATGCCACACCTAACTATGAGGAGGTCATTGCCAACCCGAGTATTGATGTGGTTTGCGTGACGACTCCGGATCACTGGCACGCGGCTCTTGTCATTGAGGCGATGAAAGCGGGCAAGGATGTTTACGTCGAAAAGCCGATGACGCTGACGATTGAAGAGGGCAAGGCTGTGGTGGAAGCGGAGAAGAAATACGGGCGCATCGTTCAGGTGGGTTCCATGCAGCGTTCCTCCCAACATTTCCGTATCGCTGCCAACTTAGTGCGTAACGGAATGATCGGTGAGATTAAAGATATTTACTGTCAATTGGGGCAGTTCTCACAGCCTCCGGAGAATGAGGAAGTCAAACCTGTGCCGGAGGGTTTTAATTATGACCGCTGGTTGGGCCCAACGCCCTTCTACGAGTATTCCGATAATCGTGTGCGCGGAAATTACGGTGGCGGCTGGCGTTGCTACTGGGAATACGGCAGCCGCAAGTTTGGCGATTGGGGTGCCCATCACTTCGATATCATTCAGTGGGCACTCGGTCGTGACGACACCGGGCCGGTTGAGTTTATTCCTAAGGGTTACAAGGGTGAGGAGTATCACCACTATCGATACGCGGATGGAATCACGGTTTGGCGTGACAGAAAACCCAACTATGGCCACATGATCCGCTTTATCGGCACGGAGGGTGAAGTGCATGTCAGCCGGGGTAAAATCGCTTCCCTGCCCGAAGGCCTCGTGCGCCACCGCTTCACCGAGGCGGACATTCAAGTTTACGAATCCAATAAACATCGGAAAAACTTCATTGATTCGATCCAGTCCCGTGAGCCGACCATCTGCCCCGCCACAGTCGGCCACCGCTCCGGCACGATCTGTCAGCTGGCCGGCATCGCCGAGCGCCTTGTCGAGCCGGTGAAGTGGGACCCGGTTGCGCAACAAGTTGTCGGCAATGCCAAGGCGGCTTCCATGCAGGACCGTCCCCGACGCCCGGGCTATAGGTTGCCCAAAATCTCCTAATTGATGTTGTTGGAGTAGGAGTCAGGAGATTTCTGTCCTGAAGTGCGCTGGATCAGATCCTAATACGCGGCACCGCGCTGAGCAGCTTCTTGGTATAAGGATGCTGCGGGTTACGGTAGAGCTCCTCGGCAGATGCTTTTTCCACGAGCTTTCCTGCATACATGACCCCGACCTCATGGGAGACGTGCTGCACGACGGCGAGGTCGTGCGAGATGAAGAGGAACGAGATGCCGAATTCCTCCTGTAGCTGCGCAATCAAGTCGAGAATCTGATTTTGCACCGTGACATCGAGCGCGGACACGGCCTCATCCGCCACGATGAACTTTGGCTTGAGCGCGAGTGCCCGGGCGATCCCGACCCGCTGTCGTTGGCCCCCGGAGAACTCGTGCGGGTAACGGTCCGCCATGGCTCGTTGCAGGCCACACACTTCCAGGAGTCGATAGACCTCTTTGTCGCGGGCCGACTTATCTCCGATGCGATGAGTGTCCAGTGGCTCGCGAATAATCTGCCGCACCGTCATGCGTGGATTGAGCGAGCCATAAGGGTCCTGGAAAATAATTTGGATGTTTCTCCGAACCCGCATCATTTCCATCTGCGAGAGGTTGGTGATGTCATTACCTTCGAAGAGAATCTGGCCGCTGGTGATCGGCTGTAGCCGCAGGATCGACCGCCCGAGTGTCGATTTGCCACTGCCGGATTCGCCGACCAGGCCGAAGGTTTGTTTCCGGCCAATTGAAAGCGAGACGTCGTCCACCGCTTTGAGGTGATCCTGGACCGTGTTGAAAAAACCACCGCGAATGGGGTAGTAGGTCTTCAGATTCCGGATTTCGATGAGAGGTGTTTCCATGGTTTATGGGTTCAGTCGCGCAGCGTCAGGACAGAATCGAGCAGCTTCTGGGTGTAGGGATGTTTCGGGTTGCGGAAGAGCTCCTTGGTCTCGGCAACTTCGACAATTTTTCCCTTATACATCACGATCACGCGTTTGCAGGTTTCGGCGACCACGCCGAGATCGTGGGTAATGAGGATCATGCCCATGTTGCGCTCCTCCTGCTGCCGATGGATTTCGTCGAGCACCTGCGCCTGGACTGTGACGTCGAGGGCGGTGCTGGGCTCGTCCGCGATTAAGAGCTTCGGATCGCAGGATAGGGCCATGGCAATCATCACACGCTGCCGCTGTCCGCCCGAAAGTTCGTGGGGGTATTGTTTGACGCGCTTTGCGGGCGAATCGACATGCACCGTGTCGAGCATGTTGATCGCGATGTCCAGGGCCTCCTTTTTAGAGACTTTCTGATGCACGCGAATGACCTCGGTCATTTGGTTGCCAATGGTGAAGACCGGATTGAGTGCTGTCATCGGCTCCTGAAAGATCATCGATGCCAGGTCGCCGCGGATCTTGCGCATCTGCGCTTGGCTTTTGGACAGGATGTCAATCCCGTCCAGTTCGATACGACCACTGGTGATCCGACCGGGAGGATTAGGCACCAACTGAAGGATCGTCAGCGCCGTGACGGACTTGCCGCTTCCTGACTCACCGACGATGCCCACGGGTTCGCCCGCGCCGACCTCGAAGCTGATGTCATCGACCGCCTTGACCACCCCATTATCGGTCGTGAACTCGACCGATAGATTTTCGACTTTTAAAAGTGGGTTTTCTTTACTCATGGCGAAGTGCGATCATGAACTGATCTTTTTCGGGTCGGTGGCGTCCTGTAGGGCATCCGCAAACATGTTGAAGGCGATCACGAGCACGAAGAGGAATCCGGAGGCAGCGAGGAAGTTCCCAAAGTGGCCGCGCAGCACATCATTGGTGGATTCCGAGAGCATGGTGCCCCAACTCACCCCACCTTTGACGCCTAGCCCGAGGAAGGTGAGGATGACTTCGCTCTTGATCGCGCCGACGAAGGAGATCGTGGCTTGCACCAGCATGATGTGGAAGGTGTTTGGCGTCACGTGCCGGTAGATGATCGTCAGCGGATTCACGCCGATGGCATGCGCCGCCTGGATGTATTCCAGATTGCGGATTTTGATCACCTCGCCCCGGACGATCCGGCAGGTGCTGGACCAGAAGGTTGCAATCATCGCCACGTGCATGGCGTAGGGCACGTCTTTCATGGCAAAGGCAATCGCTGCCACAAAGAGGTAGAAGGGGATCGCATCAATGCATCCGTAGAGCCACATGATGACCTCATCGATAATCGTGCCATTGAAGTAGCCTGCGACCGAGCCGAGCACGCCTCCAATCAGGGTTGCCGATACGGCGACCACGAGCCCGACTTCGAAGGCGGTCTTCGTCCCGGCGATCGCACGCGCGAAGATGTCCTGCCCGTTGATATTAGTGCCGAACCAGTGCTCGCTGGTGATGCCCAAAAATCCATTATCCGTCAGCGCGCTCCAATTCTGGCCCCACAATCCGAGCCAGACCCCCAGCGCAATGATGGCATAAATACCGACGACCCCCAGGGCGGCCACGCCGAAGCGGTCCCGCTTGAACTTGCGGGCACTCTTGGACCAGAGCGACTCTCTGGAAACTTTGGATTGAAACAAATTTTGTAGAAACGTTTTCATCACTTTGAATAGGAAATTCTCGGATCAATGAATTTGTAGGTAATATCCGTGAGGATAAGCGCAAATACGTAAACAATGGCGGTGCAGGTGACGACCGCTTTCACCACGGGAAGATCGCCGTTGGTGATCGCATCGTAGGTGACAAGGCCCACGCCGGGAATTCCGAAAAACTTCTCCAGCACCAGATTGCCCGCAATGATTACGAAGGGAAGGGAGATGATGATTCGGGTGATGATCGGGATCATGGCATTTTTTAGAACATGCTTCGCCATGATCCTGCCGTTGCCGATCCCGTAGGCCTTGGCCGTGCGGACGTAGTCCCGGTTCATTTCCTCGACAATGACGGCGCGGAAAAAGCGCGTGTTATAGCCGAGTGAGACGAAGACGCTCGTCATGGTCGGCACCGCGACATAGAGCCAGTAGTAATACCAGTAGTAGTAAGCGATTTCAAAAAAGCTGGCATCGACATAGTCGGGCGGTGGATCGACCCAGCCCTGCACGGGGAACCAGTTTAGCCCGTAGGTCGTTGAGAAGATGATCTGAAAGGCAATGACGATCATGAGGTAGCTCACACTCATGCCCACCACGGCGAAGACCATGACGGATTTGTCCCAAAAGCGCCCGCGGTGATAGGCGGCCATCAAGGCCAGTCCGACCCCCAAAATGTTGGAAATAAAAAATGCCGGTAGCGCCACCGCGAAGGAGACCGGCACGGTTCGGGCCAGTATCGACGAAACTTTCTCCCCGGAGGAGATGGAATTTCCAAAGTCGAAAGTGACCACTTCTTTCAAGAACATGAGATAGCGTTGAAAAAAAGGCTTGTCGTAGCCGAGCTGGCGATGCACCTCCTCGATTTGCGCCGCATTGGCGTTCTTGCCCAGGATGCTGTAAGTCAAGTCCGGCCCGAAATAGACCATCAGGGTGAAGGCAATCAACGTCACCCCAAATAACAGAGGGATCGAGTAGATAAGTTTCCGGATGGCGTATTGTAAGGTTTCCATGGTTAGTGGACGATCAAATAAGTTTTTTTATGTAGCCGAAGCCCTTAGGCTTTGGACGACGAGGCCCGTTGGTGGCGAGCACCCAAAGGCGAAGGCCTTCGCCTACACCCTTGAAAATTGTTGATGTGGAAAAACTGATTTGCAGCATGACTAGTTCGCTCCCTCCTTGGGTTTCTCTGGTAGAATATAGGCGTATTTTAATAAGCTGCCGTGTGGGCTTTCGGAGGGGTAGTAAACCACATTGTGATACCAAATGTTCGGCTTACTGCGCATCAGACCCGCGATCGTGGGCACGTCCCTGAGGATGATCTTGTTCATCTCGCGGTAGAGAGCGGTGCGCTCCGGGCCCGGCTGCATGGTCTTGGTTTTCCGAAACAGCTTGTTGAACTCCGGATCATCATAGTTGGACGAATTCGAGCCGGGACTCTTGTTCGGGCCGTAGTAGAGTTGGAGGACGTTTTCACTGTCCGGGTAATCCAGATTCCAGGCCATCGGGATGAGCATGATTTCTTTTTGCCGCACGGCTTTGTTGTAGTCCCCAAAAGTAGCAAAAGTTCGGAGAATGATTTTCTCGCGGGGGTAGCCGATCTTCTCCATCCAGCCCCGGAATTGTTCGAAGAACTGGATGTGGCTCACACTGGCGGTCCCCCCGTATTCGAGTTCGGGCAGGCTTTCGGCCGTCCATCCGCCTTCTTTTAGATATTCTTTTGCTTGCGCATAGTCCGCGGTGATCAGTGATCGCGGCAGGTCCGGATCGTGCGCATCGAGTCTCGGCGGGATGATGCCGGGGAAGATTTCTCCAATGCCGTTGTAGAATCTTTGGTTCCTCTGCTCCCAGTCGAAGCCAGCCCGGATCGCCTTGCGCAGCAGTAGATTCCGCCGCTCCCGTTCCGAGTCTTCGCTGTATCCGATCCGGGGATCATCCATGTTGAAATTCATGTAGGCGAAGCCGAAGTCCGGTGAGCTCATGCCCTTGAACTTTTTCGCGTAGTAAGGCTTCAGCCGGAGCGGTTTCAACTGGGAGGCGACCATGTGCGTCAATTCGATAGGGATGGTGCCGAAGTGGATCTCACTGCCTTTATTCAGCGAGTTCCAGCGCGTCATGTTTTCTTTCATGAAGTGCACTTCCACTTTCTCCATCGCCGGAAGGCGCATCCCTTGCATCGCCTCCAGGCCCGCCCATCTTTGAGTTTCCGGATCAAAGCCCTCGTATTCGAGGTCGAAATATTCTTCCCGGTAATCCTCATTCCGTGAGAGCATGGCTTTTTGGGTGGAAAACGAATCGATCTTGTAGGGACCGCTGCCGACAGGATTCAGCCCGATTTCCTTGCCGTAATAATCGACTGCCTCGTGTGGCACAAAGGAGGAGTAGCCCATGGCCAGCGTATAAACCAGTTGAGGGAAGGGCTGGTTCACGGTGATTTGCAGGGTGTAGTCATTGATCGCCTTTAAGCCCTCGATGTCCTTCGAATAATCCGATCCGGCAGCCTTCCATTCATCGAGGCCCTTGATCTTGCCCCGCCAGACCCACTCCCCCTGTGGCAAGGTATCCGGGTCAAACTGACGCCTCATCGAATAAATGAAGTCCCGGACGGTGACCTCGCGGCCCTTGCCGTCGGGGAAACAGGGATCGTCCGCGTAGCGCACCCCTTGTTTGATCCGAAAGGTATACACGAGGCCGTCTTCGCTGACTTCAGGCATACCGGTCGCGAGCCGGGGCTTCAGCTCGTAGGGTCTCGCCAGATACTTATACTCATAGAATTGGTCGTAAATACTGGTGACCATGAGATTCTCATAAGCTGTGGAGGACTGAACCGGATCCATCGTTACCGGCGCGCCTGCTTGAGAGAAGCGGAAGACGTTGTTGAGCTGCTCCCGGTCGCTGAAAGGTTTTTTACAGCTACTTAAACCTAATGCCGCGAAAGCGAGCCCCGCTGCAGTCAGCGATTTGAATACTCTATTTGCCATCTGTGGTTTAAATTTCTGGTTTAAAATGTGCCGACTGCTTATTACCAGCTGAGCAATAAGCGCATAAAATGGCCTGATTCAACCTAGTTATGATCAGTTTGTAGCATTTGTCGTTCCTTATTGCAGATAAGCCGCCCAAATTTTACAAACTTGAAAATTAGCCAGAACCGAGCCACCTCTCAAAACAGCACCATCTGGTCATCCTCCAGTGGTGCAGTGGCTTTTATCAAGCTGCTGTCATTATTCTGCACGCTGTTCATCCGCCGGGAGACGGTATGTTTTTCAAAGGGCACCTCATTGGCGAGTCGCACGGCTTCCCTCTTGCTGAGCGCATTCTGAAGCCAGGCATCGCGGGCCTCCTGGGGCAGAATGACCGGCATGCGGTGGTGCACGCCCTCAATCGCACTGTGGGCAGCCGTGGTCAGGAGAAGGCAAGTGTCCGGCTCGGCCTCACGGTTTGATGGATACCAGAGTCCGGCCATAAAGCACAGTTCCCGGTCGGTTGGATAGATGTAGTAGGGCTGCTTGGTGATGCCGTCCGCATACCACTCATAGAAGCCATTGGCCGGGACGAGGCAGCGATGCAGTTCCCAGCTCTCCCTGAAGCGTGGCGCGGTATCCGCCGATTCGATACGCGCATTAACGTGATAGTTCTGCGGCGTCTTCAGCCCCCAGTGCATGAGAGTGGCCCGCGGCGCCTCTTCTTCACGCTGCGAGAGACTGAGCACCTCGCGCCCAGGCCCGATGTTATAATCCGGCTCGATCGTCTCCGGCAGCGCGAGCGCAATCGCCTCAGCCAGTTTCTTCTTGTTGGTATGGAGTGTATAGCGTCCGCACATGGGCTGCGCTCTTCGAGCGAGAGTGAAGGTGAGAGTGAAGGTGGCCGCGTTGGCTGCGGTGTGAGGGTGAAAGTGAGAGTGGTCAGTTCCGGTAACGTATGGTTTGGATGATGCTTGTGAGGATGGCAATAAAATGTGGCTACTCCGCTTTTCTTCGACTATGAGCTCAAGCCGACGTAGTGAAACTAAGATTTAAAAACTAGGGACAGGCGGAAAAATATTTGACTCTATACAGTTTAAGTCTGAGAATGTGCGCCGTTAAGGAGAATTATTATGAGAACTCGGAGATTGAAGGTTTCTGGTGTCGGCGTGAGTGCCGTTTACCACTGCATGACTCGCACGGTGAATGGTGAGCGTTTGTTTAAAGATAGGGAGAAGGAGATCCTGCGAAAGATGATCTGGCAGCTGGCTGATTTTTCTGGTGTGGAGGTGCTGACTTATTGCGTGATGTCGAATCACTTCCATGTGCTGGTGCGGGTGCCCCCTTCGACGAGCTCAGGGCAGGGGATTTCTAATGAAGAGTTGCTGCGTCGCTATCGGGTGCTGTATCCGAAGCCGACGAAATACCAGACGGCCTCGATTGAAGTGATGGCGAAGGATTTGGCCAAAGGTGGGGCTGAGGCGGAAGCGATTCGTCGGAAGCTGCTGGCGCGGATGGGGGATATCTCGGAATACATGAAGGCGGTGAAGCAGCGGTTCTCGGTCTGGTATAACCGCACGCACGAGCGCTATGGCACCCTGTGGGCGGAGCGGTTCAAGAGTGTGCTGGTGGAGGGGAAGGGTAATC
>Ga0306912_1000625_pt1 | contig 19837 bp, 14 predicted proteins | sample AntRauFillE10628_FD_190443 | JGI IMG/M metagenome (GOLD analysis project Ga0306912, IMG submission 190443) | Saline lake microbial communities from Rauer Islands, Antarctica - Metagenome Filla E10 #628 (v2) (version 2) | ecosystem: Environmental > Aquatic > Non-marine Saline and Alkaline >... | reverse complement strand
TAAGCTGTTTTATGACATTGTCATCACTAAAATAAGTGAAAATATTTACATTGAAACACTGTGTGTAATCTTATTATGCACAGTGCTTTCTTCTTGAAAAAACCATAACGTCTTGCGGATTTAAGGAGATATAAAAAAAGCCGCTCCTATTTGGGAGCAGCTTTTCAGTAATTTTATAAATATTATCCTCTTTTATGACTTCTTTTTGAGCCAGAGGAACGATTTGCGTTTCTATTGGAACTTGTTCTAGAGCTTCTAGCTTGCGTATTTCTCGACGTAGCATTTTTCGAATTTACAGCAGTGTTATTACTGTCTGATGATCTTCTAGTCGCCTTACTTCTCCTTGGAGTTGTATGGCGAGTTGATCTTGTAACCTCTTCTCTGCTATTGATTCTACTATTACGAGTCACTGCTTTTTCTGTACGGTTTGCTCTGTTACCAACCTTAGCATTTGTGTTTCTATTAGCTCTAGTTGTAGCTGAATGCTTTGTTCTCTTATCACCTGCGTTTAGCGTTGCAGATCTCGAAGTGCTTCTAGTATTTCTAGCAGTAGCCGAGATACTTCTATCACTTCTATTGTTCACAGATTCCCTATTTATTCCATTTCTTGAAGAAGATCTTGTACTTGCAGCAGTAGTGTTACGTTCACTCGTTCTGTAAGTGGCAGCGGAACTTCTATTATTATTTCTAGTCACTTGACTTCTTCCGGTAGCAATAGCTTGTCTGTTTCTAGAAACTCTACTGTTTACAGCTACAGCTCTCCCACGGGCATCGCGTTGTCCTCTTTCAAAACTTCTATAATTCACCCGGTCATAAGGTCTGTAGAAGTCTCGTCTCACATTTGATCGCGCATAATACCCATTATAATAGGAGGGCGTATTCCAGTAGTTTCTGTGATAAGACCAAGCATAGCGTAGTGGTAAATATGATAATCTGTAGGGCGTAGTGTAAACAATACATCTATTCAGCAACGGGACACTATAGTAATTGTGCCATGGTTGGTAAATATAGTTTCTATTGTATACATTAATGTATCCGCTATAATAATCGATGACACCAGGTCTACTGTAGAAAACATTCATGTTACCTATACGGTTAATATAACCACCACGGTAGTTTATAAAAACGTCTCCTATCTGATTAACACGGCCATAAGAGTCATAGAAAACAGGTGTTTCTTCTATCTGTATAACAGCGCCATAAGAATCATACTGAACGAAGCGGTTGTAATTATAACCAGTGTTGAATGACACTTGTAGGTTTCCAGTGTTTACATTAAGATTGGTGCCATTTCTACCTTGCAAATAGTTAAAATCAAATTGACCATCAGGAAATACAGCAAACTCGATTCCATTTTGATTAAAAATAAAGTTATTGGTATAATTACGGTAGCGGCTGTTATTTTCTGCATTCGAAAAACCAATTCCAAACAGAAAAACGAGTGTAAGAGTTAATAGCTTTTTCATAATTATAGGTATTAATATCAGCACTTCTTTGTACTGATACTAATACCTATTCAACCAGCATGCCAAACTATCAAAAGCTTGTGTAACATACGATAGCAGCAGTGTCTTTAATAGTGTATAAGGCTTTAAATCAGGTATTTAAATTTATTTACTCGAAACAGTATTTTTTTTAAATAGCTGTACTCTCAGGAATTTGAACTTCTGTAGACCTATTCTTTTTTGCCTCCAAACGAAAGGTTGCGTCTAGCTGTCCAACAAAAAATATCTATTTGCACCTAACTACCAAAAAATAAAAATGAATTTTTCTAAAAAACAAAGCGACCAGTAATAAAGCAACTTAGGCCTGTTATCCTTCATACACAGTAGCAAGTGTGTTTTCTGCAAAGTCTTTACTGCAGTTCTTGCCGTAGCAGTATATTAAGCGCCAGCTAGTAATGAGTTTTCAATCTTAAATTTCGCAGTTATTTCTGAGCAGTTGTTAGATAAAGTTCCATGTCTAAAACTTTATAAAATCTCCTTGCTTATCATTAAACAAAGCCTCTTGTTTTAGTTCTTCACCCGATTTTTCTTCGTTTAAATCTAGTCTTCGTAAAACTTATAAGTTGAGTGGAATAAAGTATGCTTATAACGATTATCTAAAGTGTATAAATGAATATCCGTAATATCACCTAAACTTTATATTGAATCCGAATATCGCTTTTCCCCAACCCTAAAGGGTGTCGATATTCTAAAATCTTCAACTAAGTTAGAATTTTTGCACCCTTTAGGGCTGAGGTAATAAAAACCGGGCTCAATAAGTGCAATATTTTTTCATTAGGATAAAAAATGGACATACAAAAGTGTATTATTATTTAAATGAGGGCGAAATTATAATTTGTATGAAAATAGCGTGGCTAAACGAATTTAATAAACCATAAAAAAGCCGCTCCTATTTGGGAGCGGCTTTTCAAGAGTAAAAAAACTATATTACTTCTTTATCATCCGTTTTATCACGATTTTTTGTTCTCCTTCAATAGTGATAATATAAACTCCAGCAGCTAGTTGTGAAATATCAAACTGTTTTTGAGAAGCCATGTCAGAAAGGCTTATGACTTGCACGGTTTTTCCGTTTATATCTTTGATAGTAGCTTGTTGTAAAGTGGAATTATCTTTGTTTAAAAGAGTAATAGCCTCACCAGCAGGGTTTGGGAACAAAATGATGCCGTTATCCATAAATAGGTCGTCTATAGCTAAAGTAGAGCTTACCAAATCTAGACCTACCAACACGGGATCGTGATCTGAAGCTCTAAAAGCATTTGCCTCGTAAATAGGAAGCGCACTAGATTCTCTTTGGAATGAAGCTTCTGACGGATCTTGGATATCATCATTATAATCAAAAAGACTTATCTCGTCAGCATTGATGTGCCAAACCGTAGTTCCAGTGATTTGATCTGCTAAACTTTCTGTAGACAAGGCATAATCTAAATTCCCTAACTGTCCATCGAAGACATACCCATAACCCTCTGGTCCTTGATAGTCTGCAATAAGATCGGTAAAGTCATCAGTAGTCCCCTCGATATCATCACTTCCAAAAAGAATAGTATCGATGGGATCTTCCTTTTGATAAGAATTCAAATCCCCTATAATTAAGTAATCTGGATCTTCACTATCAGTAGGATCCGTCGCTAACCAATCGACAAGGGCCGCAGCAGCTTCAGCTCTGGTAAGGTTGCAGTTACCTGCACCATCATTTAAATCTGGATCTCCAGAACACGAAGAACCTTTCGATTTTAAGTGATTTACTGCTATGGTGAGAATACCTTCTGTAGAAATTTGTTTAAAGGTTTGCGCTAGAGCAGGACGGTTTCTGTTATCATTAAAACGCGGGTCAACAGAAGCATCTAGAATAGCAGGTGTACCCTCTAAACTAACAGTTGCCGTATTATAAATAAAGGCTACAGCAATTTGGTCTGTGCCTATGACTCCAGCATCCACCGCTACATAAGTAGTTCCACATAGGGTATTGATGCCATTAAGACCATTCAACAAATCGTCAAGAGCCGTAATGCCATTGTTTTCAATTTCAATAAGGCCAACAATGTCTGCATTCAAACCACAAATAGCGGCAGCAATTTTCTCACGCTGGCGATTTAATTCTGCTGTTGAATTTGCTCCTCTTTCATTTAAAGTAGTGAAGTAATTTAAGACATTGAAGCTAGCTACTTTTAAGCTTCCTCCTACATCTTCTGGAGAAGCTGTTCTTGGATTTGTACTTGTAAAGTCGTAAGTAAACGCCTCTAAAACGGGTCTAATTCTCCAAGCGTTTGTCCCATTTTGACCTGCAAAAGACCAATGCATAATTCCTGTGAGATTGATTATTTGGTCTCCACCACGAATTAAGTTGGTATTGCTGAGTCCTGGGCGAGGCCAAAAATAGGACTCGTCGGTTGGGCCGCTAATAGTGCTGTTTTGGATATTATTGTCATCATCCAAAATAACGCGTGTAGATTCTATTTCTCCAAGATAAGCCGTATAACCAGTAACACTTGGTTCATTAGCATCTGTGAATTGCTTTGCTCTATTGTTCGCGCTAAGCACTATTTGGCCATAGCGTGCTAGTTGGAAATAATCACTCACTACTAGGTCTGTTGAGTAGGTGATGAGCATGTTTTCTACACTTTCGTAGGTAGCTTCCGTGTCTGTACCAGCAGGAGCAGGAAGTGTTAATGTAGCCGGCGTAGGTAACGTGTTCCCATTACTGATAATGCTCACAGCTTCATCTCCTGTAGCCTCGATTTGGGTAGACCCAAAGGACTCTACAACATTTCCAGACACTTCCACGCGATCTCCAACAGTGACATCGACAGGGCAAGTCTGGCAAAACACAAATAAACCTTCTGAAGTCATCAGGTCGGCATCAGCATCTGCATCTTCTTCCTGAATAAAGAATCCAGCTAACTGGTTGTCCGCTTGGTAATCTCCAATTACAATAGCATTTACAGTTGCATTCGTGTTTACTAATGGACTGGTTCCTGTATTTCCTTGTACTTCGCTGATGAGCACTGTAAGGGGTTCGACTACTCCACAATCGTTCACTAAGCCTGCAGTAGAGGGTGAAGTACACCAAGTGTTATTTAAATCTTCAGAGGTTTCATCATCGCCATTCACGCCGTTTCCAGCCCCAGATATTTCGCTGCCCTCAGTTAAATCTTGTCTTTGGTATGAATCTCCATTACCATGTCCAGAGGCCGACACTACTACTTGATTTGCAAGGGGTGTATCGTTGGCGTAAGTACTCTCTAAGGCATCTGCATCTGGACCATCTATACTAACTCCTGTTTTATCTACCGCTTCATTAGAATCTCCCCAAAGGACATAATCGAGATCGGTAACGAGATCACTTTCACCATCCCAGTAAAAAAGAATCGCTACTTCACCGCTATTGCTTAAACCTCCTTGGTTATTTATAGATCCTGTAAGTCCTTCTAGCATATCTGGGATACCATCTGCGGTTTCACCATCTTCAAAAAGCTCATAGGTTGGAGCAATTCCATAGGTTAAATTGTAATCTTCAGAACCGCTAATGGCTATGGTCTGGTATTCTCCTGCAGCAATTGTTGCACCAGTAGGAAAACGAGCCAAAAAGTCTCCGAAGCCTCCGCCGCCAGCGTTGGTTCCCGTAACAATATTATAATAGTAGGTGCTACTTCCTGCAAATGTTGCATCGGTAAGATATATATCTGTTAAATCTACTGGTGTTGAGTTTGGGTTATAAATTTCTATAAATTCGCCAGCAGTGGGAGTAACGGCAACTTCACTCAACAACAAAGGCAGCACAGTACTAGTTTCTCCTTTGATGCTAATGTTGTCTATTCCAATAGGTTCTGAACCACTTGGTGTACCACTCCAGCTTAATCGAATGCTAACCGAAGCAGCTGATAATCCATTGAATAGGGAAGAAGTATACGTATCAAAAGCCCCTGTTATTGGATCAGATTTATCCAAAAAGCCTACTGAACTTAAACTGCCATCTGTAAACAATTCTAAGGGATCGTTTAAGTCTGGTACAAAACCTCCATCCAATGCCCGGTATGTTTTTGAAGTGCTCTCGTTGGTTACTGCTCTAAAGATTTCCTGAAATGCGCCTCCATCAATAGCGGCTTCAATTAAAAAACCATCGCTAGAACTAGCTTCAAAATCGCCAATCGCTGCTAAGTCTATTTCTATAGAACTAAGTGTTGCAGCACCCCAACCACTAAATGTCCAAGTGGCGTTGTTGGGTGGACCTGCTACAGCATCCGCATCGTTTAAGGCGAAAAAACCAGTAGAATTTTGTCCTACAAGACCAGAGGTGTCGCCAGGAAAGTTATCTCCCGTTCTTGCACCACTTACATCTGCTTCGGTATCGTCTGCTACATCAAACGGCATTCCATTGCCGCCAGCTTGGCCATCTACTCGACCAAAAACATCACCTACAGCTCCTCCTGCCATTCCGTAGTCGGCTACGTTGGTAGAAGTGCTAAGGTTTAAGGAGTTGTTATCAAAATCTTCAAACCCTAAAGTTGTTTGTGCATAATTTGCTGTGACACAAAGAAAAAGGGCTAATACATAGTACAAGGGTAGTTTTCTTTTCATTTTTAATCTTTTAATTTTAGTTAGTTTTAATAATATCAGCTTGTTCATAATACTGCAAGCGCTGTGATTGCTGTCAAAACTATACTTTATTTATAAAATGACCTCGGAGGTTTTAGAAGGTTAACCTAGTGATAATATTAAGGTGTTTAGGAGCTTTGTTTTTAGGAAGTTAAGCTAGCTTTAAATCACATTTGTATATCAATCGAAATAACATAAGATAAAAAAGTTATTGTCTTCGCAAAGACCTAGATCTCGTTAACATTTCAAACCCGATAAAGGAACCGTAGAAATTTGATATCTTGAACTAAAATTATTAATTAATGTGTTTCCATACCTCTCAAATCCAAAAAGTAGAGCAACTTGAAAAGCAGTATAAGGTTAAACTCAGCGATGAAAGTCAGCGTGAGTTATTCGACCAGTCCCGTTACCATATCAACGGGTTTACACATTCTCAACTCCTTATCATCCCGCAAGAGAAGCCCAGTGTCCTTGCAGCAGCGACTTGGGGCATTGCTCCAGAAAATAAAAAAGTGAGTGAGCTAAAAGCCTATTACAAAGAAGCGGTGAAGTTTGGAGGGGGGCTTAATGCAAGAGCGGAGAAAGCTTTTGAGCACTTTTTATATAGACAGTCCATTTTTACAAAGCGATGTATTGTTCCTGTTTCTGCCTTTTTTGAGCCTCACGATCACAAAGGGAAAAAGTATCCATTTGTGTTTAAGCCTAAGTCAGAAGACTCTCTATCCCTTGCAGGACTATACACCCGCATAGACAATAAAGTCACCTTTACCATCCTAACTCAAGAAGCTTCTCCCTTGTTTGCTAAGATCCATAACAAAAAGAATCGGCAACCCGTTATTTTAAATGCTGGGCAAGTCAATGAGTGGTTGGATAATGGCTTAAAGGAAGAAGGGATTGCAAATCTATTAAAGGCTCACTTTGATGAAGACCAACTTAACCTCCATACCGTCAGCACAGATCTCTTTCACCCCAAAGTCAATTCGGATGTGGAAGAGATTTTGGATAGGGTAGAGTATGGGGAGTTGACGGTTTGAATGAGGTGGCTGGGAATAACAAAAAGAATCGGCAACCCGTTATTTTATTTTTTGATTATTTTTTTTGTCCTATAAAATTTATCTGATTCAACTTTAATAAAGTAAATCCCAGAATTGATTGATTTTGGGATATTATTTAATTCAATTGTTTGAGATGAATAATGTTGCTGATTTTTATAAACTATTTGACCTAATATGTTTGTAATTGTTATAGAAATCTTTTTGTTTTCAAGTTTTTGGGGTATAGCAATGTTAATGTTTTCATCAAACGGATTTGGGTAAACTAAAATTTGTTTCTCATAAAAATCTTCATCACTTAATCCTTTGCTTACGGTGATATTAATTTCTGTAAATGAAGATTCTCCACAGTCATTTATTTTTTTTACTTTCAATGTATGTAATCCTTCTGTTTCCCATAAAACTTTAGTTTTATAATAACTCGTGTTATTATCTATTATTAATGTGCCTCCACTGTCTAGTATCCATTCTGTTGTTGAAAATAAATCAACAGGTATGATATATTCTTCTTCTGTATTAATTAAAGTATTTTCATTACCAAATATTAGTTCAGGTTCAGAAGGGGTGTATTTTTTTAAGTTTTGAATAAAATTATAATCCCATAAGAAAATATTATCTTCATCTTCTACATATATATTAGGATAAGAACTATTGTAATCTGCCCAAAATCGTTGTGACCAAGTTAATCCATTATCATGAGAAATATAAAGATTACCACTGTTATCAAGTATCATGAAAGAATCATCATCTATTGCTTTTATTTTATTAATAAAGTAAGTAGTGTTTCTTTCAATTAGATTCTGATTGATAATATCATATATGAAAATTTTACCTCCAGAATAGAAGTAAATTTTATTCAGATTAATGAAATCAAATCTATCATATTGCAGATTATGTGAATACCCCGAAATTTGTACTACAAAATCCCAAGTCATTCCACCGTCATTTGTTTTGTAAATAATTGGTCCTGAATTTGTAGAACTTCCATATAACATAAAATTATTCTCGTCAATGAATTGGTATTTTCTCGTGGTTACGTCACTAGGTGTTGGAATTAAATTCCAAGTTAAGCCTTTATCTGTGGAATGATGTATGCTTCCAAAACCAGAAATATATAAGTCATTGACTGATGCCTGAGTAAGGTTGCCTACTGTATAATTTGTATCGGACGGTAAATCAGTGATGTTTAAAATTGGACCGTCTGTCCACGTTGCTCCTTTATCATAGGATTCTGATATAATATATCCTTCTCCATTATTAGGATTAGAATATCTCCAATGACTGATATAATTATCTTCTGCATACAAGGTAAAACCAATAACGTCATCAGTCTCATATACTCTTTTCCAAGTGGATCCTTTATCTTCAGAAAGTAAGATTGAGGAATGAGTATAATAACCTACACTAACTACAGAGTAAACATACTCATCTTCATTTATTTTCTTAAAATATGTTGCATTATTAGAATTACCCTCTCTTGGTGAACCACTATCGAGTTGAGTCCAGCTTGCTCCTCCATCTATAGTTTTAAATATAAATCTTCCCATATTTGGTGAGCCTTGTTCTTTCTTGCCAACGGCAAATCCAATATTATTATTAATAAAATGAATATCAGTAACATATCCGTCTTGATTCAAACCAAATTCGTCAACATTACCTCCGTTTATGCTGGTTTTCAAAATACCACTATAAGCATTAATTGAATAAAACATAAAATCATTATTTACAGTAAAAGCACCAGTTGTCCACTGAATGTAATAACTTGTCTGCGACCAAGAATTCCCACCATCTATAGTTTTATATATATAATTGCCACCACTTAAATATGCAGTTTGCGAATCTATAAATTGTAATTTTTGTATGTATGAGTTTGATGGATTATTTACTTCCAGCCATGTTTCTCCTCCATCAATAGTTTTATAAAACTCATTGCCTCCCCAAAGAAAACCAATATTTTCATTTAGAAATAATATATCATTTGGACTAAAATTTCCATAATCAATTGAAGAAATGTTTGATGTTACTTCAAACCAAGTCTCCCCACCATCAATTGTTTTGTACAAAAATGCTTTGTCATTGACTAAATAATCATTTACACCAACTAGATACCCCAAATCATTATTAATAAAATCGACTCCTGTAAAGTTTTCTAGACCATTAATACCTATTCTTCTTTCCCAATCTATTCCCTTGTTTTCAGTGAAAAGAATAATTCCATCTGCACCAAAAACAAATGCTTTGTTAGAATCAATTAACTCAATATCATTCAATGGTTTATAACTAAAGGCCTGGTAATGAGGAAGTTCATATGTTACCCAAGAAACTCCACCATTATTGGTTGTCAGTAATGAAGAACCTCCAATTACAAAACCATTATTTTCATCCCAAAATCTAACATCAGAAAGCGCACTTATCTTATTTTCAATATATTGACCACATTGAGAATATGATTCAGAAAAAAGCAGAAACGTGATAATTATTGCTAATATATTTTTCATCTATAACATTTTTCTCAAGTTACATAGAATGTCTATATAAACCCTATTCAAATTATTATTACAGGGTGTATATCTAATATAGCACGTATTTTTATTTTCAACTAAACTAATATTTTCATACATATTATCCAATGGACTTTTTATTATTCTCTAAAACTGTATTCTATTACCCAAATTCACAAAATCAGTCTAATGGATAGTTGAAATTTAATATCTTGAACCAAAATTAATGATCAATGTGTTTCCATACCCCTCAAACCCAAAAGGTAGAGCAACTTGAAAAGATTACTTTACAAAAAAAACCTGCACTAACACCAATGAATGGTTTAGGACTTAGCAAAGGAGCTAAATGGGTTATAGGAACAGGAGGCTCAGCAGCTGTGTATGATTATTATTATCAAAAACTTTTCTAATGAAAATTCGACTTATTTATAATAAGCATCCTTACCAAAGAGATATGAATAAATATTTGTTCAATGATTTAAAGAGCGATAAAATATTTAATTATTACCTCCTTGCCTATGTTTTAATTCTCATTCTGTTCATTTTGAATAAACTATTAATCATAAATTTTATACCTGAGGTAATTGAATTTTTTACATACGTGCTGGGTGGGGGGATAGTTTTGATGCTTCTTTATACGCTTGTTCATTACCTTATAAAATCTAAAGAAATCAAGAAAACTTCTTATTCTCTACCAAACAAAGAGGAGTACATTCTATTTGAAGATGAATGTGTAGAATATTCTTGGAATCATATGGTATACAGGGTTGAACTTGATTCTTTTAAAAAACTATCAGTTTTGGATTCAACACTGTTTCTTATTCCAAAAAACAAAAAATCCCCTCTACTTCGAATAAACAAGAGTGAAATTACTTCGGGAGATTTTGAACAAATTATAGAGTACATAAAACAAAAATGGAACAAATAAATTAGTACCGCTGATAAAAAGATTGGTGCTTATTTTTATACATAAGCTTTCTTAGCTTTCGCATCTCTAATCATTGTAATGATTAGCCTGAACAAAAGGTTCTGCGTCTCTGTATCGAGGTCCTTCATATCCTGTAGTTGCTTTAATGTTTTTTTGTCAAAAAAACCGCTCACTCCTAAGCCTACGAGGTAGTCTAGCGAAACCCCAGAGGCGTCTGCAATTTTTTAGAGATTTCAATAGATGGTATGGCATCGCCACGCACGTACTTACCTACCATTATTTGTGAAATATCAGTTTGTTTAGCGAAGTCGCTTTGCCACCAACCATTCTCTTTTCTTAACTCGGCTATGCACTTACCTACATTCATAACTACAGGAGACTATTGTACCTAAAACTTGTTGATTTTTTAATCTATTTCAGAAAAGTGAATACCATAGTCTTAATGTTTTAATAAGTTACTTGCTAAACACAGTCAAAATGGAGAGTTTAATTACCTTAAAAAGAATTGAAAATATACTGTTATGGAAATTGAAAAATTTATTTATTGTCTTGAAGCCGTTCCAGATATAGATATTGCGGAAAGTACTGAAGTTGTAAAAATCTTAGAGGATATTGCTTTAGTACAAGATATTACGAGTATTTATAAAGCTTGTGATACCATAGAGGGATTGGAGGAGAGCTTGAGTTACTTGCTGTATGAAGATCATAACTTTAAAGATTATGAAATTATTTACCTCGTTATTCCAGGGGAGGCGAACAATATTCTGCTAAATGACTATTATTATAGCATTGAAGAGATTGCAGAACTTTTTGAAGGTAAAATGACTGGGAAAGTCATACATTTTGCTAACCAAAAAGTCTTGGATCTCACCGATGACGAGTCACAGTATTTTTTGGATGTTACTGGCGCACGAGCTATCTCGGGTTACGGATCTACCCCTAGTAAAATTTCAAGCACCATTACAATAGACAGAGTTTTCTTTAGTATGTTTCAGGAAAATGATGATCTAGCGGAAGTCGTGGAGTCGATGTTTCAAAAGCATTATAATCTCTGTAAATTACTCGATTTCAGATTGTATTATTAGAAAAAGGCCTGCACCAATTCTTCTTCAGAAATAGCATTAAAATAGTCTGAACTTTTCAAATCCTGCAAAGCAGCTAGGAGTTTCTCTTTCTGATGTTCTTTTCCTATCAAATCCTCAATTAGTGGTTGCAGATCTTTATTAACAAAGAAATCTCCAAAAATTTCTAAATCGGTAATCATTCCTTTTTCCACATTAAAGTGAACCTCCACAAAGCCTCCTGAGGTTTTTATGCCATTTTTTAAACTGTAGTTGGGAGAATAGCCATAGTTCCAATGCCACTGGCTGTACTTTTCGTCTGCTAGTTTTTGAATAGCCGCTTTATCAAAAGCGTTGATTTCATAGGGAACCGCATCGGGATACAAATGTGTAACGTGCTTTAATACACGTTCGCCAAACTTTTCAACGCCGATGTCCTCATCTAAATGACTGGAGATATTGGTGACTCTACTTTTTACCGACTTGCGCGCTTTGCCCTCAAACTTTAAGGGATTTACGTTCAGAGCATCCGATATATCTTGTATTTCCGAGGCATATAATAAAGTTCCATGGTGCAAAACCCTTTGCTTTTGGTGGTAAATATGCTCGGCATTTCCCGAAAACTTCTGTCCATCGATTAATATATCATTCCGACCAGAAAAATTAGCTTCCACACCAAGTTGGGATAGCACATCTATAATAGGCTGATTGTATTTTTTAAAATCTACTTTAGCGCCTTCATCACCATATCCCATTATAAAGGTATAATTAAGGTTGCCCAAGTCATGATAAACCGCACCGCCACCTGTAAGCCTGCGCACTACACTCACACCCTTCTCTTTTACATAATCCACATTTATTTCAGCCAAAGTATTCTGGTGCTTTCCTACTACAATGGTATTGTCGTTTTGCCAAAGCATAAAAACGTTTTCCTCAAAATTCTTTAGAAAATAGTCTTCCGTGGCTTGGTTGAAAAAGGGGTCGAGGCTTTTATTGAGTATGCAAAGCATGTAACTATATTTTAATATTAATTTTTAAAATCACACTAATATAAAACTCATCCACCAAACCCCATACTATTTTGGCATTTAACCTTATAAATTGAGAGATGTTATATTTATGAATCTTAAATAACTGAAATAGTCATCTCATTAAATGAAGTACTAAAACCGAAAGTAGATAATAACATAAGTGAGTTTCTTTACTTGTCGAAACTAAATTCCATACCTTTTTAAAGGCAAACTGACAGGGAAAGTTTTTCACTTGGTTAACAAAACAGTCTTGGATCTCACTCATGATGAGGTAAAGTATTTTATAGATATTACAGATGCACAAGCTATCTCAGGAGAGGACAAGGACAATAAAAAGAACAAATATGGCCCGATCAAAAACAACGGAAACAGGAAAAGAAAACCAAAAGAGATAGGGGGCTGCCCCTTGCAAAACGCTTTAAAGAGCTAAACTCGAAAAAACGAACATGCTCGTTGATATGTTCAAGAGCATCAACCAGCGCAAGATAGAAGTTGACTATATTTTGACGGATAGCTAGTTTACCTCTATGAATTTGATAAACAAACTTTTGAAGGTTAATAAAAAGGGGCACATCATTGGGACGTACAAGCACAACAACAAATTGCCCATAGATGGGAAAGAATATTCTATAAAAAAAAACTCAGAAAGTGTAAGGGCAAAATGTCAAGGCAAAGGTCCTTGAAGTTGTACTACTTTCAATATGTTGGCGAGATCGATGGTGCAAGGTAAAGATATTCCTCTCCAAAAGGGTTGTCAACGGGGCTTGGCGCACCACAATTACCACTAACACAAAAAAGCTATAAAAAGGCCATGGAAATCTACAGCACCCGGTGGACGATAGAAGTGTTCTTCAAAGAAGCGAAACAATTGTTGGGACTGGGGCAAATGTCAATCCACGAATTTTGACGTGCAGGAGGCCCAGACCACAATAATGATGGTACGGCACTTATTGATAAGCTTGAGGCACAAGATGGAAGCCTACCAGAGCATTGGTGGCATGCTCAAAAACCTGAAATAGGATTACGTCGAACATAAGCTCAATAAAAGGTTACTTTTAACAATAGTGGATATTTTGGAAGTTTTAGATTTATTGGTCAAGGATATAGATATTAACTCAATTGCAAGAAGATTAGTGCTTTATAGTGAATCTCTGTCGTTCTTGACTAATCCGCCAGATTTTGTAAATAAAAGTAAATTAGGTGCGAAACTTGAGTTATTTATCAATTTGGGATATACATTAACACATATGCAGACTATATAATTTGTAAAATATTTTGCAGAGTTAAGAAAATATAGGCCTAACGGAATCTTCAAGTGGATAAATTTCATATAATTAGTCTTATTTAAAAAAATTTAAACCAGTGCAAATAGCCACCTTGGATAGGTTATCGAAATGAAACCTTACTGCTTTTTGTTTTCCGCTAAAAAGATGTTAAGTAACTCTATAAAAGAGATTATTTATTATAAATTTATAAATAAAACTCCTAAATATAGAACTTTATGAACCCTGTAGAAGACATTGTATTAAAAGCCAAACTACTAGTTGCAAACTATAAAGAGGGCGGTGATGATGGCTTTGATCACACCGTAACTTCTGCTGGGGAAAAAGGTAAAAGGTCTGGGAAGATTTCAGAACTTACGGTAATTGCTCCCTTAAAAAAAGATGGCGCAGATACACTCCGAAAGATTCTAAATATTACCGGTGGAGATTTGAGTGGTGCTACTAATGTTCGAACAATACACAGTTTGCGCATCGTTTTTTTGGAAAATGATACCAAGATTCTTTTTTGTACTGCTTACGATGGAGAATGGGATCCATACATTGACGATTTTGCTACGAAAATCCCAAAACTTATGGATATTATTTTTGGAAATGTAAAAGGCTGGCCGGGTATTGCAGATCCCGGTGTAAAACAATTTATCTTGGATCACCAGATCACTGCATCTGGTTGGTACGTGGGCGTCCCACATCTTACGATTAATGACATTATTAGACAAGATAAATTAGAAAAAGGAATCAACAGCGCAATTGATGAAGCCTCGGTGAAAAAATAACAAGATATGGGTTTATTAAAAAGAATTTTTAATATCGATAAAGTAAGCTTGGATCTTGAAAATATACAGTCCATTATTTTGAGAAGCCGCCCGGTTCCGTATTTTGGAACTATGGCAACCCTTAAAATTAAAACGCCTTCCGAAGGAAAAGCATTACTAAAAAAAATTCTGCCATTAGTAAGTTCTGCTAAAAACTGGCACAATAATCAGGATGCAACCGTAACTATTAGTTTTACATTTGAAGGGTTAAAGGCACTGGGGTTGCCGCAGGAATCTTTGGACAGTTTCCCTGAATCTTTTAAACAAGGGATGACAGAAAGAGCAGAATTGTTGAACGATACAGGCATAAATAATCCAAAAAACTGGGAAAAGAACTTTAAATCCAATGACATTCACGTCGCAGCTGCAGTAATTTCAAATAGCGAAGAATCCTGGAAAGAGAAACTCGCAACACTGCGAAAAGAAATAGATGAAAGCCCAGGTATCGAAGTCATTTTCAGTAAAGATTTCGGAGCGACCGAAAAGGTGAAAAATGTTTTTGGATTTCGAGACGGCATCAGCAATCCCGAGGTTGAAGGAAGCGGCATCGATAAGCAACCACAATATGATCAACCAATCAAAGCAGGCGAGTTTATTTTGGGGTATCCTGGAGAAGCGGATATAGTCAAACCTTTTCCACAACCAGAGGAACTGGGTAAAAATGGATCCTTCCTTATTTTTCGGAAATATCAGAGTCAAGTTGCAGCGTTTAACAAATTTATAAATGAGAATTCCAGCTCTCCAGAGAAAGCCGAGTTGTTGGCTGCAAAAATGGTGGGACGCTGGAAAAGTGGCGCTCCCCTGCCGTTAAGTCCTGATGAAGATGATGAAGCGCTTGGTAATGATCCAGAAAAAAATAATGATTTTAGTTTTAAGGATGATGAATACGGAAAGAAATGTCCGTTTGGTTCACACATGAGACGCATGAACCCTCGAGATGCTAGGAATTCTGTGCTACAGGACGTTCGGCTGCACAGAATAATAAGAAAATCCGTCTCTTTTGGCGATATCGTACCCCCCGAAGTCACCGAAGACGACGGCAAGGAGCGGGGTCAGTTTTTTATGGGAATTAGCGCAGATGCGATGGGTACGCTCGAATTTCTTCTGAAGCAATGGGCAAATGACAGCAACTTTATAAGTCTTGGTGATGAGAAAGACCCTTTATTGGGGGTTCAGGAAGATGGCGTGTTCACAAGGCCAGCAGACCCAATTGTAAAAAGATATCCCGGATTACAGACCTATAACATTATGAAAGGTGGTGATTACTGCTTTCTTCCCAGCATTACTGCTATAAAATGGATATCGGATTTACCTTAAATTAAAAAAAATGAACAAAGACTATATAAAATATGCGTCGATCACAGAGGATATTCCTGCCGATTTTGATAAAAAAGTAGACGAGATTACAGCAGATATTGCAGCGTACGTGCGGGAGTCACGCGAAAGAAATAAACTTTCATACCATACAAGAGATGCCCACGCTAAAGGCTATTCGGCCTTGAAGGCAGAGTTCACTGTTCTAGATAATTTACCACCAGAATATGCACAAGGTTTTTATGCCACACCAAAAAAGTATGAAGCAGCATTGAGGTTGTCCAACGGCTCTGCTCGCGTTATGATTGATAAAAAATTAGGTTTTTCTCAAGGACTCGCCATTAAAATCTTTGGAGTTCCTGGAGAAAAAATGACCGACGATGAGAAAGACGCACCGAATATGGACTATAATCTGATTAATCATCCCGTGTTTTTCTGTAATTCTGCTGAAGATTACACGTTTATCGGGAAACTCTTTTTGAAGATAAATGATTATTTTGAAAAGGGAATATTTGGAAAGGCAGAATTTGCCTATATGTGGGCTACAGAAATGGGGAAAGCTTTTCCGGGAAGGGAAACCCTGAAGGAATTAAAAGCGCTACTTGGTTTTCAAGATATTGAGCCTAAAAACCCCTTCTTGTACAGTTTCTGGAGCATGGGCGCTGCACGCCATGGAGATTACGTTGCAAAAGTACGTGCGCATCCAAGTAAGGAGTATATAAGTAAAATCATCAATCCAGAAGTGGATCCGGAGAAGATTGATGAGGCCTTTCTGCCAGCAATTATAAGTGAAATTTCAGCACACGATTTTGAATTTGATATTCAGGTGCAGCTCTGTAAGGATTTGGAGAAAATGCCCATAGAAGAGCTTACTGAAGAATGGAAAGAAGAAGACTCACCTTTCGTAACTGTAGCAAAACTGTATATTCCAAAACAGGAAGTGCCTGCAGACGGTCATTTTCAGGTAATGGAAAATCTGTCTTTCACACCTTTCCACGTTACAGCAGAACACTGTCCAATTGGAAACCTACAGAGAACAAGGCTGCGCGCCTACCAAACCGCCTCGAAACTTCGCCACGAATTAAATCAAAAGAAGCGGGCAGAACCCAAAAATCTAGAGGAAGCCTTTGACCCGGAATTCTACATGCTTAGAACCTAATTTTATTATAGCTTACTTAGTTAATCAGCTTACAAACAAATAAATACAGTCATATCGATTACTATTAATACCAATAGATTTTACTTCATTTTTTAGATAAATAACAAAATTATATAAAGATGCCAACAAAAAGAGACATAGTGATAATAGGAGGTGGTATTTCAGGTTTGGTATCTGCTTATGAGCTTAGTGAACATACTAGTTTAAACCTTACAATTATTGAAGCAAGTGATATCTGTGGGGGTAAAATGAAAGGTTATTTTAATGAAGAGAAACAGCGGTTCGAAGAACACTCTATTCGTTCGCTAGCTTCAACCTACTTTGCCCTTTTTGATGTTTTTTATCGTGCCGGAATTTTAAACACGCTTACGGCAGTAGATAATTACCTGTTTTATGAAAGTAAATCAGGTAAAAAAGTAGCTGTTGACCGTACAGAGCCTATACAACTAGAAACCTTCAAAGAACTGGTAAAAACGTTTGATTTGTCCATTACGGATATGATGACGCTAGCTAAAAAAATTACACATCATACAAATGCTTCAGAAGAAGAACGTCAAAAGCTAGCCTATCAACAAGCAGGAGATGTTGTTGGTGTTGACGATTTTGATGAACATACAAAACAATTCATTATTAATTGGTTTGGTATCTTAACAGGAGCCAGAATGGAAAGTAAAGCGGTAGATATCATGGATAGTTTTCTCCTTATGTTTTTGCCAATGACAGAGAGTCCACACTTACCACCAGGAAAGCATTCAAAGTCTTATTGTTTCAATCGTCCAAGTTCAGAGGTGGTTGCGCTTTTAGTCGATAAATTGAAACAACGAGGTGTACAATTTGTTTATAACACAAGATTGGCGAATATTAAGCGTGATGAAAATGCCGATAAAGTAATTTTACAAACCGCTACCAATCAACTCGAGAAAATAGCATACGATGCCTGCATTATGGCAGTTCCGCATGAAGTACTGTGGAAGGTTGGATTGCTTCCTGAAGTCAAAAAGCCGTTTGATGACGAATGGTCTTTTGGTACGCAATTTTTAATGGATTACATTCCTGATGCGTTCAAGGATTTTACAGGTAAATCTTATAATTTGAGCTTTGATGCACCTTGGAATATTGTATTCCAGATTCAGCACCAAAACGGATTTTGGAAGGATGTGAACTTTCCAAAATCTCATCCCTACAATTTATCCGCAACTTGTAGTTCGCCTTTTAATAAAGGTTTGTTATACGGCAAGCGGTTTATGGAATGTACACCTACCGAAGCAAAACATGAAATTTTGTACCAGTTAGGAATTACGTCTGAAGATGAAAGACAACATTTAGCAACGCATGCAAACATAGACTCTGTATATCTTAAATATACAGAAGATTGGGAGCAATATGCACATTTTGAAACGTCATCATTAGGTATTTTACAAGATAATGGGAAGCGATGGGTAAATTTATCTCAAATTTATGTACGCTCTGCACAAGATAAAGAAGTCCTTGTGACTACCGCTACAAAAGGTGTGTTTCTTGCAGGCGAAGTCGTTAATGTACCAGGGAAATGGAAAATACCAACGATGGAACAAGCAGCGATGTCTGGCAAACAGGCAGCACAAGAAATTTTTAAGTTCTGTAATATCAAACGATCTGTTAATATGAATTATTCCATTTTAGAAAGCACATCAGGCTTTAAATTAATGGAAGGTATTTTAGCAGGGTTAACTGGAATCGCAAAATTAATACCACATAGTAAGGACCCAAAAAATTAACTAAACACCCTTTTTCTTGATGCTGACTTAGAGAAAGAGGCGATCGCTGATCTTTTAGACGCTCACTTTGATGAAGATCACCTTAGCTAACATCCAAATAGTAGGGATTTCTATTATCCTAAAGTCAATTCTGATGTAGAAGAGATTTTGGATAGGGTAAAGGATGAGGAAATGAAAGTCTAGGGTGAAAATAAGGCTTTAAAAACCTCCTTTTGCATAAATCAGCAGCTTATCAATGGGTGAATATAAAAGCTGCTGAAAAAATTTATTCCACCACTTAAATTTATTTGGTTTGCTTCAAAAAAATGATCCTTAAGCAATAAGAGGATTATATAAGTTCACAATTTTTTAAAAAAAAATGAGAATTTCATTTAATGAACTATTAGTGTTTTTTTTTGCTAACAAAAAGTTAAAAACTAAAAAAAGTTTTCAACGTATTTAGTCTATTTTTTTAAGATTTTGAAAATGCATTTATAGTGTCTCTACATTGATTTTACTTATAATTTCATTAATAGATGTCTAGTTTACAGTAGTTTAGAATTATATCGAAAAATTGCTAAATCGAGTATTTCGTGTTAAAATTTATTTAAAGATTAATTTCTAATCTTAAATTTATCACAAATTAAAAACACAAAAAATGGAAACACACATTAGATCCCCTACGAATAAAAGTAATGTTAGACCTACTTAATTAGAATTTTAAAAACTTATAAAACCTTAAATCCGCAAGTTAACTTCAAATGCACAAAATTTCTTCAAACAACGTCTTTTAAGTTTATTTTTAGATAGACTTGAGTAATAAAACACGATTTCGCTTGTCTAACCGCTTTTGAAATTGCGT
>Ga0306912_1000621_pt1 | contig 19921 bp, 31 predicted proteins | sample AntRauFillE10628_FD_190443 | JGI IMG/M metagenome (GOLD analysis project Ga0306912, IMG submission 190443) | Saline lake microbial communities from Rauer Islands, Antarctica - Metagenome Filla E10 #628 (v2) (version 2) | ecosystem: Environmental > Aquatic > Non-marine Saline and Alkaline >... | reverse complement strand
GGCATCGGCACCGCCGGTCGCCTGACCGGTGGGCGGGTTGGCGGATGTCTTGTCCGCCGCTTCGGGCTTGGGTGCCATGGTCGGTTTCTCCTTTTCATGGTCCGGGGGTTGCACGGCGGACGCCGCGTTTCGGGTTGCGGCTTCGAAGGACCAGTGTTCCTTCTTTGCCATAGCCACGAGCTTCTTGGGGGCGTGGGAATAAACTCGGTAATCGAATGCGGCGACAGCCTTGGCGCGGCCCCCTTCGGTTTCGGTCGCAAACCCGCGTTCTACGGCTTCAGCGCCGTTGAGCCAAAGCTCCGACTTCATCTCTTCGCGGATGGATTCCACATCTTCGCCCGTCTGTTCGGCGTAGATGTCGGCCATTAGGTCGGCCAGCTTGTTCAGTTGTTCGGTGGACTTTTCATGGTCGCCCGCATTGCCCCACGTGAACTTCGCCGGGTCATGGATCATCATCAGGGCACCGGACCGCATGGTAATCGTGTCACCGGCCATTGCGATGACCGAAGCCGACGATGCGGCAATGGCATCGACTACCACGGCCACGTCGCCGCGGTGCGCCCTCAGCGCATTGTAGATTGCAATGCCGTCATCCGTGTAGCCGCCGCCAGAATTGATGCGCACAGTGATGTCCGCATCGCGCCCCAGCATCGCCAGCGCGTCGATGACCTGCGATGCGGAAAAACCGTCACCCCAAAAGTCATCCCCGACGAACCCGTAAAGAACGAGCTCGCCATCAACCAAGATGGTCATGTCTGTCTCCTTGTTGTCAGGTGAAGCGGAACCGCTTCGCGAATCGCAAGCGCGGCTTGCTTTCTCGGGCGGCGGGGCAAAGCTCGCGGTACTGCAGGATCAGCGCCGCCAAGCGCCTATCGTTCGCCCGCGAAAATGTTACCTCTTCACCGTCAATGCGAACGGTTTCCCGCAAGCTTCCAGTTGCCAGTCGCAGCTGCACCTTAACCAGCGCAGTGTGAACAGCGCACGGATCGGTGATGTCAATTGCTTCACCGCCGATGCGCACAAGGTTCGCACTCATGGGGAAGACTCCGTTTCTATGACCGGCCTCAAATCCCGTGCCGCATAGGGTGATTCCATGCCGGCATCGACGTAGCGCTGGTGTTCCCGCTGACGCTGTTCAAACAGCGCATCCGGGTCCACTCCAAGGTCACCGGTCTCATGGGCGATGGAACTGGTGCCATTGGACAGCCGTTCGGTCGAAGCGCGGGCCGACTTGTAATCGTCTGCGGTGGGCTTTGCGGGCCCTTGCCAGTTGGCTGCAGCCACCCGGTCGCGGTTCGCTCGGAAGGCTTCATACCCGCCTTTGAACGGAATGCGGCCTTCGCCCACTTCTTCATCCAGCCAATTGCCGTAGACCATCTGGCACATCGGGGCCGCGATGCGTTCGCGCCTCCGCATGACCACGGCCCAGATGGACGCATTCTCCATGCGCACGCTGGAATAGGTCGCGGCGGTGTGGTCCATCGTCAAACCGCCATAAGTGATGCCGATGGTGCGGGCCATGTCGCGGGCAAGGCTATTCGAGAACGGCAGGAAGTCCTGACCGGGAACCTGCGCGCTTTCCATGCCCAGCTTTTCGCCGGGGCCGAGGTGCGACACCTGCGGATCGGAGCCGACTGAAATCCGGCTATCCGCAGCCCGGTCCAACTGCGCCCCAAGATAGTCCAGATATTCCTGCGCGTACCCCGTGCCGCCTTCGCTTTCCTTCAGCACTTCCAGCGCCTCATAGGCATCTTGGCTTGGCGCTTCACTGGTGAGCGTGATGGCAAAGACCGTCTGCAAGATGGCCATCTGAAGGGTCGCATCATCAAGCATTTCCGCCTGAATGTGCTTCCGGAAGGCCGGGGCCAGAAGTGAAATGCCGCGAACATCGGTGGCGTCCATCGGGTCGAATACGTGCATGACCAGCGGACGGCCATCAACATCGAATGCGGCATAGTCGCGCTTCGACTTCAGGCCAGTGGTGACGGTTTCAAACCGGTAGGACACCGGACGGCCCTTGCCGTCGTGATGCACCCCTTGAAACAGACCCTCCAGCGGGCTGGTGTCCTGCACTAGCCGGGGCGGCGGAACAAGACACAGCTTGGTGCCGCTGGTGATGCCATAGCGGCTGCGGTCGCCTGCGGTAAAGAAATCGAAGACGCCGGTCGCCTCGCCATAGGCGATGTGCCAGCGCAACCCGATGTCTACCATCTGCGGGCCAGTCAGCTTGCCACGCATGTCGCACTCGCGGGCGTTGTTCCAGTAAGACTGCCAGCGCCTCTTTACCAGCCTGATCCAGTCCGCTTTTTCCTTTTCGTCGTACCCCATGCCCGAAAGGTCGGGGTCGGGCGTCAAGGTCAGGCCCACGCCAACCGTGTCGGCCAGAACTTGGTCCGTCGCGCCTTTCAGGCGACCGCTGTTCTGGATCAGGTCCATAGCCAAACCGGCGGCGCGCGACCAAGACCGGCGCACATCGTCACGATGGTTGGTCAGCGGCGCGACCCGCGATGCGATGACGCCGCTCTTGGTGTCGCGCATGTAGCGGGCCTGCGGACGCGAAGGCCGTGCAGCCGCCGCCAGCGGCGTTCCATCTGGTTTTATAAGACCGCTCATCGCGTCCTGTTTCTCCACTTCGACCGCGCACGCTCCTTGGCCTGCGCTTCAGTTTCGTCTTCAGCGGACCCCGCCGAATCCGCCGGTTCGGCCTGCGGCTTCGCTGCCATCAGAAGGTCTTCAAAGTCGCCCTGAACATCTTCGGGCGGGCGCTCGCGATCCGACATCAACCGATCCCATTCGGTGTCTGGCAGGTTGCGCACCCCAAGGCGGATTGCCGCAGCTTCCGCCTGAAGGTGGGTGTCCAGACCCTCGTTCGCTTGGTTCGGGTCTTTCACCCACAGATACCGGGTAAAGCCCGACTTCGCCTTTTGCGCCTTGCGGCTCTCCGCTGTCAGCTGCCGAAAAAATTCGTCTTCCAGCCCTTTCGGCATGGCGATGAAGCCGCGTTCTTCCGGGTCGGATTTCTTCAGGTTCCGGTAAAGCCCCATCTTCAAAACCGACGAGGCGAAGTTGAAAAACCGCTTGGAGTAGCGAACAATCTTGCCGCGCCGGTTCCGTTCCTTTTTCACCTGCGCCAGAAGCGGGGCGCTTTCTGGATGCACACCGCGCACCATGATGACGCGGGATGCCGGGTGCCGCCGCGCCCAATCCCAAACGTCTTCGGTGTAGGCGTTGCCGTCGATGGCCAGCATGTCGATTTCGACCTTTCGGCCATAGGCATTCCGAAAGCCTTGCCGCAGCAGGCCGTTCAGCTTTGCCTGACACCCTTCGTCGGAAATGTGCCCGTTGAACACTCCGTACTCGACCACGGCGCGCCGCTTGTTCTGGCCCCATGCCACGACCTGCCATTCTACGCGGTCGCCCTGACAGTCCACGCCGCAGGTCAGCATCGGATAGCCCGCCGGGATATTCCCGTGGGAATAATCCGACTCTGCCGCGCGGTCGCGGATGTCTTCCCACGGCGGCGCTTCGCCCAAGACACGGTAGGCTTTGCCCACCACGTCATTCCAGAATGTCTGCTCCTTCGGCGGGTCGCCCTTGGCCGACAACCATGACCGCGCGATGCGTTCGAACGACTGCAGCAGGGAATAGGCCGACCAAAGGTAGAAGGACCGATGCACCCGCTTCATCTTCGGGTTCGAGGCAATCCACTTGGCCCCGCGCAGCATCTTCGGGCGATGATGTTCTTCGATTGAAGCACCGCACCCTTCGCAGGTGAAGTGCGCCCGTTCCGGATGGTCTTCATCCAGAGCTGACATCATGTTTTCCCATTCCAGCACCTGCATGTGGCCGCATTCATCATGCGGGCAGGGCACGTGCAGAAATTCCAGACTGCCGGACTCGAAGTTCTTTGTGATGCGGCAGCCCGGAACAACCATGGGCGTCGAAATCTTGAAAATCTTGGCGAACTCATAGCCCTGACTGCGGCTGTCCGCTTGGGTCTCCGGGTCGCCCGCGCTGTTCATATCCCACTTAGCAAGGTCATCCTGAACCTGCCGGGACATGGACACCTGCGAAAGCGAGGCGGGCGAATTCGCCCCTGAAATCTGGATGGCCCCGCGACCGTCGCGGCGCTCTTTGTAAAAAACCGAGTCCTGCCCGTCACGGGCCTTCATCGGGAAAATCTTGCGCAGCGCCGTGGTGCCTTTCAGCATGGGCGACAGCTTCATCCTCGACCACCGCCGTGCGTTTTCATCGGTCGGGTGAACATAGAGAAAATCACCGGGGTCCATTTCCATGGAGCCACCAGTGAAGATGTTGGCCAGCACCGTGCCACCCAACTGCGCCGATTTCGACAGGGTAACAACCCGGCACGGGTCATCGGGCGACAGCGCCCGCAGGATTTCGTCAAAGTAGCTGAATCGTTCCCGATTGTACGGGCCGGGCAGCGGGCTTTCCCGCGATGAAAACACAATGTGTTCTTCCGCCCACGTCAGATAATCGACGGGCGGCGGCGGGTCGATGACATCCGCAAGAACATCGTGCGCCATCCATTCGGCGCTTGTGACGGCGACATCCAGCATCAGGCATCCAGTTCAACCAAGGTGGTCGCTTCCTTTTTCACATCATCCGCGCGGGCGCGTTCTTTCATCGCCGCCGTCTTCCGGACCTTTTTAAACTCCGACCGCAGCAGGTGCAGGACATCGCGCTGCGGCACGTTGAATTGGGCCGCGACCGCCGCCGCAAGGTCTGGCAACGATCCTTCAAAAATCTGCAGCATCATCCCCGCGATGCGCGCCATCTGTTCGCGGGCGTCATCTGCGTCCATCAGCATGCCCTGCCGAAGCGCCTCTTCCGAAGCCTGCAACCGGTTGCGGCGCAGCTGCTCTTCCAGCTTGGCCCGCTTCAGCTGGTCTTCGACCGTATCCGGCTTGGGTGCCGCCGTGGGCGATGACGCAGCAGGCGCTTCGGGCGCAGTCTGTTCAACCCGGACGGCTTCTGCCATCGGCAGGCTTGGCTGCTGAACCGGTGCGGGTTCAGGGTCAGGCCCAACGGCGGGCTGCACCTGCGCCGCATCGTCCACCGTGGTCCGAGTCGCGATGCCGTTGCCGAGCGATTGGCCGATGTCGCGGTTGCGCCGGACCTGTTCAACCGCGACCGCGTAAATGATCTTGCCTGTCTTGCCCGGTCCGGTGAATGCGTCGTCGCGCAGGATGTCCTTTGACTTCCACTGGCTGACTGCCGCGCGGCTAACCCCCAAGGTGCGCGCAAGGTCCGCCTGCGACATGTGCTGATGTTCTGGCTGCATCTTTGCCTGTCCATCCTGTCCGGGGCCGGTGGGGCAGGTATGCTAAACGCCCGGCGTTAAGTGATTTCCCCTTATTGTTAAGGCTTTGCAAAAGCCGTCTGACTGCCGAACCCTCGGGCGCTTACCGCACCGCGTGCGGCTGCGGCGCGGTACGGTCCCTTTTATTTTCCGGGCCGGTTAGAGGCCCAAAAGACGGCTGATTTCGTGATCCAGCCGACGCGGAAGCTGCGCCTCCACTGTGCGGTCGAACGCTTCGGCGGTTGCCCCGTCCACCATTTCTGCCGGGATAACCACGCCGGACTTCTGCTTTTCCAAGTCCGTGCGGTTGCCGACCCGAAGGAAGACATGCCCGCCCATGTTCAGCGCAACCCGACCACGGGCAAAACTGCCACCCTTCAGGAAGGTGCTTTCGTACAGTTCGCGCTGACCTCGAACCAGCGCACTCACGCCCCTGCGGGTTTCGCGCGGCTTGAAATACTTCAGCGCCACGTCGCCACCAGCGGCGGACATCGTGTAGTTCAGGTCGGACCACGTGGACCGCTTGACCTTGACCGCCTTGCGGATGGTCTTCTGTGGCAAACTGGTCTGTCTGGCCAGCGTCCGGACAACTTGCGTGCGGGCCATGTCGCCGGTGCGGTTCAGCGCCCGGTTCACGGCCTTCGGTGCTTCCGCCCCCAAAGCGCCCAGCATGTTTTCGAACCGCTGCAGGCCCTTCACATCGACTTCGCCCACGCTGAACATCACCAGCCCTCCGTTCGGCTACCGTCACAAAAAAGGCCAGCCGCAGGATTTCCGCGACCGGCCTTCAAACCGAGGGACAAGGGAAAGTTCAGATGCGCTTCATCGCTGCCTCCGTTGCTGGCGTTCAAATCTCACACAACCGTCAGACAAAAAAAGGCCCGCGCTTTCCAGCCGGGCCATTCCATCCATTGCAGCAGCAGTGTCACAGGCGGCGGCGCTTTCGCGTGGGTGCCCGGACTTGACGGCATACAGTCGAAATCGGGTGCATCACATGCGACTACGACCGCCCGGAACAATGGCATGTATCTTTCAACAGTGGCCACCGAACCTTCGTCTGATTCCGACTGTTAAGGGAAGATGATGTATTCCGTCAACCCCCCTTAACAATATCGAGCGCCGATTAACAGTCCGCCGAGCGCACCGCCTCCAGCAGATCCGACCGAATTTCCACTTCGATTTCGCCGCCCAAAATATTCAGAAGCGCCCGCACCGAAGGGCCAGAAGCATCGACCACGCGGACCTCCTGACCGTCCAGCGGACCCGCGACCACTCGAACGGTGTCACCGGCCACGAATTCGCAGCCCGTCTTTAGGTAGCGATGGCATTCAGGCGACAGGTGCCCGCCCCCCCATTGCCGCATCAAGCGCATGACGCGGGCAGGCGGGATTTCCACCGGTCGCCCCCCGGTGCCCATGACGCCGGTGACCACATCCAGTTCCATCAGGTCGTGCCAGCGGCTTTCCCCGACCGGCCAGCCCACGAACATCCAGTCCACCAGAAGCGGCTGCGACACGAACACCTCGTCCGGGCTGAAGCGGTTCTTGCGGCGCAGCACCTTCTTGATCGGCAGAAAGACTTCGAACCCCGCCCGGCGAAGAATGTGTTCGGGCAGGAACACCCGGTCGCCCGTGCCATCAACTCGCCTCTTGCGCACCCGGCCCGCGCGGTCGCGGTAGGTCTCAAAACTTCCGCCAACCGTGACTTTTCGGATGCCCCCGACCTGCTTGCGTTTCACCCGGCATGCGAACCACTGCATTTCCTGCGCTTCAATTTTACCCATAAGCACGGCCAGCGCCCCCTTCGCTCTGGCCAAGGTCAGCGATACGCTGGCACTTGGCGATTGCGGACAGGCGGCGCGACCGCCACTGGTCTTCGGCAGGGGCCAGCGCATCGCCCCGCGCCAGCTTGGCATCCAGATCCCGCATTTGCCGGATGGCGCTGTCCGCCTTATCCTTGATGGTCTTCACAGCCCACGCCCCCGGCCAGCGCCTCGAGGTCCGCAGTTCCACCAGAAGTTCCGGTGCCCAGCCACCCGCCAAGGCATCCAGCCCCAGCTGGTTCGCAAAGGCCGCGCGGATAAGCGGCGACGCATCATCGCCCGGCGGCTGGATTTGCGCCGCCCATTCCAGAATGCGCTGGCCAATCGGGAACCGGTCCTTGTCCTTGCCGCCCGCATTCGCGGCCACCTGTTCCTCCAAGGCCATCAGGTTCGCATCGGTCATGTAGGTCAGTCGGGCGCACAGGTCTTCCACCATGTCGCCAAACTGCGCCTTTGTCAGACTGGTCGGCCTTGCCAGCCCCCGTCGCATCAATGGGTCAACAAGCACCCCCTTGACCCTTTTTTCACCGTTTGCCTGTTCAGCACTGTCCATCGGTTCTTGCCCTTCTTCATTGCATCTGCCCCGGTCTCAAATGGCGCTTCGGTCGGTATTGGGGCGCTTTCGGCAATTTCGTTTTTTTTTATTTCTTCTTCTTTCCTTTCAGCCCGGAAGAAATCGGAGCGAACGAGGCGCAAAACGTGCAAATTCCATCCCAAACCTTCCGTTTTTCTTCCGGATTCCTTCCGGTTTCTTTCCGCGTTCCTTCCAGTTTCCTTCCGGCGGAAGAAACGCGGAAGGAAATCAGCCGCCGATTTCGGCCTTCCAGTCGATGCCTTCCTGCGCCAGCGAAAACGCTTCCAGCGCCTTGCGGATCATCACGGGCCGGCGCTGCCCCATGGCATCGAAGTGGTCCACCAAGAACTGGTCGAACTGCAGCACCATCACCGGGTCTTCGGTCATGCCCTTTGGCGCACCGCTGCGCAGCATCTTGTCCGGCAGCGCATCCAGACGCTTGCGTTCACGTTCGGCTTCGCGCTTGGCCAGCCGGTCTTCGCGCAACCCAAGGGCATCCTGCGCGATCTTCAGCACCACCGGGTGATACAGGCGCACGTGGCCATTGTCGCAGCGGCATTGCTTCCAGTTGTAAAGCGGGCCAATCGGGCGCTCCATCAGCCGCCGCCATTCTTCCAGCGATTCTCCGGCCAGACGCGCCAGCAGGCGTTCATCGACCGGCAGCGTGCCCACCGGGTCTTCCTTCTGCGCGATGTTGAACAGGTCGAAGCCGACCGCGCGGACCTCCTTGTCTGCCAGCAGGCGGAATTCGGAATGAAGCCACCAGTCGAAACGCCACGTTATGAAGAAATGGCTGTCCAGCCGTTCGCCGGACGGGATGGGGTATTCATACAGGGTGTCGCTATCGACCAGCCTGATGGTCTTTGCCGCTTCAGTCATGCTGCCTCCTTTCGGACGCACGTGCCATGCGGTCGCGATACCATTCCGACTGCAGCCGGGTGACATAGTTGCGACCGGCGCGGGATAGCGCCCGCAGACCGGCGTCCTGTTTTTCATATTTGCCCATGCGCCACGCCAGCAGGGCGGGCGCGGCCTTCTGGCCAATGCGGCGCATTTCGGCTTCATCCATCTTGCGGCAGGTTTCGCAGCAGTAGCGCTGCCAGCTGCGCGCGGGCGCGAAGACGCGCGAACACATCGGGTTCAGACAAACGCCCGGCGCGACCAGCGGAAATTCCGCAAGTTCGCGGTGCGCCGTGACGTGAAAGGGTTCCAAGTCAAAATGCGCCGCCGGTGCATTCGCAAGACGTGGTGCCGGAAGGGTCATGGTGCTGTCACCCCCTTAGCGGCTTTCTCAACGGCGGATGCAGCGCCCGGATATTCCCACCGGATTTGCGTGAAGTTCAAAACCGGAAGCCCATACCGGCGGTCAAACCAGTCGCGCATTTCCGGCCATGAAGCGAAGCCTTCTATTCGGGCCACTTCTTCCAGCTCGCGAATGACCGCGATGTGGTGAATGGAAATCTTCCGCGACCACAGACACGGCACCCGCAGCAGCAGGCGGCAGGATGATGTTCGCATGCCGACAAACAGCTGCAGTTCATCGCCAGCGACCGCATGGCGGCGCTTGCCGTTCGGGCGGATGGTGGACAGCTTGCGGCCCGACAGGATGTCAGGGGCGAAGTCGGCCTGGAAGTTGTAGGCCACCATCAGCGCGCCCCCCCGACAGCACCGAAGACCGGCACCGACCCGCCATGCTTCGCAGCGTAGTGCATCGCCGCGACCATGATGCGCTCTTGCCCGCGCTTCGATTTGCGCTTGACCGCCTTCGCAATGAATTCTTCATCCTTGAACCCAAGGGCGCGGCTTGCAGCCCGCATCGACGGGAAGGACAGGGTGCCAATCTGGAAGCGCTTTGACTTCCAAGGGTTGTAGCGCTGCGGACGGGCCACTCGATCAGGGTCAACATCCGCCAAAGCGGCCCAAATGGTATGCGAACAGCACCCGAAGTGCTTGGCGGCATCGTGCACGTTGCCGAAGACCTGCCCGGCGATCTGAACCCGCATCGGTTCTGGCCCGACACGGCCCGTGCCGACGCGATGCAAGGTGCCGTTGCGATAGGCCGCGCGGACCGTGTTCGGGTTCACACCAAGCGCCCGCGCCGCATCGCTGAAGTTGTCATAGGTCACACCACGGATGGTGACAGGCCGGAAATCGGGCCGCGTTCCCAAGGTATCAAGGCGACCACGGCGGACAGCCATGCGCACCTGACCAGCAGTGACACCCAAGGCTTCCGCCGCCGCGTTCGCATCTGCATAGACCGTGCCGCGCACGTTAATGTCGCTATACCGGCGCTTACCCATGACGGCCCCCATCTGCAGGATAGGGGCGGGCCGACAGCCCATAGGCTTCCCGCAGCTTCAGCACGTTCGGGACAACCCGCAGCCGGTGCCAGCGCTGTTCGACCGCGATGCGCGACCGGTCCAGCCGGGTTGCGATGGCGGTGAAGTTGTCACCGGCGGCACGGGCCTTCAGCAGCGCATGGTCATCCGCAGATGACCAAAGCGGGTGAAAAACCGACACCAGCCGTTCCGCCGCATGGGTGGACTTGGCGCGGTTCGACGAAAAGCTGGCGCGGGCGTTCATATCAGCGGCTCCCGCACAGGCGCAGCGGGCGCTGGCACGAACAAATCCGGCTGACGATAGGCGTCTTCGACCCGCTGACAGGCGATGTCGAAATAGGCGGGGCTTATTTCTATGCCCACCCCCCCCCCGTCCATTGCGGGCTGCGGCCACCAAGGTGGTGCCGGACCCCATGAACGGGTCAAGAATGACATCGCCGGGATTGGTGAAATCGGTGATGATTTCGGACATCAACCGCCACGGCTTTTCGGTCGGGTGACCGCCGTGCCGGTCGGGCGGATTGGTCATGTGGCGATAAATGCCGCGCTTGCCGCCTGCATTCCACTTGGCATGGCCTTCGCCCGCCCATGCGGTGACAAAACATTCAGCGCCCTGCGCCGGACCCTGACCGTTCAGCTGCGGCGTGCTGTCCGGCTTCACCCAAATGCACGCCCGCTTGTACTTCATGGGCGACGGATTTATGGCATCCGCCCAACGGGCAACGCCTTCGATGGTGCAGAAGGCTATGAACCATCCCTTACACATGCCCGCCGCCATGTCGGTGAATTCGCTGCGGATGGCGTCGATGCCCACAAAATCCAGCCCGCGCAGATCCACACCACCGTCATTCCGGATGCGCCGCTTCAGGCTGTTCTTTGCATCGTGTAGCGATTGTTCATAGGGCGGGTCAGAAATGATGTGGTCCACCGGGCCAAGGCCCGGCATCAATGCCAAGGCATTGCCCAAGATCAGGCGGCAGTTGCCGATGGTCACGTCCTTCAGGATGGCACCGGTCATGCAGCACCTCCGAATTCAGACCCTTCGGCCACCAGATACACTGGCACATTATGCAGCTGCGCCCAGCAGGCTTCGCGCCAGACGCCGCGCGACACATCCCATCCGTCCATCGCCGGGATGACCACGGCACCGCAGGCGGACAGCAGCGGCTGGCACCAGCGCGACCAGAACGCATCATCCAGCGGGTCCAGATGACCTTCGACATCCGCATGGCAAATGGCGCAGGACATCACGATGGGCGAAGCGACGGTGACACCCTCAATGGCAAAAGCCCGCGACCAGCGGGCGGTGCGGACCTCGATGTCAAAGGATAGGCCGCGATCCCATTGCAGGTCATCATTCAGAACGGCCTTGGTGTAGGGCGTGGCCAGATAAGCCATGCGGCCACCGACGCGGCGCACCACGTCCATGAACGGGCAATCCACGTGCAACAGGATGTTGCCGGGATAGCTGGCCTTGAGCCATGGCCAGTCAGGCTGGCGTGGGAAATTGAAATCAAGCCCCATCATGCACCCCCGCACAGGGCGTCATGCAGGTCGGGCCAGCGGGTGCGGGGCAGCGGGAGGAGGTGCCGCCCCGCACCACTGGCAGCGCCGGAAATCTCGGCACTACCCCCAGAGCCAGCCCCACCCGTGGCAGGACCGACCGCGCCTTGCGCCTGTTTGGCGTGGCCGACCAGCTGGCCCACCACGCGCTTGGTCACCGATTGCACCGCAGACCGGTGACCGGCAACCGTCAGGAAATCGGGATGATTGCGGAACGCATCGACCACGGCCCCTTCGACCAAACGCCAAAGCCGCCCATGGTCGCGATGCTTGCACACGGCGGGATGGCGGGCAGAGGGGCGGCGCAGCGTGGTCACTCGGCACCCCCATTCCCCATCGACTTTTCCAGACGCACCCGCGCTTGGCGCAGGGCGAACATGGCTTCATCGACTTCCTTGATGGCCTGCGCACATTCATCGGCACAGGTCGATTGTTCAGCCGCCAGAATGGACGAAATCGCTTCGCCGCTTTCCTTGGCGGGGCTGGTGGTGCCAGCAAGGGAACTGTCAGCAAAAAGGTCAGCGGCCACCGGGTCATAGCAGCCAAACCAGTCCACAAGGGACTTCATGTTCGCGCGAACGATTTTGCGGAAGTCAGGCATGGGAGACACCCCCGGAATTTGCCGCTACGGTGACCTTGACATTGACTTGCAGGGGGGCACCGCATGACGGACACGAACACCGAAGAACGCCTTGCGGCGATTGAGCGGCGGGCGCTTGAACAGGCCGGGCAGATCGAGGCGCACCAGCTGGCGCTGGTGAGCCTTGTCGAATTGCTGAAAGAAGCCGGGAACGAAACGCTGCGAACCAAGCTGGCGCAGCGCCTTGACCCGCCAACACGCGCTGGCCAAGAAAAGCCGGTAGGGACGTATGGGGAGGCTCTTGCGACTGCGCTTCGTGAAATTGCCGAAAATCTTCGGACAGGGCGAGTTTAAGCCGATATTCAGCTTCCGGGCGGCGGTCAGCCGTTGATGCCTCATCGGACGCAAACACCCAAACAACCGCCGCAACCGCAGCATCGAAGCCGCGTCCCCACGATTGGCGGACCTGCTCTTGTTGTTTTTCACGCGCAAAGGTGTCTTCAACAGTCTCAACCACGGGAAACCTCGTTTCCTGTGCACGCGCGGGAAAGCGGTGCAGGGTGAAGCCATGATTTGCCGCGCACATATCCCCGCATCAGCTGGCCCTCTTCATCGGCTCGCCAGCGCCATCACCGGCATCCGCCGGGGGCACGGGGGCCGGATTTTCTTGCATGTATTTCAGGATTTTATCTGCCGTGCGCATGGTGGGCGACCCATCGCCCGCTTCCCACTTGGCCCACGCAGCGCCCCCCAGCTTTGCAGCACGCTGCACAACCGTCGAAGGCTGAACCCCAAGCGCGTCCGCATAGGCGCGCACCTTTTCCATGAACTGTTCCATGGTTTATGGGTAGTGGTTTTATCCTATGGCCGCAAGGGATTTTAAGTCGATAGGCGGAAAAACCTATTTTGGTAAGATACCCTCATGACAGACAGAACCTTTGCGCAGCGGCTAAAGGCCGTCATTGAAAGCGACCCGGACCTTACAGAGGCCGGTCTGGCCACCAAGGCCGGGCTAAGCAATAGCGTCATCCGCAAGCTGCTGAAGGGAAGCACGCAAAATCCGCGAGTGGACACCGCGATCAAGATTTGTGAAGCCCTTGGGACAACGCTGGAAGACTTTATGTCTGGCGCTTATGAAGCGGGCCGGGTTCCTGCTGACACAGAAGCACAGCGTATTCGGTCCCTACTGTCTCAACTATCACCGAGCGAGCGCCGTCTTCTGCTAACGTACGGAGAAGGGCTTCGCGATGCTCGGGGGGTTGGCAGCGCAGCGCCTCCTGAAGGCGATGTATGAAGTCTTCCTTTTGCAATGCACCCTCCCTAATGGTTAGAACATTAAGGGAACATTCACGGGGAATTTCAATCGCTAGATTTAGAGCGCAGGCTGGCGGGTTGCGCACGATGTTGCGCGCGGCCAGCATACAGAAGGCAAAAAGGAGGGAATCAACAGTGAAATTGAAAATTGCAACCTTGTGCGTGGCCATGGCGGCAGCATCCAGCGCATGGGCTGAAGTCATCGTGACGCCGGAGCTTCAGGAAGACCTTGAAGCCCATGAGATGTCACCCGAAACGCTTGCGACGTGGATGCGGGATGTGCTGGACCAGCGCGGGCACCCCTGTAGCGATGTGCTTTCAATGGGTGGGCAGGTGCCGCGAACTGACCCTGAAACACGCCGAAACGTGGCGATTAGCGTTAATTGCGAGGAGCGTCCATACTTTATCACTGTGGGCATCCGCGCGGGCTGGAAGGTTCACGACTAGCGCCTGCATGGCTTTCTGCCGGAACGCAGGGGCGGGCTAAGATAGCGAATCTGCTACTAGGTAATTAGACTATTAATGTTGACTTAGGGTAATTAGACTACTAGCGTGCCCCCATCAAACCGATGGAGGCACCTATGCGCGACACTGAAGTCCAGCCGCTTGTCAGCGATGACCTGCTGGCCGAACTGGCCACCCCCGACTACGCCCGCCAATGCGGCGACTTCGACGCGGAAACCCGCGCGATGCTGGCCACGGCCTTACCCGAAATCTGCAGCGAACTGCTGCGCTGGCGTCAGACCGCCGCGAACCGCCCCTTTGCCTTGGCGCTGGCCCTGCGGTCGGAGGCTATTGAGGCCCGACTGACTGATGCCCGGCGCGCCATCCGCGCACCTGAACCGATCCACCCCCGCGCCCTGACCGCAGCCTGCGAAACCCTGCTGCACCATTCGACCGACGCCGCCGAGCGCGCCGCCGCATCCGATGTGCTGGCACAGATGCAGGAGGCCGCGTGATGATTATTTTAAAATCAATCGCTCGATTGTATCGGCCCATAGGTTCCGTATTTCGAACGCTATCTGTGCGCGAGCGGCGTTTTCAGCGTCGTCTGAAAGCGTGGGAGGCATGGCGCGCAAGCGGTCGGCAATTTTCAACTGACGATCATCCGGCACGTTCGCTGCCATCATCATCAGAAACGCAAAATCCTGTAACGCCATCTGAAGCGCCGCAATTTGATCCGCGTTTGCCCTCACTTGGCGTGCAAGATTCTCTGGTGTCTCGTTCATCTGAATTCCTTTCTGACAAAGAGTTTTCAGAAGAGCATGAACAAGCCAGTGGCGAAATAAGCACCCTTTACGGGAGGTTCATATAATGGATGCTCTGCATAACCGCCTTCCGGCCTTCCTGATGAACTTGGAATGCCTGTCCGCCGATGGCCAGATGGACGCCTTTGTGAACGAGGTGATGGAAACTTTCGGGCGGTTCGACCCGCCCGCAGGTGACCGCACCCATCGGTGGGAACTGGACCTTCACGGCATCAGCGCCGATGGCGCGACCGAGGAAGAGGCGATGGCCAACTGGAAGCGCTTGGCCCACCAGACCTGCAAACTGGACGGCACCGAAGATGACGGGTTCATCACGGTACACCCACCGATCAAACAGATTGGGGCCGCGTGATGACGATGCACGCACGCCCCACACCCTTGCCGTATGAAACCGGCACCACTGCCGGGGGCGGACTGCTCGCCGCTCCCGGCGCTTTTTTTCGCCGGTTTCGCAAGCGCGCTGATGACGGTGCGGTGCGGCCCGAGTGCCCGCCGTCGCTTTTTCCCGATCAGCAATGGCTGGTGACCTATCAGCGCCCGAATGGCGACGTGGCCACCGCTGCCGTCCTGATCAACGGCGGAAATCTGCAGGCGGACATCGAGACGCTGGCGCGACTGGCGCTGCCCCGGCAGCGCGACATCGACTGTGCCGCCATTTTGCGCATCAGCATCGACTACCGCGCCACCCCGGCCCGCGTCGAACTGCTGGACCGCATCACCCGCGATTATAACGCCCGCCTTCGCTTTGAAGCGGAATGCGGCTGATTTCAGGAGGTTCGACCATGACCATCGCAGGCTTCGCGGCCCTTATAACCAGCGGCATCATCATCGGCTTTGCCGCAGGGGTCGGCTTTGCCGCCGCCGGTGCCGTCATGGCCGCTTTCTCGAACCGCGATTGACCACGAAAGGACTGCCCGTGTTCTACAAAGACGAAAACTTGGCCCTGTTCATCGACGGCCCCAATTTCTATTCCACAGCCCGCGCGTTGCAGTTCGACGTGGACTACAAGCGCCTGCTGGAAGCCTTCCAGACCAAGGGGCGGCTCTTGCGGGCCAGCTACTTCACCCCGCTGGCCGACACCGATGATCACGTGGCCATCCGCCCGCTGGTGGACTGGATGCAGTACAACGGCTGGAACGTGGTGACCAAGCCCGCCAAGGTCTTTGAAGCCGAAGACGGGCGCAAGCGCATCAAGGGCAACACCGACATCGAAATGGCGGTGGAAGTGATGAAGCTGGCACCGGCCATCGCTCATGCCGTCTTGTTCACCGGCAACCGCGACTTCGCCCCGCTGGTCACGTTCCTTCAGGAACGCGGCACGCGGGTCACCGTGGTGTCCAGTATCCGCACGCAACCCCCGATGATTGCCGATGACCTGCGCCGCGCAGCTGACGCTTTCGTGGAACTGGACACCCTGCGCGATGCCATCGCCCGCAAAGCCCGCGACGGCGCTGCGGCCTAACGAACCCCAAACCCCGAAAGGAATGCGACCTTGATGACCAAGCGCAAAGAACCAACCCCAGCACCGACTGCAGACATCAATGACCCATACAAAATGCGGACACTGGAACAGATTCTGATGCTGTTCGATGGCGGCGATTTCATGGGTGAAGTCATGTCCGGGCATCAGAAGCTGATGCAGGACTTGCTGGAACACAACGCCGAACACGGCCCCAAAGGCTGCAGCGGCACCATGACCCTGCAGCTATCCTACACGGTGGGCAATTCCGGCGATGTCGGCATGGGCGCAACCGTCGCCTTCAAGGCCCCGAAAAAGCCACCATCCAGCGCGGGCGCATACATCAACGATGCAGGGGAGTTGACCCTCTACAGCCCGATGATGAAGCGGATGCACCAGCCTGTGCGGGATGTCGATGACTACAACTATGACCCCGCCACCGGCGAAATCCGCGACATCGAATAACGCCAAGTAGCAAACAAGGAACAAAGACGTGACCGAAGAACTCGCACAATTCAGCCCCGAAAACACCGCCGCCACCATGCGTGATGTCATGGAAAAAATCGGGGGCACGGAACATATCACCCGCCCCGAAGACTTTGACCTGACAAGCGCACATCTGGTCGCGATGCCCAGCCATCGCAAGGTCGAAGACCTGACGGCCAAACATCGTGAAGCGGCAGAGTTTCTGAAACCCGCCCGACGCAAAGGAACTGCCCGGCTGGATGACCTACAAAGCCTGATTGATTGGGCCAACCGCTTCAAGGGTCCGACATCGGCGCTCTTTGCTAAGCCCGACCTGAACGCCCCTACCATCACCTGTATTGCAGACTATCACGCGGAAGGCCCTGCCGATCAGGCAGCCGCCGGTGGCGACCCTACCGCCCGCCACTGCCACCATCGGGCTATCTACAGCTTTCCGCTGTCCGAAGAATGGAAAGCTTGGACGGGCGTTTCCGGCAATGCGTTGGAAAAGGATGACTTGGGCGAATTCATCGAAGCGAACGCCAAGGACATCATGGACCCGACCGCCGCCATTCTGGCAGCGAAGGAAAGTGACAAAAACCAGCCGTGGGAAAATCGCCTTATCCAAACGGCGCAGCAAATCGAAGGCCGCTATGGCCAGCTAACCCAATTGCTGCAGATGTCTCGCCAATTTCAGGTTTATGAAACCAGCAATCTGAAAGTGACCAGCAATCGCGACACCGGCGAAAGCGAAATCCAGTTCCTCAACGAACACAAGGGCGCTGACGGCAAGCCGCTTCAGATCCCGAACCTTATCATCATTGCCATCCCGGTGTTCATGGGCGGTGCCCCTTACCGGATGCCGGTACGGTTTCGCTATCGCAAGATGGGCGGCGCGGTTCGCTTCATCCTGTCCATCTACAACCCGGAAAAAGCGTTCGAGGCGGCATTCAAGGAGGCCGTCGAAGAGGCCACTGAAAAAACAGAACTGCCGACCTTCAAAGGCACCCCCGAAGGCTGATGCCTCTTTCTGGCCCTTGGAAACAGGGGGCAGCGATGGACACCAGAAAGCCGAAAGACAGACATGCCTGACCATCCCCGCATCATCGAATTCGGTTATGTCAACTGGCGCGGCCAGTTCGCCATTCGAACGGTCACACCGATCCGCATCTATTACGGCGCGACCAAGTATCACCCGCAGCCGCAATGGCTGCTGGAAGGCTTCGACCACGACAAGAACGGCACCCGCGATTTCGCTCTGACGGATTGTGATTTCGCGGCGCGCCCTGACGGCGAAGAGATTGCCTTCTGATGCCGGTTCAGTTCGCAAACCCCAAGGAACGCGCGTTCCAGACCCTGCTGGCCAAGGACAAGGTGCGCCTGCGCAACCCGCAGACAGGCGAACTGCTGCACCTGTCCGGTCAGGGTACCACCACCGATGTCACGTGGTCATGGCTTGGCTATCACCACCAAGCCGAAACCCTGCGCCGCCGCGCAGCCATCAAGGGCGATGACTGGCCATTCGTGCCCGTGCATCGCAACCTGCTGGACCCTGTACGGGAGGCGGATTGATGGCGGTCTATGTCGATGCACCGCGCCACCGTGTCGGTCGGATGATCATGTGCCACATGCTGGCCGACAGCATGGAAGAACTGCTGGCGATGGCAGACCGGATTGGCGTGGCCCGCAAGTGGTTCCAGCCCGCCAGCCATCCACACTTCGACATCTGCAAAGCGATGCGGGCCAAAGCGGTCGCCGCCGGGGCCATCGAAGTGGACCGCCGCCAGCTGGTCGATGTGATGAAGCGATACCGCAGCAAGTGGTTCGCAGACCTTGAAGAACGCGCCGCAGTCGAAGCGGCGAAAGCAGCATGCGCCACGCGCACCAGATCCCGAACAAAGGAAATCCGCCATGACTGACGCCACCGCAATCCTTGACGCCCGCAGCCTTGTCGATGCCCTGAAGCTGGTCGATGTTGTGCGGGAGGCGCACCACATTCCAATTCTGGCCGTCGCGGTCGCGAGCTTCGATGACAAGCCGCACCTGAAGGCGGCCGACCTTGACCAAGAGCTGACCGTGTTCCTGATGGCAACGTGCACCGGCGAATTCCAAGTGGCGATTGACCCGCCCACGGCCATCACCGCCTTTGGCAACAGCACTGGCGCTGCAGCGGTCAGCCTTGATGACGGGGCCGCATATATAACCACCAGCCAAGTCGCGGTGCGCGGACCAAAGGGTATCGACTTGAACGATTTCCCGGCCCTGAACACCGGCAAGCCCGTGCACAGCTTCGCAATCGCGGAAGACAAGCTGCACGCGGCCCTTCAGGCGGTGCGGTTCGCGATTTTGACAGAGAAAACGCGATACTATCTGAACGGGGTGTTTCTGACCGCCGTCGATGGCGAAATGGCACTGGTCGCGACGGATGGCCACCGGCTTGCACGGCACCTGATGGACATGCCCTATGACGGGCCGCAGGTCATCATTCCGGCACCAACCGTCCGCACGTTGCAGCAGCTGCTGAAGCGTGATGGCGATGCACCACTTTCCATCACCATCGGAGTTGTCGCCGCAGGCAAGGGGCACGCCGGGAAAGACACTCATGCGATTGTGGTGGGTGGCGACAGCTGGCACCTGAAAAGCCGGTGCATCGACGGAACCTATCCGAAATGGGAAGTGGTGATGGGGAAGGCGGTGGACGCAATCGGCGGCGCACCGTCTATCCGCGCGACAGTGACCCAAGCCCACGTCAGCCGACTGCCAAAGCACAACAGTTGGCGACCCACAACACTTGACCCTGACGCGGGCACCATGCGCGCTCGCAATGACTACAATGAAGACGCCGTGGAAATGCCCCTGAAGGGCATCGGCGCAGCCTTCTGTTTCAATGCGCACTACCTGCGCCAGCTGGTCGGGGCAGTCGGTGATGTCGAATTCACCGGCAGCGGGCCGGACGCACCATTCATCGCGACACCCAAGAACCCGAAGACGGTTGTGGTTCAGATGCCGATGAAGGTGTCGGGCAAGGAGGGGTAACGCAATGGGCGCAATCGACCGGCACAACGCCCCCGGATGGGCTGCACCGCCGCTGAATATCGTTCAGGCTGCGGAAGCATTGGGCATTTCCAGAAGCACCTTGGACCAAGCGCTGAAGAACAAAGGGATTCGCCCCGGTGTTCATTTCGAGTTGCGCGGCAATCGAAAAGTCTTCTAC
>Ga0306912_1000620_pt1 | contig 19924 bp, 18 predicted proteins | sample AntRauFillE10628_FD_190443 | JGI IMG/M metagenome (GOLD analysis project Ga0306912, IMG submission 190443) | Saline lake microbial communities from Rauer Islands, Antarctica - Metagenome Filla E10 #628 (v2) (version 2) | ecosystem: Environmental > Aquatic > Non-marine Saline and Alkaline >... | reverse complement strand
CGTTTTAACGGACATGGTGATTAACGTTTTTTGCGGACAAGATCGAGAATGTTGGTCGGGTCGCCACCGTCCATCAGTAGGCTGCGCTCACTGGAACGGGTTTCGCCGATGGCCGTCACCCGGATGGCGGCGTGATCCTTGAGCGGACATTCATGCTCACAAATGCCACAGCCGATACAGCGCGATGGTTCCACATAAGGACGACTCAGAGTGATGGGAGTGCCATCACGCTTCGTAATCGTCACCTCGCGGGAGAAGATCGCCTTGGGCGAGGTCGGGCAGACTTCTTCACAAACGACACAGGGCGTCTCCATGGCCCAGGGCAGGCAGCGCCCGCGGTCATAGAATGCAGTGCCCAAGCGCACGGGTCCCTGTTCGGTAAAATCCCCTACTCCGGTTTTTTCCTCAATCGTGATACGCTGAATCGCACCGGTGGGGCAGACATGGCCGCAGAGCGTGCAATTCAATTCACAATAACCGAGTTTCATATTGAGGATCGGCGTCCAGACCCCCTCCAGTCCGGCCTCCATCAGCGTGGGCTGCAAAACGTTGGTCGGGCAGACCCGGATGCACTGGTCGCACTTGATACAACGCTCCAGAAACTGATCCTCCTTCATGGACCCCGGAGGCCGAATGACTTTCTTACTAAAATTCTTGTCTGAAGCTCCGGACGCACGTGCCACCGCATAACCAGCGGCCCCCACCAGCGATGCCATGGCCACACGTCGTCCCGGAATCGGAGGACTGGCGATCTCGTGATCACGGTTCGGCATGAACTTAAAAGAGAGCGCATCCACGGGGCAGTCTTCAATGCATTCAAAACAGACGAAGCATTCACTTTTACGCAATTGGGTATGTGGATCGCAGGCACCCTGGCAATTGGTCAGGCAGGCATCACAATCGATACACTTATTCGGATCGCGCTCGATGCGGAAGAGCGAGAATCGTGAGGTCGCTCCCAGAAACGCACCCAGGGGGCAGAGCACACGGCAAAAAAATCGTGGAATCACGACGTTCATCACCACGAAGAACAGGAGTAAGCCGCCAATCAACCAAGCCCCGACATGATAGTATTGTTGCACATAAAAGGTGTCCGGAAAAATCTGATTCAAGCCGGGCAGAACCACCGTGCTCATGGATCGGTGGAAGAGTGCCAACGGATCCAATAGTCCGATTTGCAAGCTCCCGAACATCGCCATAGCGACCATGGCAATGAGTATGATGTATTTCCACTGCTGGAGTTTCCGGAAGCGGTTGTTTTCGATCCGAGCCTGCAGGTCTTTGCGACCAAAGAGCCAGCCGGTCAAATGGTGCAGGGTTCCGTAGGGGCAGATCCAGTTGCAAAAAAAGCGGCCTAGGAAAAGCGTGGGAATCAACAGGATCAGTCCGAGAATGAGCCCTTTGTAAATACTGCCCGTCGTGACCGCCGTGGCGAAGCCCACCAGGGGATCGAGCTCGAGGAAGAGTGACGCCGGATAGCCTTTGAGGTAGCGTAAATCGGTGACGATGACGAGGAACAGAAAGAGAAGAAAAAAGAATGCCTGCGAAACCACCCGCACGTTTGTAATACGGAGGTCCAAGCCCTTCACTGAACGGAGGATCTTTTGAAAGAGACCCGCCGGGCGCGTGTCCTTTTGGTCGACCTTCACGCGCCAACCTCCTTCCACTTCGAGGTTTTCCAGTCCATGTTGCCGAGCCCACGGGCATGGGCTTTGTGCAGGTATTCCAGGTTGGCCACATCCCGCCCGAGCAGTTGACCATAGCCACAACTATCGACCGCTACCATGTCGGTTCCGGCAATCACGGTATTGACACTTTTCACATCGGAGAGCCGTCCGCCGGTCGGTCCATTACTCATGAGCACATCCATGCCGTCCAAAATCACGAGCGTGGGCTGAATCATTAGCGCAAAGTCGGAAATGATACTGTGTATGTGCTGGTGAAACTGATTGCGCCGTCCGCCGAGCAGGCCATACCAATTCTTCATCGTCATCGATGCGCTGCAGAGATTATGATCCTTACAAGGCGACAGGCCAATGACCTTGTCCGCACGTTGGAAAGGTCGATTGAAAAAGGGCCAATGCCGCAGGATCTCCCCTTCCATTTCAATGGTGGTGAATGCACTTTGTTCGGGATACAGGAGCTTTAAATTCAAGTCGTCGGCCACCGCTTCGAGTCCGCTTTTTAGAAAACAACCGGCCGGGCTGTTGATCGGATTGTCAGCGACCACCACCTCCTTGGCCCCGGCCTCGAAAGCCATCTGGGCGACCGCACGCAAGGCTTCGGGATGCGTCGTGGCGCACAATGCCGGTGGCCGGTCAAAGGCCACATTGGGCTTAATCAGCACCACGTCGCCGTGCTGGATAAAACGGCCCATCCCTCCAAGTGTGCCGAGTGCCGCGCGGATCGTCTGGCCGCGCTCGGTGCCATGGGCGATGGCCAGATCGGGCAGTGTCAGGGAGGCATCGACCCGGAATCCGGGCAATTGAATTCCCTCCTTCGCTTCGAATCCGGGCACGATATGCCGCCGATCCCAGAGCGCCGCCGCCAGGCCAATCGAGCCCAAAGTCACGCCCCCGGTCAGCAAGGCCTGCTGGATGAATTCGCGGCGGCTCACCCCCTTGGGATCTGGTTCAAATTCCTGCTTACTCATATCCGTAGTCCTCGTTGTCGGTGGATGCAGGCTCAGGGCTGGTGACCGAAGCTGGGATCTCTATGTCCGGCAGCGCATCCTGCAAAACCGCCTCTAGAAAACCGCGCGCGGGCGCTGCCTGCTCCGCGTTAATGACGCCTGAAACCACATTTTTACGGATCGCAATGATTGTCGTCTGACCAAAATTATCTGCCTCCAATACCTTCGCTCCCGCAATTTCCCGACGCGACTTGATTTCACCGTATTTGCCGTAAAACCCTGACAATTCATCCCAAACCGTACGCGCCTCGGCTTCGGAGCCCGCCTGCTTGGCAAAGTAGGTCAAGGAGAGCCCCTCATACCAATACTTCGCCTCGAAGACATTCTGGAGTGAAGCGTGCCCGTAGGCATTGCTCTGCAGATACGTCAGCGTGCCCGGAATTTGCCCGGCTGCGGGCAAACGCATGCGCGCTTCCAGTCCGCTAATATTCTTGGGCAGTTCCGCAGCCAGAGCCGACGCATACTCCCGGGCTGGCTCCATGACCGAATCGTCCGCAGAGGATGCGATAATTTGAACATAAGCCCGTCCCACCCGGAAGAAATAGCCCATTTCGCTCCGATAGCCATCCACCGCAAATTCCAGGGGCGGGGCCGAGGGCTCGCGCTCCAGGGAAAAGATGCCGAAAGCATTCAAGGGCGAGTCCATCCAAAAGACAAAGACATCAATGTATTGCCCCGGCAGCCCGCTGATACTGAAGCTCCGGGCGGTCAACTCCTGAAAATTAAACTCCAGATAGGCGGGCGCCCGGCCGTTAATTTTTTCATACAGCGTATTCGGATTGTAATGCTCGGTAACGCCCATCGCCTCCATGCGCTCGGTCAATACTGGTAAAAGACGGTCCAATCTCGGCGCGCCTTCGGCCTGTCCTGGTATGCTTTCGCCGTTTTCCGCTTCGCCCGTCAAAGTCGTAGCATCCCCTTCGATTGCCGCCCGCGTGGAATTCAGCGAAAGAGGATTCAAGGCATAGGTCTCCGGTGAAAACTGCCCCCCTTTAAAATACACCCAGCTGGCGACCGCGATCAAAAGCAACAGGATCCCTAGACCGACAAGCTTTTCAGATGTCGGAATATCCTTTCGGATCAACTTACTCGACTGGGATGGAACTCCCATATTAGAACTACTTATTCTACTCTCAACCCCTTCCTAAACAATCGCAGAATCGCAGCGATGGTCATTTTTAAGCTTAGCTGCTAGCCCCTATAACCCAACAGTGCTCAGCCCGAACTCTGTCGCTATCCTAGAGCAGTCCTGAACAGAGATGCCCCCTTCGATCTGAGCAGGAGGGGAGTTTTGTGGCCGGATTACAGCTCAGGCGACATGAATTTGCTCTTGCGACCATAAATCAAGCCGTTTATTGATTCTCACCATTCCCCGATCCAGTGGTTGTAGTAGCCGGACATCTCCCTTAGGACTGCAATTGTCACCCTTTACGCGCCCCTATTCCCTTTAACGCACACCCCGGCGGCCAGTGCCGCCAAGAAATAACCAAACATATGAAATTAGGAGAAAACACATGATGCGAAATGCAAAATACTGGATTATTGTAATAACCACTGCACTGCTTGCCTGTGGTTCATCATTAGCCGACGAATGGACAGAGCTGTTCAACGGCAAGGACCTCACAAGCTGGGAGAATCCGTACGACTGGGGTAAGGCGGAAGTCGTTGACGGTGAGATCCATCTCACCACAGATAAGAGCAAGTGGTTCCTGTCTACAGTAAAGGAATATTCTGACTTCATCTTCGAGGCAGAAGTCAAAATGCCAGAAGGCAAATGCAACTCCGGCTTTCTGTTCCGTTGCCACAGACAGAAAAACAAGATGTTCGGATACCAGGCGGAGGTGGATCCATCAGGAAGAAAATGGTCAGGCGGTCTCTACGATGAGGGCAGGCGGGGATGGTTCATCTCCCCAAATCGGGACCATGCAAAGAACGAGGAAGAAAAAGAGGCCTCGATCATAGCCTTTCGCGAACGGGCTGGAGAAAGCTTCAAGCGCCACGACTGGAATAAATACCGCATTGTTTGTCAGGGTAATCATATCCAAATCTTCGTAAACGGCGTAAAAACAACCGACATCCATGACTCTATGGACGCCAAGGGCTATATCGCCCTGCAGCATCATGGTGAAAAAGGAAAGATTTACCGATTCCGCAACATCCAGATAAAGGAAATTGCAGCCAACGATACAGCTGGTGCCGGTGATGAATAGACTTGGCCCTGAATTTCAGGTTCTGGATGATGACGGACACCACAACGGTCGGAACCCCTATACAAGTGCTGGCGCAATGTATCTCATAGCAAAGCCGAATGATCAGAAAATCTCAAAACCTATCGGTGAATTCAATAAGGCCAGGATCGTAGCCAAAAGTAACCATATCGAACACTGGCTGAACGGAGTAAAGGTTCTGAAAATGGAAGTAGGCTCAGAAGCCTGGAACGAACAGCAGGCCAAGACAAAATTCAAACAAGCTGACGGTTTCGGAAAAGGTGCCGGCAATCTATTGCTTCAGGACCACGGTAATCAGGTTTGGTATAAGAATATCCGCATTAAATCCATCTGAGAAAAGAAAGCGGCTCTTGAGAACGAAACAAAAGACCTTGAAACATCGCTTACTCAGCTTGATGAGGGTGATGGTATCTCCGTGCTCGCTCATCCCGGTCGCTACTGGAAGCTGGAAGACGGCAAAGTGCCTGACGAGGCGCGTGACCGTTACGTCGGGCGGCACTGTCATTACACAAGGACCGGCGTTGGAGTTAAACCAAGTCGATGGGCTTCGTAAATACGTTCGAGCGGAGATTCGCGGAACCGGAGGAACTGCCTTCACCCAGCCATTTGGCTTGAGTATTACCATTGGGGCTGCCCTTTAAGCCGATGGCCAAGAATACGAATCATTTTACTTACAGGAAAGCGAAGGTTAAGGATTTGCCGGTATTGGTGGATTTTCTAGCCAAACTTGCCTTGCATGTCTCTGGCGGCACGCCTCAGGAGCTTAAAAAGCGGGAGTTCAATCGTCTAAAGAATGCGCTTAAAGATACCTTTGCCGATGAGGACAAGCTGATCGTTGTTGCTGATAGACTTGATAGTGGGCTTGTCGGTATGGGCTATATTCATGTATGGCGCAGCTCAGACATTTGGGAGCAAGCGGGCGAAGTTGAATACAGGTCGGGCGTCATTGACGATGTTTGGGTGGAACCAGACTACCGGGGAATGGGGATATTTACTGCAATATTGCGTGATTTAGTAACCTTCGCCGAGAAAAGAGGGGCGCAGGAGTTAATCTTGGAGTATTCCACATCAAACAAGGAAGCGGAGGCGGCATGGAGCAAACTCGGCTTTAAACCCACGGGTGTGCGCGCGGCGGCATTTACATCACATGTGAATGAAGCGTTGCGAAAACGGTAGCCATTATTCAATAAACACTTAATTATATCCGCGATGAAAAGGAGGCCTGAAGTGTCAAAAAAACGCAAAGTGAATCTGTTTTATGATGATGTTATGCTGGAGCATAATCCGGAGGTTGACCTCCCTTTTGAGCCGAGTCGCGTCGAAAAACGTGTGCGAAACCTCCTAAAGGAACTTGAATGCAAGTGGAGCTATCCGGAACATCCGGGACGACTCACCGCCGTTACAGATTATCTTAAACTACATCCGATTCCCGGTGTTGAAATCAAATCAGGGAACAAAGCCACCTATGAGCAATTGAGTCGAGTGCATACCGCAAGTTACCTTGATGATATCTTCGCATTGGAGGGTAAATGTGCCTGGCTCGACCGTGACACCACGGCAGTGTCACCTGGCAGCGTTAATGCTGCAAAATCTGCGGCCGGCAATGCGATTGCTGCTGTCGAGAGTGTTGTCAATGATAGCAGTCGAAGTGCCTTCGCACTGGTGCGACCACCTGGACATCACGCTGAACCGGTGCGGGCCAGAGGTTTTTGTCTTTTCAATAACGTCGCAGTGGCCGCAGCGCATGCGCAAATCGCTTTAGGATGCGAGCGCATTCTCATCATTGACTGGGACGCTCATCATGGAAACGGCACTCAGGATATCTTTTACGCTGACCCGGATGTCATGTTTTTCGATACGCATTGTGCTGCGCCTTTTTACCCAGGCTCAGGTCATTTGGAAGAAGTGGGTGCCGGATTGGGTGAAGGTTACACCATCAACGTGCCGTTACCGGAAACCGCTGGCGATATTGCATTTGAAAAGGCGTTTCGTGAAATACTGATTCCTGCGGCGGACTACTTCAAACCCAACCTCGTTCTCGTATCCGCAGGCTTTGATCCTCATCACAACGACATGGCTCTTAATCTATCATATGATGCTTTCAAGGTGCTCACCCGAATCGTGCAAGATATCGCGGACAAGCATGCTGACGGTCGACTGGCATTTGTGCTGGAAGGAGGTTACAACCTTACGTCGCTCTCGCAAGGCGTGCATGCCGTGTTGGAAGTGCTCGCAGGAGGTGATGTGCCTGAGTTGTCCGAGTGTGGCGTGAAAGCAGTGGCCGAAGCAGCGGATTTTCATCGCTCGGCTTTTAGTGACGACGAGGGATAGGCGTTCCTCTGCAAAGAAAATAAACAGGAGATAAAGGACACACACATAAATTCCTTTAAAAGGCATGCCTGGCGGCTGGTTAAAATACGGGGCATCGAACATGGGTGTCTTAACCTTCCCTTATAATCCTCCCCTTATTACGATGGCGGTCCTGCCCATGGTCTGGGATTTTCAAATATGATACATCTCGGCCTCGGCGTCCCTGACGATGAAGTCATCCAGTGTGTATGTGCGCAGCTTCGCCTCAAAACAGTCGCCGATCCCGCTCCAAATCTCCGCCACTCGGGCGCCGGAGTGCCCCAGGTCTTCAAAATTTCGCTCCAGCAACTCGCCGTCCACCGCCTGCACGATGTCGATCAGGTTGATCTTTTCCGGCGCACGTGCCAGCGCATAGCCGCCCTGCTTGCCACGCTTGCTCACAATCAGACCCGCCCCGCGTAATTCGTTGAGAATTTGCACCAGATAGTTGGCCGGAATCGACTCGGCTGAGGCCAGGACCTCGATGTGAGCCAACTTATTTTGACCGTGACTACGGCCCAATTGCGCCAGCACACGGCAAGCATATTCGAGTTTATGGGATAGCTTCACGATCCCTTTCTTAGGCTCACGACTCAAGAAGTAAACTTAAATCGAAAAAGGCTGACTTTTTAGTCGCTTTAATCATCCTGCATGCTTCATAATCTCGCGCTTATGCCAGAAGACACAACGCCTGAAAATTTAAGTTCCGAAGCCGCGGCGGCCGCGGCCTCAAATGACGTTTACGATTCGTCAAAAATCCAAAAACTGGAAGGCCTCGAAGGCGTCCGCAAGCGCCCCGATATGTATATCGGCGATACCAACGAGCGCGGCCTCCATCACTGTGTCTTCGAGATCGTCGACAACTCGATCGACGAGGCTCTCGCCGGGTATTGCTCGCAGATCACGGTAAGCATCCATAACGATGGCTCCTGCTCGGTCGAGGACGATGGCCGTGGCATCCCGGTCGACATCCATCCCAAATACAACATCCCCGCGCTCGAACTGGTCATGACGAACCTGCACGCTGGCGGCAAGTTTGGCAAGGGTGCCTACCAGGTCTCAGGCGGCCTTCACGGCGTCGGGGCAAAGTGCGTGAATGCCGTCTCCGAGTGGTTTGAAGTCGAAGTCCGCCGCGAGGGTAAAGTCCATAAGATGGAATTCTCCCGCGGTATCACCACCTCCAAGATGAAAGTGATCGGGGACACGAAGCGTAACGGCACCCGCATCGCCTTCTCACCTGACTCCGAGATTTTCCTGACCACCCGCGATTTTAAGGCCGAACTTATCGCCAAGCGCCTGCGCGAACTGGCCTTCCTCAACCCCGGCATCCGTATCCTTTTCGTGGACGAGCGGAGCAACCGTAAGGACAAATACTTCTTTGAAGACGGCATCGCCGAATACGTCACCTTCCTCAACGAGAATAAGGCCGTCATCCATCCGGTGCCCATTAGCATCCACGGCGAAGTCCCCACCCCGAACCCGGACCTCGACGCCAACATCATCGTGGATATTGCGCTGCAGTATAACGACAGCTACAACGACCAGATCTACGCCTACGCGAACTCGATTCACAACATCGAGGGCGGCACCCACCTCTCCGGCTTCCGCACCGCGCTGACGCGGGTGATCAACAACTACGCGAAGCAGAATAATCTGATCAAGGACAAGGAGCCCAACCTCTCAGGCGAAGACACCCGCGAAGGCCTGACCGCCGTGATCTCCGTCAAGGTGCCCGAGCCGCGCTTCGAGGGCCAAACCAAGACAAAGCTCTCCAACGGCGAAGTCGACGGCATCGTCCAGAAAATCACCGGCGAGGAGCTCAAATACTATTTCGAGACCAATCCGCATGTGGCCAAGAAGCTGATCGAGAAGTGCCTCCATGCCGCCCGCGCCCGCGAGGCTGCTCGCAAGGCCCGCGAGACCGTTCGCAAAGGCGCCCTTTCCGGTGGCGGACTGCCGGGTAAACTGGCCGACTGCTCCTCCCGCGACCCTGCAATGTCGGAGATCTACATCGTCGAGGGCGATTCTGCCGGTGGTTCCGCCAAACAGGGCCGCGACCGCGGAACCCAGGCGATCCTGCCGCTTCGTGGTAAGCTCATCAACGTGGAAAAAGCCCGGCTCGACAAGGTGCTGGGCAATAACGAAATCCGCGCACTTATCACCGCCGTGGGCACCGGCATCGGCGACCACGAAGGCGACGGTGCCTTTAATATCGAAAAGGCCCGCTACCACAAAATCATTATCATGACGGATGCCGACGTCGACGGTGCCCACATCCGCACCCTGCTCCTCACTTTCCTCTTCCGTCAGATGAAGGGACTTATTGAGGCGGGCTACGTCTATATTGCGCAACCCCCGCTCTACAAGATCAAGCGCAAGCGCCGCGAGCAATACATCGACAACGATGCCCAGCTCAACCGAATCTTGCTTGAACTCGGCACCGAGGACGTGAACCTAATTCGTCTTCGCGATAACACCGACCTTTCCGGCGAGAACATCGACCATGTGGTCGAAATTCTCTCCCGTCTCGAAATGATCGGACGCGGCGTGACCCGTTATGGCTGTGCCTTTGCCACATATCTGGACCAACACGATCCGGAGACACAGACCCTTCCCCGCTATATTGTCCGCATCCGAACCGGAAACGAGGAGAACTTCCGTTTCCTAAAGAATGACGATGAGCGCTCCGCCTTTCACCGCGAGTTCGACCTGACAGAAATCGACTTCACTGACACCATCCTTACAGAAGTCGTCAGCGACGATGGCGTCAAACTCCAGCAACGTATTTCCCTGCATGAGATTTTCGAGTCGACCGAAATGACCAAGCTCCTGCGTGAAATTGCTACTGCCGGCATGGATGTGAAACAATTTTCGGCTTCCGAGAAACCACGCTATCACTTGATTGAGAACATGGGCGACGAGAAGAAGGAGAATATTATAGAACTGCACTCCATCATCCAACTGGTCGAAAACATCCGCGCTATCGGCCGCCGTGGCTTGCAGATCCAGCGCTATAAAGGTCTCGGTGAAATGAATCCGAAACAACTCTACGAAACGACTATGGATCCGATGACCCGACGCCTACTCAAGGTCGACATCGCCGACGCCGCACTGGCGGACGGCGTTTTCACCATGCTCATGGGCGAAGACGTCCCCAGCCGCCGCGCCTTTATCGAAGACAACGCCCTGAACGTGTCGAACCTAGACGCGTGAACTCAGTTCACCAATTTTCAGTTCTCCACAACAGGTTAAACTTATATCTCGAATCTAATAGATCAGTTCCCGGTTTCTCCTTATTCAATGTTCGATGTTGGACGTTCGATGTTCAACGTTCACTCTCCCGCCCCGCAACTCGTATCCCGCAACTCGTATCCCCGATTAGTCATTAATCATTACGAATAAGTCATTAAAAAAGATGTCCGAACAACCACCCATCGATCCCAGCATTCAACGCGCCGAACCCACGTCGATTACCGACATAATGCAGACGGCCTACATCGACTATTCGATGTCCGTCATCGTCAGCCGCGCCCTGCCCGACGTCCGCGACGGGCTCAAGCCCGTCCAGCGACGCATCCTCTACGCCATGCTGCGCGAAGGTCTGTTGCACAACCGCCCCTTCGACAAGTGCGCCGGTGTGGTCGGGGAAGTGTTGAAAAACTATCACCCGCATGGTGATAGCTCGGTTTACGATACACTTGTTCGCCTCGCCCAGAAATGGGTCATGCGCTACCCGCTCATCGTCCCGCAAGGGAACTTTGGCTCAATCGACGGCGACTCAGCGGCCGCCTATCGTTACACCGAGTGTAAACTCGAAAACATCGCCGAAGACCTCCTCCGCGACATCGACGAAGACACGGTCGACTTCGTGCCGAATTACAAAGAGAGTTCGACTGAGCCCTCCGTCCTTCCGTCCGCCCTGCCGAACCTTTTGATGAACGGCTCCACCGGGATCGCCGTCGGCATGACGACGAATATCCCGCCGCACAATCTCAGCGAAATAATCGACGCGGCCTGCGCTATCATCGACGACCCGAAGGTCGAACTCGACGAATTGATCAAGCTCATCCCCGGCCCGGATTTCCCCGGCGGCGGCTTCATTCACGGCGCTTCAGGGATCGAAAGCTACCTCAAGACCGGCCGGGGCATCGTCCGCACCCGCGGCATCGTGGAAGTGGTCGAGTCCGGCGGCAAGGAGCAGGTCATTATTACCGCGATCCCCTACAATGTGAACCGCGCCTCACTCGTCATCCGCATCGCGGACCTGATCAAGGACAAGGCGATCGATGGCATCTCCGACCTCCGCGACGAGTCCACCGAGGAGACACGAATTGTGATCGAGCTGAAGCGAGGAGCCATCCCCCGCGTCATCATCAACCAGCTCTACAAGAGCACCCCCCTTGAGAGTTCCTTCGGCGTCATCCTCCTTGCGTTGGATAACCGCCGGCCCAAGCAGATGAACATCAAGGAGATGATCAACTGCTACATCGACCACCGCCGCGAGGTCGTCTACCGCCGCACCGCCTTCCGCCTACGCAAAGCAGAGGCACGCGCCCACATCCTCGAAGGTTACAAACTGGCTCTCGATAATCTCGACGACTTCGTCAAAATCATCCGTGCCTCAAAGAACCGCGAAGAGGCCAAGCAGGCTCTGATGGCCAAGTATCCCCTCTCCGAGATCCAGACCAATGCCATTCTCGAACTGCGCCTCTACCAGCTCACTGGTATGGAGCGCGGCAAGATCGAAGAAGAATACCTCCAACTCATGGCGCTGATCGAAGGGCTGCGCGCCATCCTCGATAGCGAGCAAAAGCTGCTCGCCGTGATCAAAGACGAACTCGCCGACATGAAGGAGAAATACGGCAACCCCCGCCGCTCCGAGGTGCTCGCCATCGATGGCGATCTCTCGATGGAAGACCTCGTGCCGAACGAAGGCTGCATGATCACCTTCTCTCACAAGGGCTTCATCAAGCGCACCTCGCTCGACGAATACCGTTCGCAGAAACGCGGCGGCAAGGGCGTGATCGGCTCCGGCCAGTATGAGGACGACTTTGTCGAGCGCCTCTTCACCGCTTCCACGCACGACTTTATCATGTGTTTTATGAACAGCGGGCGCGTCTATGTGGAAAAAGTTTACCATATCCCGGAAGGCTCCCGCACCGCGAAGGGCCGCGCCATCGCCAACGTGCTTGAGTTACAGGAGGGCGAGCGCGTCGCCACCACCATCTGCGTGAAAAACTTCGAAGAAGGCGAACAGTCCATCGTCCTCGCCACAGAAAAAGGCGTGGTTAAAAAGACCAAACTGATCGACTTTAAGAATCATCGTAAGGGCGGCATCATCGGCATCAAGATCGACGAAGGCGACAAGCTCATCGGTGCCCGATTGACTGAAGGCGACAGCGAAATCTGCCTCGTCACCTCCAACGCCCAGTCGATCCGCTTCGCCGAAACTGACCTCCGCGATCAGGGCCGCGCCACCCGCGGCGTCCGTGGTATCAAGCTCAAGAGCGAGGACGACAAGGTCGTCGCCATCGAGATTGTCGATAACGAGGCCAAGCTCCTCATCGCCGGTGCCAACGGCCTAGGTAAGCGCAGCGAATTCAGCGAATACCGCACCCAGTCACGCGGTGGCTCCGGCATCATCGCGATCAAGTCGAAAAAAGTCGCTGGTGCTCTTTCCGTGACCGACGACGACGAGATCATGATGTTCACCCTCAAGGGGCAGGCAGTGCGCAGCCCGATTCAGGACGTCCGCATCACCGGACGCGCCGCTTCCGGCGTCAAACTCGTCAACCTCGGCAAGAAGGATGAACTCATCGGCATCTCCAAAGTCATCGCCTCGGAAGAGGATGCGACCGAAGATAACGATGCGGGTGAGGGTGCAGATGCGGGTGAAGCCTCCGAAGCAGCCACAGACGCGGTCGAGGAATAGCCACTAAAGCCGCGAAAGAATCCAGCAAAAGGCCATGCTCAGTGCGGGTGAGTAGGCTTTGTTATCTGGCAAGCAAAGTCCCCCCGGCCGCGTGACGCACCGACTCCAAGAGGGCCGCACCGGCCCCGGGGAGGGAGTGCGCCGCCCCCGGGAGGGAGTGCGTTCTCGCACTCCAGTATACGCCGAGATTGGTCGCCCCTCAGCTGAGTGCGATTAAGACGGCTCGCTGGTTTTCGGCTTCTGAGCTGGTGAGCGAACGGTGTCTGATTCCGTATCCATGGCGGACCTGATATCGCTTTCAATGTCCGCCTTAGCTCGTTTAAATTCGCCCATCGATTTGCCGACCGAGCGACACAGCTCCGGTAAACGCTTCGCACCGAAAAAGAGCAGAATCACCGCAGCGATCATGATGATCTCGGGCGAATTCAGGTTCTGAATAAAAGACAGTGGTGTTGTGGGTATCATAATAATAATATAAGCAATTAACTTAACAGAGACATCATTAGACGCCCTTTATGCCTCGAATGCAAGGTCCTTCACGAAAATGCGCCTTCACATCGCTGCCAAAGTCTAAGGGCTAGACACATAATCTATGCGGTTACTGGTCGCGGCGTATCACCGACAAACACCGAATTATTTATAAACAATTTGAGCACGGAATCACCTTCGTCCAGATGCGATACCATTACAAGCAGCCCAGTTTATTTGCTTTAAGCCGATGCTCACCGCAAAAGTGTGGCAGCGTAAAAACCCGCTGCCACCAGAATAATCGAGGGCCCCGCCGGGAAATCCAGGACGTAGCTCAGCCAGAGGCCGAGACTAATGCAGACGAGATTGAGCCCGACAGAGGCTAGAATAACCCACGCGATGCGCTTAAAACGGGCGAGTGCGATGGCTGGAGGCAGGGTCAACAGCGCGACGACGAGGACAACTCCAATCAGCGAGACCAAAGTGACAACGGTCAAGGCGGTGAGCACCAGAAGCAGCAGGTAAACTGGATCGTTGCGCAGTCCACGGGAGGCGGCGAATTCCGGGTCGAAAAGCACGGAGAAAAGCTGGCGGTGCCAGAAGGCCAGCAGGACGACAATAAAGGCAGCAAAGCCCCCTGCCAGCCAAAGGTCGCTCTCCCGCACCAGGAGAATATCGCCGAACAGGTAGGCCATGGGGTCGTTGTAGCCCGATGTCTTGGCAATGGCGATGATGCCAATCGCCATGCCTCCGACCCAGACGGTCCCGATAGCGGCGTCCTCCCTCTGGCCTTTTTGCCCCGCGATCCACCCAATAAGCAGCGCGGAGGCCACCGTAAAGAGGAGCGCACCGGCAAAAGGTGGCAGCCATTCCCAGCCGAGCTCCGTGCGGGCAAACAGGCTCAATCCGATGCCCCCAAGGGCAGAGTGAGCCACCGCTGCGGCCAGATAGCTGATCCGCCGGACCACCACAAAACTGCCGACCACCCCAAGCGGGATGCTCCCGATCAGCCCGAGCAGAAGGGCATTGCGCAAAAAGCTCACGTCGGGATCGGTTAAAAGTTCGAAGAATCCGCCCATCAGTGAGGCCCTCCTTTGCCCGCATCCACCATCGGGTGGTGATGCCCCGTCGCGGAGGGATGCTCCCGGTCGTGCCGGACGAGCCGTAGGTCGCTCCCGAACAAGCTGCGGATCCGCTCGGCGGTGAGCTCGCTGGTCGGGTGAACATGAACGTGCCGGTGCACACAGATCACTTTCTCCACGGAGCTGAAAACAAAATCCATATTATGAGAAACAATGATTCGGGTTATGTCTGTCGGCAGAAAGTCGAGAAGCTGCTTGAGCTTATCCCTCCGTCCGGGGTCGATATGCGCGTCCGGCTCATCCAGAAGTATGGCGCGAGGCGATCCAACCAGGGCCCGGGCGATGAGCACCGCCTGTCGCTGACCCCCGGAGAGTTCCGAAAACTGCGCCTGCGCCTGAGCCGCCTGCCCGACTTGGTCGAGGGCCGCCTCAGCCCGCTTACGGTCCTCACGCGACGAGAAGCCGAAACTGCGGCGCCCCACTCGCCCCATGAGCACAACATCCAATGCCCGAACCGGAAAGACCGGATCGAAATGCAAGTGCTGGGGCACGTAGCCCAGTGCGCCCTGCATCTTATCCGGCGGCTCGCCAAACACGAGGATACGTCCGGAATCGGGCTTCAGTAGGCCCAACACCAGCTTTAGGAGCGTCGTCTTGCCCCCACCATTCGGCCCAACCACGCAAACGTTATCCGACTGGAGAATATCGAAATCGACATGAGAGAGCACCTCTTCGGACCCATAGCCGAAGGAAACGTCTTGAAAACAAACTGCCGGTAGAGCTTTCATTAATCCGCTCCCGACTTCTCCTTGATTAAGGCCTGCTGCAACACTTTCGTGACCTGTCGTAAGTTGGCGAAGTAATCGCGCCGGAGCGGATCGACCGTCAAAACCGGAACGTCAAGGGCCTGCGCCAAAACATCTGCCGTCGAACGGGGGAATTGCACCTGGGCAAGTATGGCACCAACATTCGCCTTACGCGCCTCCCGAAGCATTCCACCGACGCGTCGCGCCGAGGGCTGACTGCCGACCTGTTCGATCGAGCGCTGCTTCAATCCATAGCGGGCCGAAAAGTGTCCCAGCGAGGCGTGATTAATGAAAAACTCCCCACCTGCAAAAGGTGCCAGTTGCTCGCGGATCTCGGCGTCGAGGGCTTTCAGGCGGTCATTAAGCACGGCAAGACGGGCGGCAAAGGCGGTGGCCGCTTCCGGCTTCAAGCCAGAAAGCTCCTGGGCGACCCGTTCAGCAAAGGCCATCATCTGCCACGGATCCATCCAGAGGTGAGGATCGCCCGCAGGTGAATCACCCGCTCCGCAGGAATGTCCCGTGCCTTGATGTTCCGAAATCCCGCAAGGGGTTCCTCCCGTCGGTCCGTCCAGCCTCCAACTCTCGCTCCCGACCACCCGCACCTGCTGGAGTGCATCTTCCATTCGCTCAAGGAGCCTTCGTTCCGCCGGCACCCCAATCCCAAAAAATAGGTCGCTCCGCGCCAGCGCGTTGACTTCTGAAGGGGTCGGCGCGTAAGTCGCCGGACTCCGACCCGGCGGAACCAGAACCCGCACCCCCACGTCATACCCGCCGATTTGCTCCACCACAAAAGCCTGCGGCTCCAGCGTCACCCAGACCTCGACCGCCCGCAGCGGCACGAGTAAAAATGCGAAGAGCACCACCAAAGTCAGCAGATGAAAGCCGCACCGAATCGACATGTTAACGAAAATTACTTGCATTAAAATAACTGGTGGCGGTTTTTCCCTTTCAGGCAAGCGTATTGTGCACTTACCCAGCATTGTTCAGCAATCGAAACTGGTTGACTAAAAAAGATTCCAACTCGCTCTACTCCTCAGCCAACTTCCGCTGCGGATTATCCGCCCAGAGAGCGGTGACTGCCAGCAGTCCGGCGACCACCGCCGAGGCAATAAACGCATACCGGTAGGCGCCGAGAAAAGCCTCTGCCAGACTGAAGAGAAAGGGCCCTACTGCGCTGCCAATTACGACCGATGTCATAAACAGACCTGAGATAGCACCAAGATGCTGGCGACCAAAGAAGCGCGGCCAGATGATAATCGACAATCCGGAGAAACATCCGGCCGAGACACCAAAACCGAGCACGTGCAACCAGGCGACCTCAGGATAGGTGCCAAACCCGAGGCAGCCGTAGGCCAACACTCCGGCAACACCCATGAGGCTTAGCAAATACTTGATCCGGACAAACGACAGGTCAGTTATCCAGGAAATAAAGAAGCCTGAAATAATCGCAACCCCCGCGCCCGGAACGAAAAGTTTAAGAATGAAGTCGTCACTCACGCCGAGTTCTTCCCCGATCGCCAGAATATGAAAGCTATAGGCCGTGATCACCAAGCCGGAGAGGCCTAACATGAGGGTGAAGGCCCAGAAGGAAAAGGTCCGCGCCGCTTCCAGCCGGGTGAAATCCCGATAAATTGTCGAATCTGGATTCAATTTACGCGGTGTTGAACCCGGACCGCCATCCATTTCCAAACCGCATTCCTCGGGATTATCGCGAACAAATACCCAGAATAAGATCGCCATGAAAATCAACAAAAAGGCTGCGATTATCTGCCAGGCAGCTTGCCAGCCGAAGTGGCGGATCAAATATTCGAAACTCAGCGGCGCCACCGAAAAGACAAAAGAGACCACGGCCCCACTCCCGGCCGTGACCAGCCCACGCTTTCGATCAAACCATTTGCCCAAAATCGCTCGCGAAGAGAGTGTGACCATGCCCTGCCCGGTAAAACGCAACAGCCCAAAACCTAGAGAAAGGCAAATAAAGCCCGGCAACCAGATCCGAATATTGAGCACGGGGATGTGCCCGGCCAGCGCACTAATCCGATCCACAAAACTCAGCCCCAAAAGAACGAGACCGAGCGCGATGACAGAATAGACCAGGGCCTTCCGCCCCCCGAACCGATCAAAGAACCTTCCACCCGCACTTAGAAAAAATGCACTTAGAAAGGTGCCCAGCATGTAGCTCACGCTTAGCTGCATCGATGTCAGCCCAAGTGCCTCCATCAAACGGGTTTTGAACACACCCACCCCTATCGTCTGCCCCGGCATGCTGGCGCAGACCCCCAGCGTCGCGAACACAGCGACTATCCAACCGTAAAAGAACGGAAAGCGAGCAGGCCGCACCGGAAAGTCCGGATGCCAGACCCGCGATCTGTCCGATGTTTTTTGCTCTAGCTTTGGGTGCACAAAAATGAAAAGGTCTAAAGCTCAATCAAAAGCAATCCGTGAATCCACTATGTTTAGGACGGCAACTGCCTATAGTCCCGAATACAGCGTTCCACCGATTCTTTCATTATAGCGATGGCCTTCTCGGGACTCTCGAAATCGACGTCTTCCACCTTCCAGAACTCCACCTGCTCCAGGACTTCCGGAAAGAGTCGGGTCACCATGGGCCGGTGCTCGGTTTCGCTTAGGGCAACCAAGCGTATGCCGTCAGAGCGCTTCGGGTCGAACTGCCTCGGCTCCCGGTAAGGCTGCTCAATGGCAATACCGAGTTCGCCGAGGGCGAAAATCGTGTGCGCGGACAGCTCGCCCGGATTATAAGAGCGCCACTTCGCCATTTCCAAAGCTGCGGAATCGGCACGCACGGCCAGGCCCTTGGCTTCAGCCAGATGGTTGAAATACATTTCGGAGAAGCGACTGCGGTAGTAATTCGCAGTGCACAAAAAAAGGATGCGGGACGTTTCTGGCATAGTCGCAATGGAGACGCGCGCGCTGGACATTTCAATCTATAAAGATGAGTTTAGCATTCTCACCATGCCAGAAATCATGCGATCACCTTGCCCTTACCTGCCGGAAGCGCCTGCCTCAATGAATCATCTTTGTCTGACCCGGCTGAAGAAGGATACGCCGGAGCTCTATTTCAGTGCGCTGCAGTATGGACACTACCTCTGGCAGCAGCGCCATGCAGGCCGCGCCATCCTAGCCCTCACCCGCGCGCTCTATGCCGACATCGAAGCGCCCGATCCGATTCTGCGCAAATGGCCCCTCCCCTACGCTGCCCTGCAGTGGATCCTTGCCAACCACAGTAGCGACGACTTTCCTGGCAACCCGCGGATCAGCTTCCAGCATCAGGCCACCCGATTGCGCGGCCATCGGCAGGATCTTCGCCGCGCCCGGGCCTGGGCCACCTGGGCACTAGTGCGCCAAGCCAAGCCCGAACTCCCTGGGGACGTTGTCGATCCAGCAACGGAACCGACTTCCGAGGAAATAAGCAGACTGCTGAAGAGACACGGCCATTCCGCTGAAGCAGAACTCTGGCACACGGTCATCGACGCGGGTTTTAAAAATTCATACTCGTAGCGGCAGCGCAATAGCGATTCCGACAGGTGTTCGGTCCAAAAACGAGGCTTTCGGCGAGCAGTAGGAATCGAGATGTGAAGAATTTCATTTGCTAGAATCAATAGCCCGGACAGCTCACCCAAAGACCTGTTTCCTCAGACCTTGAATCGTCGCCAGGTCTTTCCAGTCCGCACCGCGCAGTGGATTAACCTTTGGCGGGTATTTGCGCCCCTTCTCCATTTGCCAGGCTCCCACGAAGCCCCGCACGAACTCGGTGCTACCCAGAATGGCCCCATCCGTAAAGTAGCGCACCCGGCAGCGCAGCACCGTCGCTCTCGGCAGGATCGCATCCTCCTCTTCCAGTATCTTGAGCGCCTTCTTTCGAGCCGCCTCCGATAGTCCGGCCTCCCCGGCCCACTTGCCAAAGATCAGCTCCCGGTGCGCCTGCAAAGCCGCTTCCACTGAGAATGACTCACGCGGAGCACCACCCGCATAAGCCGCCCAAATGTGGCCTATTCCCTTACGCGCCAACTGCCCTGAAGTTGGCGATTCGCCCGGCCCGCCCAATCCTGGGCAAGAGCAGGCCACTGCCTCGGCGTAGCCACAGAAACGGTAATCCTTCGGGTCCTCCACGATCCCAGCCCGAACCGGATTCAAATCAATGTAAGCCGCCATCGTCTGCAGCGGATTACCCTTCCCCTCAACCAGCACACTCTTGAACCGCTCCGCCCACAGGGTGCCATAGCGCTCGTGCGTGCGGTTATACCAGACCGAGAAACGCTGCTTCACCGCCTTCATGTATTCCGAGATATCCCCCATCCGCGCCAGCAGCTTCCGACGAATCGCCTCCGCCTCAGCCCCACCTTTGG
>Ga0306912_1000618_pt1 | contig 20035 bp, 23 predicted proteins | sample AntRauFillE10628_FD_190443 | JGI IMG/M metagenome (GOLD analysis project Ga0306912, IMG submission 190443) | Saline lake microbial communities from Rauer Islands, Antarctica - Metagenome Filla E10 #628 (v2) (version 2) | ecosystem: Environmental > Aquatic > Non-marine Saline and Alkaline >... | reverse complement strand
TAATTCCCGTCAAACGAAAACTTCTCTCCATGGGATTATCTATATATCTTACGCCATCAGCATCCGTTCCAACGATACGGATTTTTATCATATCACCGTGGCTAAAGCCCACTGTTACACCTGTTAAATTGACATAAAAATCGCCTGCCAAGCGACTCATAGGAGCGCTTTGCCCATCGATCACAGGGTCACAAGAAGGGTTATTTGTTTCGTTACAGAAATAAAGATCAACCGAGCCATTCGTATTGTCTTCGGTATACTGAACTTCAACCTCAAAGCTGTCTCTCGTCGTATTAATTAAGTAATCCGACTTAATATCTAAAGTCAGATCCGCCAGGTAGGCCGCCGAATTTATCGGACTATCGACTGTCCCATCCACATCGTCCGCCACCACACGAACCTTAACCCTGTCAGCTTCATTAAAATCGGGAGCAGCTAATCCCGAAAGTGTCCCTACAAAACTCGAGGCACCTTTCGTCATTACCAGAGGGCCGTTTACTCCTCCTGATAAATCCTCTGGATCGCAAGAGGAGTTGAGAGTTTCGTTACAGTAATACAGAGTCGCACTACCATTATCTAAAAGATCTCCACTAAAATCGACCTCAACTGTCATCCCTGTTTTTGTCGTATTTGTAATCGAAAGATTGGAAATCGTTAGTGGTTCATCTAGGAGTGAGATCACTACGTTTTGAATATCACTCCCAATGACACCATCTGGGTCAACACCGACGTAGCGAACGGCGTAATCAGCATTAGGAGTGAGCCCTGAAACAGTGGCCGTAAAACTTGAAGCGCCTCTATCCATCGCCACACTCATCCCATCACTGACGGGGTCACAGGCCGGCTGCGCACTTCGATTACAATAAGATAACGTGTTGGTGGAGTTCTCCTCATAATCGGCGTCGTAATTTAAACTCGCTTCAAAAGAGTTGTAAGTGATGTCACTTATTGCGAGCGTTTCAACTTCTAGCTCCGAAGAAGGAGGAAGTGTCACATCAATATCGACAACTCTCACAAGCTCCACCATTTAGAAGTTAAACGAACTTCTGCTCCATTAGGTGCAGAAGTCGTTTTACTCTTTCTCTTCTTATTCAATGTACCACTAGGATCAGGGCGCACCCTAAAAGTAATGCAAGTATAGTTTTCGGGATCGACAATAATACTATGAAATATTTTTTGAATTTTTGTCTTAAGTTCAGATCTAGACATTTTATCTAGTTTATCCATTGAAGCACCTAAAAAATCAGATACCTTTTGATTATTAAAATGAAACTCAATATAATCTTTCTGAGCCTTTAGATCTGACTGCTCTGCCCTGAGAGCCTTGAGCCTACACTCAGTTTTCGACCTCTCTTCCTCCAGTAACTTACAAACGTTTACAACATTTTCCGGAGAAAGAATTACCTTTCTAATTGCTTTTGAGAAGCCATCAAGCTCTATCTCAGTATCATTTATCGCAATTCTATTTTCATAAATTCTCTCGTTAATCAAAGGAGGTCCTAAATCCTTATCTTTTAGAGCTCTTTTGAAAATTGCATTCACGGTAGAGCTATCAGAAAGGTATGTTTTTAACCTCTGGATTACTACCTGCTCCAGTTCATCCCTAGAAATCCTGACATCATGCTTCTTGTTGTAGTAATAAATATGCTTTCCGCTCTTTGCGGCTTCTCCTGTAAAAGTATCGCCATCAACTTTTTTTAAAATGCCACTCAATAGATAAACTCTTTTTTTGTGTCTTCTTTTTTTAGTTTTATAAGCCTCCAATGCTTCATCGACTTGGTCTGTCAGCTCTTTTAAAACGACCTCCCCATGTTCATATTTCCACTGAACAAACCCCCTGCTATCTTGCATCTGCGGGAATTGCCCCCAATCATCTTCAAATTCACTCACTCCTCTTATCTTTCTACTTGAGAGCAATTTTTTTAATGCCTGCAAAGAAAAATCTTTTCCTCCAGTCTTTCTGGCTGGTATAAGAACTCCCTCGCTATCAATTTTTTTCTTTATCGTCTGTATTTTCGTCAGATACCTTTTCCCAATACAGTAATTAAGTGTTTCCTTATAAGAGCCCGTTGCAATAAATTTTTTATATATATCAATGACAATTTTTTGCTCACCTTTATTGATTACATAAATACCTGGCTTAGTTGGGTGACCATCGATACCCAATACAGGCTTAGTACTTGAACCCTTGCCATTGTTTACCATTGCCTCCCTTACTTTTTTAGACATTTTCTCAGAAAGCTCTAAAGAGTAATCTTCGGCATTCATATTCTTAACAAAGAAACCTAGTCGACTTCCTCGCTCCCTCATATCGATCTTCCCACCTGAGTCTACGTCATACACCTCACACTTGTATTTATCAGCCAACTTCATAAACTCCATATTGAAAATTGCATCCCTGGAAAGTCGATCTAGTTTCTCAAACAGTACAAAATCAACAAGCCCTGCCTCTATCAATTTTCTCACATTTCTCAAAGTTTCTCGACTACTTGTATTTGATGCTTTTCCGCTTGTTCTCTCTTCAAACCAATGAGAAATTTCAAATTTCACATCACGATAAAGTCCCTGAGCATCAACCCATCTCTGAAGTCTATTCTTTTGCTGCTCAAGAGATCCTCCAAATGAGTCTTGCTTGTTCGTCGAAACTCTAATCAACGCACAACCTTTTAAAGTTTCCAAAGTCTCCTCCTTATTCAAAAATCAAATCATATGCAAAGTCTTTCAAAAACTTTTCATGATCCTCTTTAACAAAATCATCGTCTTCCTCTTCTGGAAAAACGCATGTTCTTATATCTATTTTAATATTTTTTTTCGCCTGCGAAGCCTGTTTCTTAATCTTGTCTCTTCTCTTTTTACCAACAGATGCTTTGCACTTTTTACAAATGCTTTCATATCTAGGACTGCCATCCCCTTTCCTTCCTTTGGTATAAAATTGATCAAGAGGTTGACACTCGCCCCTACAACCAACTCCATGACATTTTTTTCCTTCCTTGGAGTCCTCAATATAACTTACTTGAGCTACTTCCATATCTAATCTTAACACAAAACGTTAAGACATTCATTCAAAATATGTTAGGATGTTTAATCTTTATAGGTTAAGATTAAATATAAGTAGCCGATAAGAGGTTGAGGGCGTGGTGGTGTATGAAAATAAATGATATTATGAAAAAATATAAACTCAGTGCAAGATCAATAGCCATCCTTGTCGACGTCACCCCTGCCACCGTTAACTACTGGCAAAAAAATCACAATGGAGTGATTCCAGCTAAATTCCTTGATCGCACCCAGTCTGCACTAGGAACAATTGATAAAATTGCAGAAATCTCTAACGTTAACTTCTCAGAGATCTGCCCACTAGTAATCGAGTTTAAAAAATCCCCCTTCTGGAGAAACTGGGCACACTTGAAATACCTACTACTGCAAAGCCTGCCCGCTAAAAATGAAGGAAGCTCCTCATTCTTAATAAAGGAAATTGAAAAGTATATTGAAAAAACGGAAGGAAATCTAAAAGAGTATGATAACCCTCGCAAGGAAACAGCAAAATTAGTTCCAATGCTGGATATTGCCCTAGGAAACGATGAAGGTAATCTGGTCGGTTTTTTTATATTCAATAATACTATTACACTTAAAGGCATCCTCAAGGAGCTTTCAGTTATTGAAGAGATTCATAGCGAACTTCCAGAGTCTAAATACTACTTCTTTGCCTCAAAGGTTGAAAACTCTATATTGCTCGCTACGGAAGATGATAAATATGTGAACTTTGTGGAGTTCAAAACTGGCAAGAACACCCAATTTAAAAAAGTGCAATAGAACCCATGGCAGCTTGGGCCCAAGCGGTCCGATACAAAAAAAGAAGTCACAACTACTTTCTTAACTCATTTAACATAACTAGTATACTGCACATAGCTTATCTATAGTCTGAACTTTATTAGCCACTAATTTACCGGATGAAGGCTCATAACTTCCATAGCTCGTATTAAAATCTTCATAGTAGTGTAATGATGACTTAATATGATGTCTAATGTTTGGATAAAGATATGGTTTAGGACTTCCCACGTAATGAGTAGTTCCGAGAGAAAGAATCTTACACCCATCAGCGGTGCAAGAACTTAATTTCTCTCCGTAGTAAAAGCCCTTGTAGGGCTTTAGATCAACCCTGTAAATACAGTTGGCTTGCCATTTGTCAGTGTTAGACAAACCAACAGATTCCCACTTCATGCTAGGTACTTCTCTTTCTCTATCACAAGACAAAATAGTACTCTCTCCACTAGAGTCAGTCGACATTCCTACATTGACATTAAAAATTTTTTTCATTTTTCTTCTTTGAGATGAATTAATCTTCTTCTCATAAATAATAACCAATTGACCCGTATCACTATCGGTTCCATCACAATAATTATCAGAACATCCGCCAAGTCCATTATTCATGACAAGCTTCATCGAGGTTATATTCAATTTACCAAACTTACTTTTGTCATCGCTGCCAGGACTATCTGCTCCATTAAATTTCTTCAAAGTTCTAGAGTCTCCAGCAACATTGCTATACCAGAGGTCAACATCTAAGCCTTCACTTACTTCTGTGAAAGCTGATCCTCGGTTTACTTCTACTCCAGCAAAATCAATATCTTTTTTCTTAAAAGTTACAGGACTACCTGCTGGATCTTCTCCAGCAAGACTTATTCTACAGTAATTGGGATTATCTAGAACCATTCTTACAGAGATTGCCATTTCTGCTTCATCAGCCATCGAATTGGCACGACTTTGACCATCTCCAATATTTTTCATTACCTGCATTACCGCAAGAGATAGTCCACCTAACATACCTGCTGCAATCATGACACTGACAAGTGAAAAACCTTTGTTATTCCAAAGCTTCATATAAATCCTTTTCCTTTAATTCTATTAGAAAGAAAGAAAGAAAGAAAGAAAGAAAGAAAGAAAATTGTTCATTTTAAAAAGTCATATTCATTCTATAATGAATCGAATGGCAATATGGCCCTTTGGCCCATATTGCTATAAATGAGAGCTGAGATCTCATCCAACAGGTTTATTTACATTAACGGTCAATCCAATATTCGAGGCTTCTCTTTTAGTCTTTTTCTTAAATTTCTTTTGAAATTTTCTAATCTATTATTGATCTCGGGCTTTTTGTTAGTTTTTTTGTCAGTTTTTTCAACCATGTTAGTTCCTCTTTTGGTATGTCGGTATCTGGAATGATGATGTTTGGTATTAGATATTGACCACTATCAACTCTCTTATTAGCAAACTGGCAATACTCCTCAACAATTTCAGATCCGATGTAGTTTCTTTTTAGATCTTTGGCGACAAAAGCAGTCTGACCAGAGCCCATAAAGGGGTCTAGTATAAGATCGCCCTTGTTTGACGAGTACACCAACATCTTCTCTATTAACTCATAAGGAAGCCGTGTTGGCGTTTTTAGGCAACTTTTCCAGTACTCTCTCTTGATGTCCCAAACGCTCTCTCTGTCGGCGTAATTGAGTGATTTTCCATTCTTGTCTTTGTACCTTTCTGGATATCTAGTAAATGGATAGTACTTAATTTTCTTTGGATCTTTGCCAACCATAAGTATGTGGTAGTGGCTATTGACCCACTTTCTTGTTGTGTATACCCCGAATTGATACTTCCACACCAGACTACTGATAAAGTGAAGATTAAGGTCATGAATAACATTTAAAATTTCTCTAAGGTGAGTATATCCAGTTACAATATACATAGTGCCGTCATCCCTGAGTACTCTACTGGCTTCTCTTATCCACTTCTCAGTAAAGTCTAAGTAATCACATGCGTCGACATCTTGATAGCCCTTGAGGACGTTCCTTTGATCCCTGTTGTAGGTTTTGTGATCATGACTAAATTCTAAGCCAAAAGGTGGGTCTGTGATTACGGTAGCAACGGACTCAGCTTCCATGCTGCTCATAAGATTAATACAGTTTGTATTGTAAATGTTGTTTGTTTCGATCTTCATGCTCTTGCATCCTTTGTTAGAGTTGATGCAAAAAGGCTTATATTAGTTAATTATCAAAATGGGGGTGTCTCCTCCATGTGTTTTAATAGAATTTCTTTTACTTGATCCTGCCTGATTGTATTCCTATCAATATGTCCAAATATGTCCCTTAGATTTTTGTTAGGGATTACCTGCTTGGTTTTGGTGACAAGATTGTTTGAGATAACATAGTCGGAGAAGAGATCCCACATGGTGATTTTATCCAGGGGAGCAATGCCAACTATTTTTGCAAGGGCTTGGGATGGTGTGAACTTTAAAGTATTCTGAGCTTCATATATATTGATCTCGCAATCAATCTTCTTAGCAATATCGTGCAGGTCTGTCGGTTCACCGTGGACGTTGAAAATACCATCTCTGAATTGAAAGTTGTGTGAATTAGAGTCTCTCCTAAAGTCTGTTAGGTGTATTTTTCTTGAGATATCAAACTGTGTTACTTCTCCAAACATTGAGTTTACAGAGTAAATTCTAATTAGAAAGTATGTGTGTATACCAATCTTCCTTTCTATACCAACATAGTCTCTTGGAGAACCCCCCATAATAAAGTCTATCGAGTTGTGTTCTTTTACTGGGACCAGGAAGTACTTATCTTTACTTATACTTCTCAGGTCTAAAATCAATTTTTCATATAGTTTTTTAAATGCCACGACTCTCTCCTAGATAAAGTGGTTAATGGGTTTCGCGATCTCGGCAAATACCTTTCTTGAGATACAGACACTTTTTGGTGAATTACTTCTAACCTTCAGGTTTTTTTTTAAAGTCCTTTAGTGATATGCCAACTAGCCCATATGTCTTGCCTTTAAACTTGTATGTGATCTTGAATGTACTATGTTGATCCCTATTCTTGAGCAGGTAGGCATACATGAAAACAGGCTCAATATTAACACCACTTTTTTTAAACTGTTTTTGCCAGTTCTCTAGCCCTGTTATGTCCTGTTCAAGAATCCAGTTCTCCCATAGGTTAGAAGGGGCACCGTCGTAGCCAAATTGTTTACCTTTGACATCTAGGGCAATGACACTTTTCTTGCTGTTTATTAAAAAGTCAAAATTCTTAACTTTTTGATTATTGGCAAATGCTTTTTTCCCTTCATTGATTGCCATATAACTAATCTTCTTTTCGATAAAGTATGCTTCAACTGCATTTTCATAGTGACTGTGGTTTCCTGTTCTTTTCATATTTACTCCTCGTAAACTTTAATAAAGTTTGCATCTAAAAATTTAACTACTGCAGGGGTCTCACTCACACCTTCCCCATACTCTTCATAGGTATTGCAAAACACCCTTATCTCTTTATGGCTGCACTTGTGCTCTTTGAAGATATTTCCTCCGAAGTAAATTACCCTATCAATAAAGAGCTTATCGATAGCGTTTACCCGCCTGAAGTACGTGGGAGCAGTGTTATCAAATCCTCGATACTCTTCACTATCTCCCGTTTTAATTGCTACCCTGTTTACGAATTGGAAAACTTGCGTTTCCTTACCTTCTTTTTCTATTAAGACAATTTTCTTCATATCTCTTGTGCTTCTCATTTCACCTCCTTCTTAGTGTAGACGCATCATATCATTAAAACTGCACCGTGTCAGCAAAATTAATTATGCTGAACATTTTACACATAAGAAAATCAGCATTATCTATTAGACATTAAAATTTATGTTCAGTTTTAATAAAAGGTTATGTATGATTATAAAATGAAACCAAAGAAAAAGAAGACTCCGTCTGACTACCCTATACTACGATTTACAACAACAAATGAAACCTACAGTGAGGTCATGCACCGTATTGGGAATCTCGTAAATTTTCACAATGAAAACCTAGAAGAAGGGCAGTGCCGCTTTCGAGGTAACGATATTGCTATAGAGGCATTAAGAAAAGGTCTTTTACTAATGGAAAAAAAACTCAAATAAAAAATCTTTTTTACTTTACACCACATTTTTCCTATAGATTTTCACTATCTTCTGTATTGTGGCAGCACACCATTCGCCCTGCTTTTTCTTGGTAGGAACTTTTAATTTATTTAGATACTTGGCAATATTGTTGTATGAAACACCATCATTTCTTAATTCCAAAATTCTTTTAAGAACTTTTCTTTCACCCAGATGGTCAACTAATACCCCCTTAATTTTCTTTTTACCATACGGAGGGTTTCCTCTAGAGAGAAGTGTATGATTCGACTCAGTGATCTCATATCTCAAAAGGTCCATGCTATTTAATGTATTATTAATTGTTGAAATGGAGCAACCTATCTTCTTTGCAATATACCTTGGAGACTCACTTTTTTCTACAAAACATGCATGGAGAAAACCCCTATCCCTATACAAAGGTCTCCTCAAAAACTCTACAATATCAATGCCATACAGTTCGTGAGTAAAAAGTTCGCTTAACTTACTGCTAGCCCCCATTATCGAGCATACGAACCTGGGTCTGACCAATAGAAGGACTTGAAAACTTAGCCGCTTGACCATCACCCACAATTGAAAGTGTTCCTGTACCGCCTGTTAACGACCACGAAACTGCGAGATTCTCCACATACCGCCCTGAGGAATCTCTCTTCACAGCATAAAGTGTAACCTCTTCATTGATGTAAATTGTCATGTCTTGATATTTTACTCCACTACCATCAGGCGAAGACTCGACGAAATAACTAAAACTTAAGGGGCCATTGTCTTGATTAAAAAAATCAACTTGAATCTTTGAATCCATACAGGATGTAAGGCTCAACACAATAAGTGCTATTAAGATAAAAGATAATTTATCTCGCCTTAAAGTCATCTTTAAATAATCTCCTGTGCTTCACATGTTTAATACTTTATCGGTAGTCCTTCAGACCTATTTTAAAACAAACTCGCTAAATAAACCTAGTTTAAAAGCTTGAGATAAGATTTCAATACTTTACGGTTTGAGTAAACTCATTTGTGAGGCCAAGGTGCCACTCAATTTTGTCGGTTGTATCTCATATTTAAAAGGTCACAGGAGTCCCAGGTCGGGCCTCAAAGCTTATAGTCCATAATGTCATTAAGCTCCGGACCACGGCCTTCTCTTAATGCCTTGGTACGTTTTAAATGAATTATAAAATCGGATTTGAAATTTTGTAAGTCACCCGATACATTTTCAAGGAGCTTGTTCTTTAAAAAATTGACCCTACTTGATTCGAGCTCTCTAAGGTTCTCCGTAAGAGAGAGAGAATCTAGCCCATTAACGGCAACTTCCTTTACCTGCTGAGGAAGCCAGCGAAAGTTAAGAAACTCTGGATGCTCCAAAATGTTAACGATAGGTACTCTCGATTTCACACTATAATCTTCAAGAAAAGAAAAAACTCGAGGGGGTGAGAAAACATTAAGAGCTTGATAAGTTAATATTGTATCGAGGCTTATTTCTCCGGACTTATTCAAAAAACTTAGTTTCCTGAAATTATGCTCGAACTGACTCCACTTTAAAGGGTAGCGTATATACTCAGCATATTTTCCTACATCATCTAAGCTTACCTCGACATTAACTTGAGAAAACTCACGCCAGAGATCAAGAATATCTTTTTGAGGAAAAATTGTACCATTTGTAATATAGTTCAAGGTGATACTTGATGCCCTTTTTTCTTGAACAAGCTTTTTCAAAAAAGGCCGATGCAATGGAGATAAAAAGGGTTCTCCTCCTTGCAAAAGGATTGAAGTCAAATGCTTCGTTAAAAAATGAAAATCTTCACTCTCGATAAATTCTAGACTGAATGGGTGCAAACTTGTTTTATCAATCTCACCTCTTTGGTAAAGGGATTCTAGACCCGTTGAAAAACTTGGAGAACACATCATACATTGGAGATTACAAACACGGGTCAAACTGAGATCCAGATACTTAATTTCTGGATTATATCTAGGAAAATACTCCTCTGGTTTTCCGAAAATTTCTCTATAATGTTCTGCGGGATTATCAGAATGGTGTGTATTTTGTGAGAAACAGTAATTGCAACTTTTTGGTACAATCTCATTTTGAAACTCATTTTTTATATTTTTAAGCCAGTCAGAGTTTATGATTTCGTTTAATGAGTCTTTTTCAATATATAACGGTCTCGAGTTATCAGATTGATTAAGATTCGACGTTTTCGAATGACAACAAAGTCTAATCCGTCCGTCTGGAAGTATACTGAGCTGGACCCAGGGCAATGGACATGCTTTAGAGCTTTTGTATGTCATTTTTCACCTCATCAGGGTAGGTTTACGCTTAGTCTCTACACCAATCAGAGTACATGTCAATTATCCCAGACAGGCCTATGATCACATCCTTAGTCTCATGGTGAAAGACTTCGATTATTCTGAAAATCCGGTAAGGGATTTTTTCCTCTGGGTTTTCAAGTACAACAACACTATCAGAGACCCTAAATTTATATTCCTGAAATTCGCTCGAATCCACATCTTTATGATCATAATTAGGCCAATAAATTGCTTTTTGATTTCCTGGATCCAGCTCTAAGGCCATTTTGTAATCTGGAGTAGAGCAAAGCTTCGTCTTCTTATTAAATACTGGTTCAGACGAACTTCTTTTTTGATAAGTCGCACTGATTGCTCCATGTTGTTCTTTGATAGCTTCAACACTCATGTCAAGGGCCAAGTACCCAAGATTCAACTCATACTGCCCCTTTATTTGCCAACCAACTAAAAAAAGATTTATCAGGAGAATGAGAGAATTTAATATAAGCAAATATTTATGTATTTTATCACCCATTATTTTCTCCACAGTCGCTCTGATCGAATATCATGTCATGATAACGAAATGCTCGTACAACTCCATTTTTTTTATATACTAAAGGCCGCACTTTTGAATAGTAGTGTCCATGATATTCTAAATGATTCAATGGCGGGGCCCCAAGATAAAGTCCCTTATGCATAGCAAGCTCCTTTATCTTTACAACATATCCTCCAGCTTCTCCCCAAAGGGAAAACTCTTTCTGATTCAAAGGTAAACTCTTGAGGTAAAGGTTCAGTCCTCCTACTGTTGTACAATATTTACCATTCAACTGAGGAGGTTGTTTATGGAAGCTCACAGTTTTTTGATAAGAAGATAACTTAAAAATGCCTAGTAAGAGGAAAAGAAAAAGCGATATTAGAAAAACAATTTGATTAGGTTGCTTCATAAGCAGTTTCCACTTGCTACTTCACCTTCAAAATTTACTGCAACTAAATTTTCAGCTTTATTTAATTCCAAAATAGCAAATGCTCTTTGCAACTCATTTCCTGAAATCCTATTTACTAGAGTGGTCCAAAGTATTCCGTTTTCTACAGAGTAGTCTCCTGTTCGAATAGGCTTTACATAATCAAGCCTCATGTCCGGTCTACTCGATGAAAAAATTTCTATTTCTTGGTTTTCAGATAAAGAGACACGCATCGGACTCACTTCCATATAATCGCAAAAGCTTATTGACTTTAAGTTTATAAGCTGCGAGGTCTTTTGATCTAGCCTTGTCTCTCGATAAAGCAAGATTGATTGCATCTTATTCCTATTTTGATCTACAAAATGACTAAGCCGCTTAGATTCAGAAATACAAACATAGGCATAGAAGATCAAAGTAAAACTAGACAAGCCTAAGAGAAGATATTTCATGATGGTCCTCCCATCACTTCAAAAAAACTAGAGAATGATTTTTTAACATGGTGGCTTTGCGCAAGTTCTCCTCCTCCAAGAGTTCTCATAAAAAGATATGCCGTCATAACAATGCGATGGTCCTCAGGCAGTTCTGATTTAGTCAAAACCACACAATCCTTAGAATAATTGGCCACTGGTTTGCCAATTATTTCTAAAAAAGATCGTCCATCAGATTTGTAATCGACCTTAAAGGCAACTAAAAGTTTTTTTATTTCGTCTAAGCGGTGGCTTTCTTTATGGGCCAAAACCTCGAGATCACGAATTCGGCTAGTGCCATGACAAAAACTTGCAAAATAGGCAAGCGTAGGCGCCAAATCAGGACATCCTGAACAGCTCACATCAAAAGGTGCGAGATTCTTATTTGCCAAAACCATCAAACCATTTTCATTAAATTCAATCTTTGCGCCAGCTTTCTTTAAGACCGCTAGAAAAAAGCTGTCGGCTTGATAAGGATCTTTTTCAAAACAATTCTTTACTAAGATATCTCCCGTCACGGCCGCCAAGGCCATAGGGTACGAAGCTGAGCTAAAATCGATAGGCACTTCATAGAGCACATCATCACTCTTTTTAATAAGCTCTAAGGTCATCTCAAAATACGCCTTGGAGCTCTGCATATTTTTAATTTTTATTAGAGAAGCATTCTCCTTTAAGACGAGCGCTAAAGCTGAGGCAAACTGCGTCGATCGAGAGCAGTCGACTTCAATATTTTCTTGCACCAGAATCGGACCTTGTATTGATAGCCAAACAGACTTATTTGAATCGACTTTCACCCTTAATTCTCTCAAGGAGTTCACCATCTCTGTGAGTGGTCGATTCCTCATACCTCCCGAGGGCTCTATGTAATAAACTCTTTTTCCTTTTGCCACAAGGAACGACAGAAAACGAGTCGTTGTCCCACCATCTCCGCAATTTACAACAATTGGAGACTCCCCCTTTTTTTCGCATTCAGGAAATGAGTTCGAGACCTCAAGATCATGACCCTTTCGTTCAAACTGAAGTCCTATTTCCCCTAAGCATTCAATCATTTTCAAAACGTCCGTAGATTCGGGAAGGTTTTTAATCACAACCGGTCGTGGATTCATGGCCGCAAGCACCAACATCCTATTCGCATAAGACTTTGAGCCCGGAATGACGACCTCTCCAGAAATAGGACAGGGGTTAATTTTTAAGAGTGAGTGTTCTAAGCTCATGCTTATACCCTTCCATTAAGTCTATCAGTCTAGTTATTTTAATTTCTTTGGTCTTAAATACTTTAGTTTTATCACATAAGACGATTTTGATCTTTCCACTGCCCAAATTCTTTTTATCTTTTTCAAGGTAGCTTTGTATTTTAGCAAGAGGAAGTGTTTTTCCAAACCAAGGCGCCTTATCAAGGTCAATCTTAAGCTGAGTATTAAGGCTTTTGAGCTCTTCTAAATATTGATCTTCTTTCTGAATGACAAAAAGAGCGGCCATTCCCCAAATCACGGCAACTCCGTGCGGTAGTTCATAAATAACTTCAAAAGCATGACCTAATGTATGTCCTAGGTTGAGTTGAATCCTTGCTCCCGTCTCTTTAAAGTCTTCTTGAACGACTTCTTGCTTATACTGAGCACAGCCTTCAATGAGGTCAACCAGATCAACTCCTTCATTGACTAGGCCTTTTACTCTTGGGCTCAAAAGTGCGTACTTAGCAATTTCACCCAAGCCGCTTTGGTACTCTGAGAACTCTAATGTTCTCGTAAATTCACTGTTAAACCATATCAAGGAGGGTGCATAGAATGCTCCGATAAGGTTTTTTCCGTGACGAGAATTCACAGCGACTTTCCCTCCGATGCCAGCATCGACCATCGAGAGTAATGTTGTTGGTACAACAGACCAGGGAATTCCTCGCAAGAGCAATGACGCCACAAGCCCCGAAAAATCACTTAAGGCTCCGCCCCCCAAGGCCAAAAGATGAGAGTTTCGATGAACTCCTTTATCTAGGAAGAACTCGAGGCAACGCTCAAGCTCTGAAAAATTCTTCGTTTTCTCTCCGGCCGGAGCCTTCCAAAGCAAGACATTCTGATTATTTTCGAACGTCTTTAAGTCTAGTCGTTCTTGGTAGAGTTCCCAAACATTAACATCAACAACTATCAAAAGCTGTTTTTTAGCTAGTGCCCTAATATGTTTTTTAATTTCTACAAAGTTTGCAGCTTTAATCTCTGTGTGCATAAGAACCTTTATAAGCATTTTGTCTCAAGTAATGATCAGCTAGAACCACTTGGGCCATGGCCTCGACAACGGGAATAGCACGCGGGATAATACACGGGTCGTGCCTCCCCTCTTTGGCCTTTTCTCCTACTGTTGAAGTGGGTTTAAACACAAGATTTAAAACAATCCTTCGACCATTACTAATCCCCCCTTCAATCCCGCCAAAAGAATCGCGGTCCTTGGAGACTTGAGAACCCGGCAATTCCGCCATTTTTTCGCCAAGTCCATAGGAAAAGCCCACAATTGCCCCCACTGAAAGCATGGCCTTGGCCAAGTCTGCCTTTAATTTATCAAAAGCAGGCTCCCCCAACCCCGCAGGACAATTATCGATAACTAAACGAACTCGTCCTCCAACAGACTCACCTTGTTTTTTTAAATCCATGAGATACTTTTCAATCTCTTCATTCTTTGAAGAGTCAGGGTAATTATATGGGGCCCAATCGGCTTGCATATCTTCTGGAATTTCATCGTATTCAAAAGGACCAAGTTTTGTGATGAATCCTCTTGTTTTAACTTGGGGTAAAACCAGAGAAGCAAAATATCCCGCAATCACGCGGGCCAATGTCTCTCGACCACTGCTTCTTCCACCGCCTCGGTGGTCACGTATACCGTATTTTTTTTCTGTTGTTTCGTCAGCATGACCTGCGCGGTACTCAGTTTTTAATTTATTATAATCACCACTACGCTGATTAGTATTCCTCACTATAACGGCAATCGGCGTTCCCAAGGTTTTGTTTTCAAAAATGCCCGAAAGCACTTCGGCTTTATCACCCTCTTTACGCGCCGTTGTTCCCTTGACTCGTCCGGGAGCGCGACGGTCTAACTGATGTTGCAAATCATCTAAATTAAAATCTAGTCCCGCTGGAACTCCATCAAGTACGACCCCCAAAGCTTCACCATGGGATTCGCCAAACGACACCATCGAAAACATCTTTCCAAAACTATTTCCTCTCATTTTTCACCCTTTGTCTGAATATATGTTATTTTATCTCAATCTCTTGAACTTGGCCTCCTATATTGGGGCCCTTCTGTCGGGTAAAAATAGATGAGCTTAAAAGGATTCGAAAACCTACGTGAAGTCGAGAGTTTGCTTAAAGTTGAAAAGCAGCACCTCGATACTATTGAAGGTCACCGGCAAAGATTGTCCATGCTCGACAATCGCATTGCCGAGAAGCAAGAAAAAGTGGAAGAGCTTCATAAAAAAATTGACGCCTTAAAAAAGCAACTCAATTCGAACGAAAATCAAATAGAACAGTATGATTCGCAAATTGAAAAATCTGTCATTGCCGTTGATCGAGCACAAAATCAGCAACAAGCAGAAGCCTCCGAAAAGCAATTGAACAACTTGAATTTGCACAAAGACGAGTTGCAAGAGCTAACCCTTAATCTAATGGAAGATCTAGAGACTCTAGAAGCTGAGTTCGAGGAGAACCAAGTATTTTTAAAGGGTGCCCATGAGACTCGTAAAGACGTACTCAAAGAAGTCGAAAGTGATACGTCCAAAGAAGAGCAAAAGCTTAAAGACCTCAAGGAGAGAATCCAAAACCTACTCTCCATAACTCCCGATTTTTTGGTTCAGGCTTTTAACAGATCCTGTGAAAAACACCGCTACCAACATCCCCTAACTTATCTGACCGAGCGCAAATGCCATTACTGCCGCTACACTCCTGAGAGCTCACTTTACAACGAGCTAGAAAGAGCTGATGAGGCCTTTTTATGCAGAGGGTGCCGGCGCCTTTTTACTCCATCTACCCGCCAACCTTGACGCCTTCCATAAGCCAGTGCATAAAAGTCTTACCGAGATGGGCAAATCAGCGCCGATAACTTTTCGAAGTTGTGGGAGGAAAGTCCGGACACCATATGGCAGTTTAGCGGGTAACGCCCGCCCACCGCGAGGTGAGGACCAGTGCAACAGAAAGCAAGTACGGAAGGTCGCAAGACTTTCGCAGTAGTGAAACCAGGTAAACTCTATACGGTGCAAGCCCAAATAGGTCTGTGTTTGAGGGCGGCCAGTCCAAAGCAGACGGGTAGGGTGCTCGAGCCTTAAAGTAATTTAAGGCCTAGACGAATGCTGATTCACGACAGGATCCGGCTTATCGCCCATCTCGGTTTTTTTAATCCCGTTCTAAAACAACACCATAATGATCTGAAGGATGAGAAAGAATTGTTTTTCCATCCACTTCTACCTCAACAAGCTCGTCGAAAACTCGAGATGTTTTTGACTGAGGCACATGTTTTGTAAAAATATGATCAAGCATAAAATTAGGTCGACCATCTTTTAAGTCATTTTTTAAAAGAGTGTTTTCTTCACAAAAAGTACATTCTGGATTTTGCTCAAGAAAAAAATTATCGAATCCCGCTTGCCTGAATAACTCACATGAGGCCTCAAAATCTGGTCGAATTCCTAGACTTGGCAAAGCGAAAGAGCAGTTCATGTCTCCCATCACATAAGTCGCACGTGGGCCATGATCGGCACTCTCCAAAAGCTTTTGGACCTGCGCCATATTCTCTTGCTCCCAGCCTTCAAAATTTCCTGTATAAGGAGCTGTTCTCTCGAGGTTGGCGCTTAGGTGGGCACAGTAAAGATGGTGCGGTTCCTTATTTTCATCTATGATTTTGGTGTATAGGGCCCCCCTGCGATTTAAAGTTGAAATGTTCGTCAAATCAACAAGGCCCTTTTTCGCAAACGGCTTTTTAGACAAAACCATCAACCCATTACTCCCCTTGTACGCAAATATTCCAGCGCGCCATAGAGGGTTAAGAACACGAATAATGGCCCTCGTCGTGCTCGATCCAACCTGTGCCATCAGAGATTGCGCACAATAAGGGCGCTCACCAATCAGGCCATCTAGGGGAACATCACACTTTTGTGTTAGACATTGGGTAAAATCGGAGTCGTCTTGGTCTTTACATTTATCTAAAATACAACTGACAAACTTTCCTTCTCCAAAAAGATCACTGATGCGACAAGTTGGTCTAGGACCTCTTCGCAATTGATCAATATCTGTCATGTGAACGTGAGGATAATCCTCTTCAAGGGCCTTTAAAATTTTCTTACGGTCTTTCTTTCTCCAAACTTCTGCCAAGCAGAAATAATCTGACTCCTGTTGCTGCAAAAGATCGATGACAACGGAAACGCGCTCTTCAGACAAGGGAACAAAACCAGGGGCCAATGCCACATTATAAGTGGTCATTTTAATCCCGTTAGAAAACCCGGCCACTGAATAGAGTAAAAGGCCAAGACTCAAAATCCATATTTTCATAAACGCCCCAATATTTTGATAGTTGATGTCGCTAAGTTTGCTTTCTTAGTATCAACTGAATAAAAACTTGTATCTTGATCACTAAATTTATTTTTAAAATCGGCTTCCGTCATTTTTACAACGACATTGCTGATCTTGTATTTTGTTATCCCTGTTTTAAATTCAAAGTCCGGCTCTGGTGCCTTTTTCCCTTCGAACCTGGGATATTGATTAAGTTTTTTATCACTCGTGCTTAAAATATAGGTGGGAACTTCGACTTGCCCTTCTAACCACTGCCCCACTTGCTTCTTTGTTCCGAGAACTTTCTCACCTTTTTGCACGACAATTCGTAACAGAGTGAGATCGTGTTTATTATTTTGAGTTTTCGTTTTTGTTTTCAAAGAAACAACTGGAAACTCGAGTGCCTGCCCCGTTTGGTAAGCCTGACAATCATTTTGCAGCGGACAGATCACACAATCAGCTTTTCTGGCTTGGCAAAAAACGCGACCCAAGTCCATGAGGGCCTCATTGATATCTCGGGGATGCTTTTCTATTCCTGTGAGAATTTTACTTTGTATGTAACTCTCTCGTATGGCACGCTGAAGTTTAGGCCCTTTCTCTTGATCAAATAAATAAAGTCTGGCGATCACCCGCTCTAAGTTTGCATCGAGCGCGAGCTCTGCTTTATTAGCTCCAATTGCTGTAATAGCACTGGCGGTATAAGGGCCAATGCCTTTAATACTGAGTAGATCATCTCGGTCCAGTGGAATTTCACCACCAAAGCGCTCACAAATCTCAACAGCGGCACTTAACAAGCTTCGTGCCCGCCGATAATAGCCCAGCCCTTTCCAGGCCATCACCATTTCCTCTTCGCTTGCCTGAGACAATCTCTGAATATCTGGAAATTGCTTGAGGAAACGCTCAAAATGATTCAAGACTGTTGAGACTGTTGTCTGTTGCAACATTATCTCAGAAACTAATGTGGTGTAGAGTGTGCGATTTTTGCGCCAAGGCAAATCACAATAATTCTCACGCGACCATTTAAGTAAAGGCTTCCAATTCATGCCTATGGTTTATGATAGGAATCTATTTTTTACAAGAGGATGTTAGCTTATCTACTCGATCGACGAGGTCATCTGAATACAATGATTCAGTCTCAAGTCCGTGCACAACAGCATTTTCGACCGCCAAGAAGTCACGCAACTCTCCAGAATACTCCTCAGTGTCCATCACCAAAACCAAATGTTTGGCCTTGGAGGCCCTTATCCAGCGAAGCAGGCGTCTTTCATCATTCGTCCCTTGATAAAGACAAATTCCGGACAGATCACTTAATGCTTTCAAAGAGGTATTGTAAACTGCAATTCGAGGACTTTTCTCGCAACGATCTCTGAGCACTCGCGCCATTGTCCTGCGGTTACAGTGCTCCAAGTCCTTTGAGTAGTCAGTTTTTCTCATGCTTGTGCTGATATCAAACCAGATTTCAAGCTCTGCTGACTTCTCTTTTTTGTTTTCTTCTAAAGTCGATTTGCCACAAAAGATATCGAAATACTCACCTTCGCGGCACTCGATCATCTGAGCATCTAGGGAGTTGATCGTATTGAGCTTGTAGCCTTCTGGTTTTACCTCTTCTTCTGTTTCCGAGAGCACGGGAGGCTTATCTTCAATAAAGCCGAGTTGAGGATGAAAACATCCCTCACCCATTGGAACGCATTCATAATTTTGCACCAGGGCTTTGGAATAGTGAGGTCTGTCATTTTTTTCAATTCTTTCAATTAAGGATTGAACCTTTTGCTCAGAAAGAAAGAAAATTTCGATCTTCTCAGGCGTCGCCCATAGAGGCGTCGATATCAAAAATCCAAAAATAATAAGTACCCAATTCATTTAAAAATCCATTCCCTTTTGCTTGAAGTAGCGAAATAAGTTGTTCCCAATATCAACAACCAGGTCACGCCCTTCCATATCTAAGTTCAAAAACTCCGTCATATAGGCCTTTTGCCGAGGAGTCAGTCCTTCAAGTTTTTCACGCAAGCTAGGGCCTGAATTCCTCGAACCATCATCTGGCTCAAAAGGAATATTCCTACTACGCCCACCGATATTCACACGTGCACGTGCCTTTTGTGTAGCAGTCCCAAGAGAAGAGGCGAGGTCATCCGAAAAATCATCTGTTCTGCGCCTTGGAATACTTCCTCGTTCTTCCTCTGGAGGGTCTTCACCTTGCTCATCTTGCGAGAGCTCCTTATAGAAGCGAACAAGCTTCACAAAGTGCTCAGTAAAGTCCTCTTCGACAAAATCGATAATTTCGTGAAGCGGGATCTCTAATACGGCAACGATCTTAGCTATAAACTGCGGATTCAACTCTGAAGTTTTCTGAGTCAAGAATCGGCTCATCGTGGAAACACCTACATCGGCCTTTTCTGCGAGCTCTTTTTGTGAGAGCCCTCCGCGCACTTGCATGTACTTACGGACAACTCCTAAGAAATCTTCTACTTTATCTCTATCAAATTCGGCCATGTGACCTCCTCATGTGGGGTAAATTTCATGAAGCAACCCCTTAATATCCTTATCGAACGCAAAGAAAGATTTCTTGATGCAATTTTATTGCTTGACGGAATGCGTCAAGAATTGTAAGATGAAATTCATAAACACGGGACCTAGGGGGGTTACCATGACGACGACAATGTTCTCAAAAACAGTTTCTCGCAACGAACTGCCAGGATCTCAGGCCTACGAAGTGATTGAAAATGAGCTTCTAAAAAGCTGTGATCTCAAGGACTTGACGATTTCGGGTTCACTCTTCTCTCTCACGACCTTTATCAACGTCACCTTTAGGTCCTGTGTTTTCTTTGGGTCTCGTTTCGAAAATTGCAAGTTCATCAATTGCACGTTCGAAAATTGCAGCTTCCAATTCTCG
>Ga0306912_1000617_pt1 | contig 20102 bp, 14 predicted proteins | sample AntRauFillE10628_FD_190443 | JGI IMG/M metagenome (GOLD analysis project Ga0306912, IMG submission 190443) | Saline lake microbial communities from Rauer Islands, Antarctica - Metagenome Filla E10 #628 (v2) (version 2) | ecosystem: Environmental > Aquatic > Non-marine Saline and Alkaline >... | reverse complement strand
CTTATGGCAATTTTACCGATCTGGACGAAGCCCTGGCCTACGTCCGCCAGCAAGGCGCGCCGATTGTCATCAAGGCCGACGGCCTGGCGGCGGGCAAAGGGGTGATTGTGGCCATGACCCTGGATGAGGCAGAAGACGCCGTGCGCGACATGCTTGCCGGCAATGCGTTTGGTGATGCGGGCAGCCGCGTGGTCGTTGAGGAATTTCTGGACGGCGAAGAAGCCAGCTTTATCGTGATGGTGGACGGCGAAAACGTAATGCCCATGGCCACTTCCCAGGATCACAAGCGCGTTGGCAGTGGCGATACTGGCCCTAACACCGGCGGCATGGGTGCCTATTCTCCTGCCCCGGTGGTGACGCCAGAAGTTCATAACCGAATCATGAATGAAGTGATTTATCCGACCGTTCAGGGCATGGCTGCCGAAGGGCATCCTTATAAGGGCTTCCTTTATGCCGGGCTGATGATTGACGGCGATGGCGCACCCAAGGTGATTGAATTCAACTGCCGCTTTGGCGACCCGGAGACCCAGCCGATCATGCTGCGCATGAAGTCAGATCTGGTCGCCCTGTGTGATGCGGCCATTAATGGCGAGCTGGACAAGTGTGATTCCCAATGGGACGAACGAGCCTCTGTCGGCATTGTGCTCGCCGCAGGCGGCTACCCCGGCTCCTTTCGCAAGGGCGATGTCATTTCTGGACTGCCAGAAACGGAAACAGACGGCGAAAAAGTATTTCATGCCGGTACCCGCCTGAACGGTGATCAGGTGGTCACCAATGGCGGTCGCGTGCTCTGTGCTACGGCACTTGGCAGCACAGTCACAGAAGCCCAGCAGCGGGCTTACGCACTGGCAAAAGCCATCGAGTGGGATGATGTATTCTGCCGCTCGGACATCGGCTTCCGCGCCATTGCCAGGGAGCGCGGCGAACTCTGACATTGATCGAGATCACGCACGCAGGCGTCGCAAAAATCCTGTTTTTCATTTTTATCGTGCTATTGGTCGTATCGTTATCTGATCGCTTCAGCATTCCCCGGCCATTGAGCGACCCGCGGGTGAGCTTTTAGGGAAGGAGTCGGGTGATCAATCAGCAGAGCCCTGCTCATCGGCTCTCGCGGGCTGGGTACGTCGTGTTTGCTTCCACCCTCCGCGCGGGCCAGGGTCCGGGCAAGTTCCTGATCGCCCTCCTCCGGCTTCAGCGGCTGCTGATCACTGCCCTCCTCAGGAGTGAACACCAGCGATGTCAGCAAGGGAAAGTGATCTGAACCAATTGAGGGTAAACGGGCAAGCGACGCCAGCGTAAAATGCTTGCTGTGAAACAGATGATCAAGCGGCCAACGCATCAATCGCCAGTCGGCGTGAAACGTACTGTAAAACCCGCGACCTACGCGTGGGTCCAGCAGGCCACTGACTTTGCGAAACAACCGCGTGGTGGGTGACCAGGCCACATCATTCAGATCGCCCGTGACAATAACCGGCTCGTCACTGTCGGCGGCGCTTCGGCCAACGATGACCAGTTCTGCGTCACGCTCCGCCGACTCGGGATTCTCCGTAGGACTCGGCGGGGCAGGATGCACAAAATGCAGTCGCACCTGGTCGCCAGAGCGCAATTTCAGCAGTGCGTGCATTGATGGCACGCTGTCCTCGATCAGGTAGCAACACTCCGATTCAAGCAATGGCAACCGGGAAAAACGTGCATGCCATACAGGTTATCCAGCGGACACTTTACGGTGTAGGGCATGCTGGTTTCCAGCACCGTTAGTTGATCCTCCCACCATTGATCTGACTCCAGCGTGACCAGCACATCCGGCTTATGCTGCTCTACCAGATGAATCAACGCACCGGCGTTTCGATTCGGAGTCAGTACGTTTGCGGTGGGGATCGTGACGGTGCGTTCTGGATCATCGCTACAAGCCGCTTTGACTTCTTTGGGCCAGAGCGGGGTATAAGGCAGAATCCACCACAGCTGTCCGGCCAGGCAAAGAGCAACCACAGACACCAAAAGCCAACTGGTGGCCTGTTCAAAATCAAGTAACACAATCTGCAAGGCCAACAGCACCAACGCTGCAACAGCAATCTGAAGGCGCGGAAAATCCAGGCCCCGAAAAATCCAGTGTTGATGCGGGATCAGCGGCAAAAGCGTCATCATGGCCACAACAATAGTGGAAAGGATCATCACGACTGGCAAAAAAGCGTCAACGGTCATCATAATATTCTGTGGCCTACTCTTCGCATGTCGATTTCGTTACCATTGCGCAAAGACACATTTTAGTCGCTAGTTTTTCACATACTTAACGTATATTCACCCAACTTCAATTATCAGGGAAAGTTTTATGGGAGCTTCAAAACTCGTTGGTATCGTTCTACTGGTGGTGGGCATAGCGCTGCTTTATTTTGGCTTTCAATCCACCGAATCCATTGGCAATGAACTCTCTGAGACGCTGACCGGCCGCTTTACCGATACGACGATGCTGTACCTGATTGGTGGCGCCGCAGCCTCGGCAGCGGGTGCCTTCCTTGTCTTCTTTAAGAAGTGACCGTTCATGACGCCGCGATCTACTTTATCACTGATCATGATTCTGATTTCCACGCTGATAATCAGCGCCTGCTCGAAACAGACTCTTTACGATAACGCCATCAGTTGGGAGCGCTCCGGCGCCGGTCTGGAACCGGCTTTTATGACGGTAGACGGCCTGACCATCGCCTACCTGAAGAATAAAGAGCCGGTAGACGGCCACACCATTGTCATGGTTCACGGTTTCGGTGCCAACAAGGACAACTGGACCCGTCTGGCGCGGGAGCTGACGGAAGACTTCAACGTGTACGCGGTTGATCTGCCCGGCCACGGAGACAGCAGCAAGCCATTGGACATCGGTTATCACTTTGACGAGCAGACTGAGCGGCTGGAAATCATTCTTGCTGAACTCGGGCTTGGCCCGTTTCACATGATGGGAAATTCCATGGGCGGCGCGATTACCGCGCTTTATGCCGCTAACTACCCCGATCAGATTCTCTCGGCTGTATTGTTTGATCCTGCCGGCATCTGGACCTACGAATCAGACCTTGCCGATCAGGTGATAGCTGGTGCAAACCCACTCATTCCGACGAAAGAAGGCGATTTCGAGCGCCTGGTGGATTTTGCGCTGGAGAAGAAGCCTTTTGTCCCCTGGCCCATCTACAGCGTTATGGAAGAGAAAGCGATTGCGAATAAAGAGGTCAACACGGTCATCTTCAATGACATCCGTGACAGCACCATGGCATCGCAATTTCGTGAAAGCATCACCGCCATCAAGGCCCCGGTACTGATCATCTGGGGTGAGGAAGATCGGATAACCGACCCCCGTAATTCCTTGATCTTTGTGCAGCAGATCCCCGATGCCCGCCGTGTGCTGCTGGAAGGCGTTGGCCATGTTCCAATGGTTGAAGTGCCGGAAGAGTCCGCGGAACTGTTTCGTGAGTTTCTGGCCGAAACACGCTAGCCTTTATTTGCGCCATAACGACGCTTAAACTGACCTATGCCTGAAGCAATCTGGATCTCTTTTGCCTTCGGTCTTGGCCTGCTGGTCAAGACCATCGGTCTGCCTCCCCTGGTTGGCTACCTGGCTGCCGGCTTCGTGCTCAGTGGCCTTTCCGCCGCTACAGACATCACCATTCAAGCCACCGAAGTGCTGGCTCATATCGCCCACCTGGGTGTACTGCTGCTGCTTTTTACGGTGGGCCTCAAACTCAAAGTGCGCTCGATTATCAGCCCCGAGGTTATCGGGGGCAGCCTGCTGCACTTTGGCATTACCTGCTTGGTGTTCACCCCGGGGCTGTATTTGCTGATGGACCTGGAATGGCAGACTGCCTTCCTGCTCGCCGTTGCGCTGTCTTTCTCGAGCACGGTTCTGGCCGCCAAGGTACTGGAGGGTAAACGGGAATTGCGGGCTTTTCATGGCCGCGTCGCCATCGGCATACTGATCATGCAGGACCTGATTGCACTCCTGGTGATGAGCCTGGCTGCAGGCCAGACGCCATCCCAGTGGGCGTTAATTGTCTTCGGCTTGCCGCTGCTCAGGCCCGTGCTGTTCAAGCTGATGGATGCCAGCGGCCACGATGAACTGCTGGTTCTGCTGGGGCTATTACTGGCCCTGGTCATCGGCGGCCTGGGATTCGAGTCGGTCGGGCTGAGTTCCGAGCTTGGCGCCCTGGTATTCGGGGCCATGCTCGCCAGCCACCCTCGCTCTCAGGAATTGTCAAAATCGCTCTGGAGCGTGAAAGAAATTTTCCTGGTGGGCTTCTTTCTCCAGATTGGTATCGGCGGGCTCCCCGACAGCCAGGCTATCATGTTTGCGGTAGTCGCCGCGCTGGTTTTGCCGCTGAAAGGTTTGCTGTTCTTCTTTCTGCTACTGCTGTTCCGACTGCGTGCCCGCAGCGGATTTCTCAGCGCCCTATCGCTCACCAACTACAGCGAGTTCGGGTTAATCGTAGCCAGTGTCGCTCTACCCGAATGGCTGGTTCCTTTGGCGCTGACCGTCGCCCTGTCATTCGTTATCTCGGCGCCCTTGAATCGCTTTGCCCATGGTCTTTACGAGCACTGGAGTGACACCCTTGCACGTTTTGAGAGCCAGAAACGCCATCCGGACGAGCAACCCGTTTCACTGGGTGACACACGGGTTCTTGTTATGGGTATGGGCCGCACTGGCACGGCAGCTTATGACTGGTTGAGTGCATCGGAACCTGCCCTGATGGGACTGGATTCGGATCCGTCGAAAGCCCGCAAACACCATGACGAAGGCCGGAACGTGGTATTCGCCGATGCCGAAGACACCACCTTCTGGCAGAGCTTGGACATGCCGGCCGTCGAGGCCGTCATCCTGGCCATGGGCGATATGGAAGGTAAGCTGATTGCGGCCCGAATGCTGCGTAAAAAGGGTTTCGAAGGCTATATTGTCGCTCATACCCAGTACGCCGATGAAGCCAACACCATCCGTGAGGCCGGCGCCAACGATGCCTATCTCACCATGAGCGAAACCGGCGTGGCCCTGGCCAGCCGCCTGAAAGAACACCGGCCGGCGTTGCCCTCGCCAACCTCAGGAGCTGTCTGATGCAAAGCACACGGCGCTGTGATGACGGCATGATGACCCAGATGACCTCGCTGCACGAGGAACGTCTGGATCTGGTCCTCCGCAGGCTCAAAGCCACCGGCGCACGCCGGGTACTGGACCTGGGGTGTGGCTCAGGCTCGCTGTTACATCGACTGCTGGCCGATCCGCAGTTTGAGGAAGTGGTCGGGCTGGAGGACTCAGGGCTGTCGCTGCGAGAGGCTCGCGGTATTCTGGCGCCCTACCTCGAACAAACACCGTCGAGGATACGGCTGATCCGGGGCTCCTACGCCGAGCGCAATTCGGCCCTGACAGGTTTTGAGGCGGCTGCCATGGTCGAGACCATAGAGCACGTGTGGCCGGCGCAGCTCTCCCGGGTGGAACTTGCCGTGTTCGGCCAGTACCGGCCGGGCTGCCTGTTCATGACCACACCGAACCGGGAGTACAACCCCCTGTTCGACCTTGCGCCGGGCGAGTTTCGCGAGGACGACCACAAATTCGAATGGGACCGGGTCAAATTCCAACGCTGGGCCCGGGGCGTGGCAGACCGCAACGATTACATCGTGGAATTTGGCGGCATCGGCGACTTTGAGCCGGGGGTCGGACACCCTACCCAGACGGCCTTTTTCACCCGCAGGGATTAACCCCGGAACATCAGCGACTTCGGCGCCAGGCACTGAGCTCAGCGATAGTGTGCTGAAACTTGCGACGGGTTTCGCGGATCACGAAAGGCACGTCTTGAGGCGCCTGAATTTCCTCAAAGTGACTGGACAGAACCTCCCGCATACCCTCAAGCACGGTACGCGGCTGACCGTTGTGTTCGAAGCCGCCGATCCAGTTGGCCCGCGGCGTGAAGTCCTCCAGCAGGGTATAGGGCGAACTGATCACCAGGGTGCCGTTCTCTGATAGACGGTTATGAATGTCGCCCAGGAAGGCCGCAGGATCCTGCAGGCGATCAATCAGATTGCCGGCAAAAATCAGGTCGTAATCTCCGTGATCTTCCGACAGGTTGCAGGCATCGCCGGTGGCAAACGACACCTTTTGTGCGGCGCGGGCAAGATCCAGTTCATCCAGTGTCAGCGTGATCCGCTGGCCCAGACCGCCTTCATCCCGCCGAAAAAAATCAATGGCGCCGTCTTTCTGCAAGGTGGCAGCGGCTTCGACAAATCGTGACGACAGGTCCACCCCGACGACCTGGTCGAACACCCGGCCCAGTTCAAATGCCGTACGACCGACCGCACACCCAAGGTCCAGCGCCTTTGATTTTTCCTGCCCTGTCATCAGCTCCTGACATATTCGGGCGCAGCGGGCCGGGTAGTTCCCTACCCCGAAATGAATCTCGCCAAAGTGAAAATCCAGATACTGGCTGAGCTGCTCATCGGTCTCGTATACGTTCATTCAGAGTCCTCAAATATTTACCATCAGGTGCCGGAGACTGCGCAGGTGCGGAAGCCGGTGTAAACATCGTTGCGTTGGGCCAGGTACGCCTGGCGGTAAGTGCCCCGGATCAGATTCGGGGACGTGGCGCACCCGCCGCCCCGGCTGACCTTATGATCGCCGAACTGCAGGGTCGACATGAACGGATACACGTCAATTTTAAAACCGTCGTAGGGGAAAAACTGACTGCTGGTCCATTCCCACACGCTGCCGATCATCTGGCGGCAACCGAAGGGGCTGTCGCCAGCCGGATAATCCGACACCGGGTTCTGGGCCATATTCCGGCCGCCCATATCGGCACGTTCCGGGCTGACCGGTTCGTTACCCCACGGAAAGCGGCGGAAAGGCTCGCCGGGCCGATTGCCCAACGCCGCCACTTCCCATTCATACTCGGTGGGCAGCCGACGCCCCGCCCAGTGACACCAGGCCTCGGCCTCCCAGTAATTGACGTGAACCACCGGGGCATCCGGATTAATCGGCTGCCACTGATCGAACAGCCGCTCCTGCCACTCGCCGTTGTGCTTGCGCCAATAGATCGGATGCGCTGGCGCAGAGTCGGCCTGCAGCCACTGACGCCCGCCGAACGACCAGAGTTCCGGGCGCTGGTAACCGCCCTCCTCCACAAAGGCCATAAACTCGCGATTGCTGACAGGCTGCCTTGAAATGGCGAACGAGGGCAATGCCACTTCGAAGCGGGGCTTTTCATTGTCGAACGCGAAGTCGTCGTTGGCATAGGCTTCCGACTCACCGGGCATGCCTATCAGCCAGCGGCCAGCCGGAATCTCGGCATCCCCGCTCAGGGGTTCGCCGGGGGCAGCACGCTCTGGTTGGAAATCCGGGATGGCGGGATACCCTACCGTCTGGCGACACCAGATAATGGACTCTATATGCATGTTCTGATGGAAAACGGAATAGCGGTAAAGATACAGATCGCTTTCCGTCAGCGGCTGACTTTCAATCCGGGAAGCGACCCGATCGTAAATTGTGTCGAAATAGGCCAGCGTCTGCTCCCGCCCGGGAAACAAATCACGGCGCCAGCGATCCTTGTGCTCCACGTGGAAAGAATCCCACAAGTCGTCCATGGAAGGATCATGGCTTGCCGCGCCATCCAGCAGGTTGAACACGAATACCTCATAGAAAAAGGCGGCGTGCCCCATCTCCCACAGCGGCGGATTGACGCCGGGATGATAAGGCACGTCCAGCCTTTCTTCGGGGAGGGAAGTCACGAGGGCACGCGTGCGCCGACGCGCCGTCTCGAGCTCAGCTAGCAGGGTTGCTTTATCCACGCGTTAGATCTCTCCGGATAAGTGATTTCGTTTCTACGATAACAGACCTGTGTTCGGATGAATGCCGCAGAACAGAGAAGTGCCTGAAATCCGCTCGATCAATCAATGATATGCTGCCATAGAGCTCAATAACATCCGAGCGCGTCCATCTTTTAGAGCAGAATCAAGGTGACTTTCCATGGCGACCAGGCCTTCCCTATCCCGCGGCTCAAGACTAGTCAGCGCATCTGCTATCGAACAGCATGTCTACAAAGTGTTCCCCAACGACATGAACTCCCACCAGACCGTCTTTGGCGGCATGATCATGGCCAAGTGTGACCGGCTTGCGCTGGTGGTGGCCGAACGGCATTCCGGCTGCGTTTGCGTCACCGCAGCCGTGGACTCCATCCATTTCCGTGCTCCAGCCAAGGGCAACGACACCCTGCTGTTCAGCCTGGCACTAAACCGCAGTTGGGGATCGTCGATGGAAATCGGTGCAAAGGTGGAGGCCGAGAACAGCTATACCGGGGAATCCCGGCATATCCTGTCGGCTTTCTTTACGTTTGTGGCGCTGGATGAGGGCGGCAAACCGGTGAACGTACCGGGCGTCAGCCCGCAAACCGAAGAAGAAAAGCGCCGGTTTGCCAATGCCGAAATCCGCCGCGAAGGGCGACTGGAAACGCGGAAAAAACTAAACGAACGCGTCCAATAAATCTGGCTTGATCAGGAACTTCTCTCCCGTGGCTTGCTTGCCATGAAGCTGTCGCTACTGGAGTTGACCAAGTACCTGGCACCCATGTCGCGCAGCAATGCTTCCTGTTCCTGAGATAAAACCCGCCTCGTTACAAACGGAATCCCTGTGAAGCCCGAGTCAAAACAGTTGTTTGCGTGGACAGTCGTTCGATGTGCGCATTCAGTTGCTTGCGGACCTCTGCCGTTTCGCGGGTATGCCCGTGGATCTGTTCCACCTTCTGGGCGATTTCCTCAGTGGTGTCTGAAATACCGTCAACCGATGAAACGACCTGGTTCATGTCGCCTGCCAGTTGATTGATCGCGCTGGTTATCTCGTCGATTGCTTCTGCTGCCTCTTCGGCACTTTTCTCGCCATCATTCGCCGACTTGAGCCCCTCCGCCATCATAGTTGTAATGGCAGATGTTTCCTCATTAAGACTGCCAACAACCTCCGCGATACCGTTAGTGGCTGATACGGTTTTCTCTGCCAGCGACCGGACCTCGTCAGCAACGACTGAGAAGCCGCGGCCTGCCTCACCGGCACGGGCCGCTTCGATAGCGGCATTCAGTGCCAGCAGATTGGTTTGCTCGGCCAGACTGTTAATCACATCAACAATGGAATTGACCTTTTCGCCGGTCTTGCTGAGCTGTTCGATCTGGTCATGGGCTTGCTGAATACGCTGCGCAAGGGCGCTCATGCTGGCTGCGCTGCGCTTGACCACTTTCGCTCCTGAATTTGCAGCACCACTTGCGTTCTGGGCGGCCTCGTTGACTGACTGGGTGTACTTGGCGATATCAACAGCGGTGTGGGAAATTTCCTGAACCGCTGTTGCGGTCTGTTCAGTTTCATCTTCCACATGCTCACCATTGCGAGCCAGCCGAACAACCAGTGAATCAAGCTCAAGCTGTAGACTTGCCAGGGTTTTATTGCCTTCCACCACCTGGCCAATAACGCTGGAGACGTCGTCGAGCATCTTGTTTGTCGCCTGGCCAAGACGATTGAATTCATCTTTCGCGTTGCGGCCCGGTAGCAGGCGTTGGCTCAGGTCCCCCGAGGCCACCTGGGTCAATAATTCCACCACTTCATTGAGTCGCCTGACCAGAGTGCGCGACGCGCCGGTAAGCGTCAGGATTAACACCACCAGCACTGTCACCGAGGTTGCAATGACGAGCCAGGTGGAGGCTTGACGGGAATCGACGGCCTGGGCGCTCGTCGACGCGATGAGACCGGTGCGAAGTAATCTGCCCTGGCTGACAATCATGCTCTGGATGTTTGCGTCGTTGGCTGCAAGTTTGCGCTCGGTCTCTGAGATGGCCTCGACCAGTTTTTCAGCTTCGGCAAATGCCGCTGCAAAACTCTGGACGGCCTGACCCAGTTCGATCTCTTGCCATTCCATTTCCTCAACAACGGCTAGCATCCGAACGACGGCTTCGCCGGTTTTCTCCGCATAAACTGGCTCGTAAGTATCAAGATAGTTGCCGTAGTTGGCGTCGACGATGTTTATGTCGTCGTTGAAGAGGGAAATGCTGATTGCCCGGAGTTTATTTTCAACAATGTCGGACATTTCCGCTTTCAGGCCGTCGCTGTTGGTCAGGCCAAGGGCCCGGCTAAGCTGAAGCCAATCCCGTCTGAGCTCGGCATAATTGGTGATCGAATCATTAATGTTTGCAGCCATATCGACGATGGCGGTATCGGTCAGATCTTTCGCCGCTGCGGCCAGTTCATCTGCCTGTGACTCCAGAGATACAAGCTGGGCCTTGAATCCGTCGATCATTTCCGGCGTCAGGTTTTCGCTTAGACGGTCAGTGTTCAACCAGTCGTTCATCAGATTAAGTGACGCTGTCTGATAGGATCGCGCCTGGCCGCGAGCCTCATAGGCTTCAGACACTTTGTTCAGGCCGCTCAGGGAGGCGGCAAGCGCCACTGTGAGGCCAATGAAAGTGGCAGCAATCAAAAGAGCAAACTTCTGCTTCCAGGATAACGACATGCTTATTCTCCAGATTTTAAACCTCTACCGCTGTTCGGCGCGGTTGTAGTTGTCTTAACGGCAAGCCTGGAGATAACTGGAGAATAAACGCGAAACACCTGGCTGGTTCATCCCCTCAAATCATGCAGGCGTATGACACAACGGGGCATGACCCTGAACAAAACGGGATATGAAGAAGGAGGCACGAATGAATGCAGTAAAAACGGTTTGTTGGGGCGCACTCGTCGCGGATGCCGCAGCGATGGGCTTCCATTGGATGTACGACCAAAACAAGATCGAGAAGTTGGGTGGCGACGCTCCCGAGTTTTTTGATCCGGAAGCATCTTCTTCACATTACACGCGCAGTGCTGAACTTGAATCAACCTTTGTCCATGCCGGCAAAAAGCCCGGCGATACGACCCAATATGGCGAACAGCTGCTGGTCATCATGAGAGCGCTCGCCAAAAACAATGGGCAACTGATTCAGACTGAGTATGAGCAGGAATTTAAGAGCTTCTTCGGTCCGGGTGGTCCCTGGGTCGGTTATATCGATCGTCCGACAGGGCGCGTACTTTACAACCTGGAGAAACGCAGCCGTGACGCCTATGAAAAGGCAAGGAGTTTCAATAACGGCCTGACCGAAAGCGAGAAAGATGTCCTGGACGATGAGGTCCGGGTTTGTTTCAAGTTCTATGACGAGACGAAAAGCGTCGATGAAAACCTGGAAGTGCTCGACGGCTGGGTTCTTCGCAAAAGCGACTACAAAAGAGATCCCGAAAAAGACAGCATGAAAATCGATTACTGTCGCAACATGTTCTTCACCGTTCGGGATTGCGAAAAAGAGCCGTGCGGGGACATCGGCGACGACCAGTTCCCGGCTACCGCAAAGCTTCCGCCGGTTGTCGCACTCTACGGCGACGAAGAAAACTACGACCAGATGGTCGAGTTATCGGTTCGGGTGACAAACCACAACGACAAGGCGGTTGCCTACGCAAAAGTTTATGCAGGCATGCTGAAAGCCGCCATCAAGACACACGACAAGGACGCGGTAATCTCTGCAGCCAAGGACAACGCAAATGCTGAGATATCGGAAGCAATAGAGGACGCATTGGCAATGCTCGACAAGCCGCACAGAGAGGTTGGCAAATTTTTTGGGCCCAGCTGCCACCTACCCTATGGGCTGCCACAGACGATTCATTTGATTTCGAACTGCACGAGCTATGTTGACGGCGTTCGCATGAATATTTCGGTCGGTGGTGACAATGCGGGTCGCTCAATCATGGTCGGTGCCATCCTGGCCGCTTTGTATGGCGTAGATACGGACAATGGGCTCCCCCAAAGCTGGATTGAAAAACTGATCAAACGGCAAGAAATCACTGAGCTGCTGGCGAAGCTTTAGACCAGGTTAGGCTACTCTCTCCCCGTCGGGGAGGGGGACATGCTCCCACAGCCCAACTACCCATCGAAGATTGCCAGCCAAGTGTGGCTTTTGTACCGGTGCTTCGATTCTTACAAAAAAACGGGGCTATCCACGCTAACAAAGATTTTCACATAGACTATTATCAATGATTACGACTCTCACCTTTGCAAGGACGGCGATGGACGAAGCTTTGTGCTGCTCCAGGAGCACGTTGATATTTTTCAAGGTGAACGCGATGAAATCAAAACCACTCCCTAAAAAAAATCGGGAGGACACTAATAGATCTGAACCGGGCCCTGTGGGCGAACCTCCGGGAAAAAATCTCGAGGGTCTTTATAAGTCCATTTTCGAAAGCATGTTGTACGAAGCCCACATCTGGCGATTGGTTCGAGATGATCACGGTGTCATTAAAACCTGGTGCTTGATTGATGCCAATCCAGCTGCCTTAGACAATTGGAAGCAGTCACTGCAAGAAATCCGAGGAAAGACAGCTGACGAGATATTTCCGGGTGCTGATGCAACGGTAACTTTCATGCCAGTCATCCAGAAAATTTTCCATGAAAAAAAACCGCATTCATGGGAGTCCTTTTTTTCTGGCACTAATCAAACTCTTAAAATGGTCAGCATCCCGTTAGGGGAAATATTCGTAAGCATGGGTGCTGATATTTCAGATATTAAGCAGGTCCACAATGAATTAAAGCAGAGCCAGGAGCGCCTGATACTCGCTACAGAGGCGGCGAAAGTTTCAACCTGGGAATATCTCCTTGCGTCTAATGAACTTGTTTGGGACGACAGTAACTTTCGTCTTTATGGCGCAGATCCATCCATGACCGAACGGCCTTACTCGATTTGGTCCAGTGTCATTCATAGGGAGGATTTTGAAGATGCGAAACGAGACTTGGATAAAGCCATCCGCTCTTTAAGCCCTATGAAAAGCGAATTCCGGATAGTCAGACATGAAAACTCAGAAATTCGATACATTCAATCAAACGCCATAGTACTCACTAACGACGACGGCGAAGCTATCAAACTCATTGGTACAAACATTGATGTTTCTGACTGGAAAAATTCTGAGCGAGAACTATCAAAATCCAAAAATAGATTAGAAATTGCAACCAAGTCCGCCGATATCGGCGTGTGGGAATACGATTTTCATAATCAGTTATTGGCTTGGGATGCCAGTATGTACAAAATCTACGGTGTTTCAGAATCATCCTCTGAGCTGCCTTATACAACCTGGTCAGAAAGCGTTCACACCGATGATTTCAATGAAGCAACATGCGCACTAGAAGAATCTATTGCCAAACAAAGCAAACTCAATAGTGAATTTCGCATAGTCTGCCAGAATAGCGGAGATATCAAATATATTATCGCCAATGCGAGTTATCAGCGCGGCGTCGATGGCGAGCCCGATAAAATGGTCGGCGTAAATATAGACATTACTGAAAGGCGAATATCTGAGCAAAAGGTAGAGAAGCTTGCGTTCTTCGACACTCTGACTGGTTTGCCGAACCGGTCAATGATAAATGATCGACTTTCGCAATCTATCGCTTTAAACGAGAGAACAAACAATTATAGCGCTTTGGTTTTTGTTGATCTTGATAATTTTAAAAAGATAAACGATAGCGTAGGGCATGCGATTGGGGATGAATTGTTAATTGAATTTTCGACAAGAGTCCTACCCATTATCCGGAAAGGTGACACTTTTGGCCGGTTCGGCGGTGACGAATTCATAATAATTCTCAATAACTTAAGTCAAGATGCTAGTGAAGCGGCAAGAACGGTAAGTAAATTTTCATTGAAATTCATCGAATTGATTAGTGGGCCGTTCAATCTTTCTACCGGATTCCAACAAGCAACAGCAAGCCTTGGAATCTGCCTTTATAATGGCGCTTGTTCTGCAAGTGATACCCTTCGACAGGCCGACCTTGCGATGTATAAGGCGAAAGAGCTCGGACGCAATCAGGCCTGTTTTTTTGATCTTGAAATGCAAGATCGTATCCTTCAGCGTATTGAGTTAGAGCAAGACCTTCTGGCAGCTATCGAGAACGATGACCTTTACGTTTACTATCAGGCTCAGATCAACGACGACGGCAAAATAAGAGGGGCAGAAGCGCTATTACGGTGGTGGCATCCAATCAAAGGATATATATCGCCTGCGGTGTTTGTGCCAATAGCAGAAGACGCTGGACACATAAAGAAACTTGGGCAATGGGTCTTTAAAAAAGCATGTCGTGATTTTAAAGAGACTATCAGCCTTCACGTTGATCGTGATTTTACTCTGTCGATTAATGTTAGTGCCCTTCAAATTCTTGACGATAAATTCGTTGAGATGATGACGGCGGAGGTTCTGGCAACTCATGTGGAAGCTTCCAGGCTAAAAATCGAGTTAACTGAGACCGCGCTCGTAAATGATTCCGATCTCACTATGGCAAAAATGTTGGAATTAAAAAATATAGGGTTTTGCTTCTCACTCGACGACTTTGGTACAGGTTTTTCAAGTTTGACCCGGCTAAAACAATTACCGATTGATGAATTGAAGATTGATAAATCGTTTGTTCACGATATTCTCGATGACGAGCACAGCAAAGCAATCGCTCAGTCTGTCATTGCGCTTGCAGGCGCTCTTAACCTTGGAATCATCGCTGAGGGAGTGGAACTCGAAGGCCAGAAGGCCCTTCTAAAGGATATGGGATGCAGTACCTATCAAGGTTTCTTGTTCAGTAAACCGATACCTCTGAAAGACTTTATTGCATTCATCCAAAGCTCTGGGGGCTCACCTCCAACAACAGCACCAGTCTGCGCATAGCACTCTCTGTAGTGGCCTTTTCTGACCGTAGTTCCATAGTTAGGTAATGGACAGAAAGCTCTCGTGGTGAATTAAAGCTCAAAGCAAATTGCGACTGATTTTTCTCGTCTCGCCTTCAATCTCGTAGGGGTAAAAAGGTCCGCTTTCCAATGTTTTCGACGCCATAACCACAAACCGGTCCTTTTTGCCGGGTCGCATGTCCCCGGTTACCCGTATCGGTTTCACTACAACGACCGGATCGGCGCCGGTGATTGACCTGTTCACGCGAACGCCTTTCGATTATAACGTTATCTAGACAAGCATTTTGATAATGCACTGTGGTTCCACCAGTACGGAAAAACGCCCACCGTGACCACTTTGACCCAGTTCGCAAAGCGTTGGGCTTAGCATGGCATCACGAATGCTTTGGGATGCAATTTCAAATTTTCGGCAGCTGAAGGCCTGGACGAATGTCATCTAGAACTACCTCTCATAAAAAAGAAAACCAGCCTTTCACAATTAGCAACCCAAGTAAGTATATGACCCTGACGTATGTCGGTTCACTGCTTGTGATAGCCATCCTATCCTTAATAATTCACGGGGTATTAGACCGGGTTATTGATCAACGAAGTCAGACTGGTAAAGTCGTAAATGTTAGCGGTCAGCAGCGGATGCTCTCTCAGCGAACGAGTATGTTTACCGTGCAATACCTGAGCACAGGATCGCTCGAAGCCAAGGCGATAGCGACAGGGGCCGCCGATCAATTAATCAAAAACCATGAGTTTTTGCTTCGCTACCACACTCGGCAAGGAAGAGAAATGTCCGCGCCGCTGGACGCTTTGTATTTCGATGCGGCAAGCAACATTGACGACCAAGTTAATGAATTTGTGACGGAAGTTAATCGACTGCTAAGCGAGGCTCCCTTTGAGTCGGAGCGCACGGGCGAAATTTACGATTTAACGTTTTTCCAGATGGCTCAGGATAAATTGCTCTTCGATTTCAACGCCATTGTTCAGCAGTACGAAGACGAAAGCGCATCACGAATCAGTGAACTGCAACTCGTCCAGCGTATTGTTCTATTTATCGTCATCCTGACGCTTATCATTGAGGCCTTGTTCGTTTTCCGCCCAATGGTCAGGAAGATCAGTAGCTTTGCCCAGAGATTGCAGCACGACGCAAACTTTGATTCGTTGTCTGGCGTGTTCAACCGCCGGGCTTTCGACCAGCTTGCCAATCGGGCTTTTAAACTGGCATCCAGACATAAACACAGCTTTAGCGTTGTGGTAGCGGATATCGACTTCTTCAAGCGGGTGAATGATACGTTTGGCCACGCGGCCGGGGACCAGGTGATCAAACTGGCAGGTCAATTACTAGCCAGCAACTGTCGAGACACTGACGTGGTCGCGAGAGTAGGCGGAGAAGAATTCACCATCATATTGCCCAATACACCATTAGAAAGCGCCGAAAACGTTGCGCATAAATTGAAGCAAAAGTTTGAGGATACGACTTCAGAACCCGATAAATCGCCAGTAAAGATGACAATGAGCTTTGGCGTCAGCTCCATCAATGAAAGCGATTCTGCTGTTGAGGATATACTCGCGCGCGCAGATCGGGGCCTTTATGCCGCCAAAGAAGGCGGGAGAAATCGGGTGGAGGTAGTTGCTTCGGACGAACAGACAAGCACTTCAGGCAATGATCAGGGAAAGCTTATTGATTCTTGATAACGCCAGCCGACAGAAATACGCTGGGGTCTGTCCCAATGTTGCCCGGAAAATATAAAACACCTCGCAATCACGAGTTGGAACCGATATAACTCTAGGGATAGCGTTGTGTGGGGACTCTAACAATGGACTCTTATCCGCGGAAAGTAGGCAGCAGAAATGAGTCAACCAAATGATCCGATCGAAGAGGCAAATCGCCTAATAGCGCTTTATCGAACCAATCTTCTCGATTCAGAACCCGAGGAGCGCTTCGATCGCATCACTCGCCTTGCAGCGCAGGTCTTCTCGGTAAAAATCTGTCTGGTTTCCCTCGTAGACAAAGACCGGCAATGGTTTAAGTCCAAGATCGGACTAGAGACGCAAGAAACAAGTCTGGAATTTTCGTTTTGTTCTCACGCTATCAAAGAACCGGATATGTTCGTGGTAACGGACGCCAGCAAAGACGCGCGTTTTTCAGACAGCCCGCTGGTAACCATGGATCCGCTAGTCAGGTTCTATGCAGGCGCTCAGCTTCGCGATATCGAAGGCGAGGTACTCGGAACACTCTGCTTGATTGACTCGTCGCCCCGTGAATTAAATGATGGACAAAGGGAAGTGCTGCGCGGTTTCGCTGACATGGTTGAGAGCGAAATTATTCGGGCCAATGAAGCAAAAATCGAGTACCGCCTGACATCCAGCTTGACTCGTATCTCATCCATCCTTTCGACGTTGCCCGACATGGTCTTTGTTATAGACCGGGAGCTTCGATTTTTGCTCTGCAACGATCACCCTGATCTTCCCGTGTCACGCCTCCAACTCCTCGGCCGATCAATCGTAGAAGCTCTCCCCGATCGCCTGGCAAGCGGATTGATCACCAACGTCAATCAAGCATTTACCGCGAGCACGCAAATCACAGCCCGAAGCCATACGATCGTCGACTCCGAGAAAACGTTTGAAGTGCGCTGCCGGAAAATCGACGAAAAAGAAGTGTTAGTAATTTTGCGGGATACGACTGAGCAAACGAAAGTAACTGCGGAAAATGAACGTTTGTCAGAATTTGCCAAGCAAACAACGAATGGCGTGGTGATAACCGATGATCTAGGTTACACAGTTTGGACTAACAAGGCCTTTTCCGAGATAACCGGCTACAGCGCCGCTGAAATCATTGGGAAAAAGCCCGGCAAGGTGCTTCAGGGACCTGACACAGACCCTCAGACCGTCGCGACAATAAAAGATGCTCTAATCAAATCCGAGAGTTTTAACGTTGATATTATCAACTACTCAAAAACTGGCGCCGAGTATTGGGTACGAATTTCAAGCAATCCGATGTGGGATTCTGATGGGAATCTTAGAGGCTACATTGCCATCCAAACGAACATCACAAAGGAAAAGCAAGACGAAGAATATATCCGTCAAAGCGATACCCTCCTCAAAGCCGTAATCGATGCCAATACCATTGGAACCTGGCAGTTCAACATCCAAACCGGCCAATTGCACATCAACGATAATTGGGCCGCTTTGCTTGGCTATGAGCTTCATGAACTGGAACCCACTGATCGGACCACTTGGGAGCGACTGACTCATCCAGACGATCTGCCTTACTGCTTAGACCAACTTGAGAGACACAGCGAGGGCTTAGTCCCCGATTACAACGCGAATATGCGGATGAAGCACAAAAATGGCGATTGGGTATGGATCAACACCCGCGGGCGGATAACAACACGGACGAACGACGGCAAACCGCAGTGGTCTCTCGGGACACATTTTGATATCAGCGCACAGAAAAATGCCGAGACGACGCTTGAGCAAACGTCCGCCCAGATGCGGGCAATCGTCGAGCATATGCTGGACGGGGTAGTCAGCATTGATCAAAAAGGCTCGGTAATAACGTTTAACCAAGCCGCCGAGAAAATTTTTGGTCGTTACCGTATGGATGTTTTAGGCAAAAAATTCAGCATCCTCTTCCCACCCCTCAATAAAGCAGCTGACGATGAGTATGGCCTCGATTACCTCAGTGAGGGCAAAAGTGACGGATCCGGCCGTGTTCTTGAGCTTGAAGGGATTCACAGTAATGGTCAGGTTTTTCCAATTGAGCTCGGGGTCGTTGAGATCGATGAGACGGGCGGTACCCGGTTTATCGGTATCGTCACTGACATTACTGAGCGCAAACAACGTGAACAGGAGATCAATCGTCTCGCGTTCTACGATGAACTGACCGGGCTGCCAAATCGTCGTCTTCTGTTAGATCGCCTTCAGCAGGTGCTCGAAAACTGTGATCGGTACAATTATTTCGGGGCGTTGCTTTTTCTCGACCTGGATAAATTCAAAGACCTGAACGACAGTGCAGGTCACACAACGGGTGACCTCCTACTCTCCCGTGTTGGGCAGAAATTAACGCACTCTGTCCGTCAGAGTGACACCGTGGGACGTCTTGGCGGAGACGAGTTTCTTGTCTTGATAGACAATCTGAGCGCCAACGAAAGTGAAGCAGCAGTTCAGGCAGAAGAGGTCGCCAAAAAGATTTTCATTGAGTTTACCGAAAGCATCGACCTGGATGGATTAAATTACAACTGCTCGGTAAGTATCGGCATCACGCTATTTAACGATAAATCACAACAGCCAGTTGTCCTGCTCAAACAAGCCGATATGGCCATGTATGAATCCAAAGCAGCGGGGCGTAAAAGTATCAGTTTTTACGATCCTCAAATGCAGGTTGTCGTTGATAGACGCATCGAGATCGAGCAGGACCTGTACAAGGCTCTAAGCGAAAAACAGTTCGAGCTGTTTTACCAAAAGCAAGTAGATCATGCCGGCAAGATGATCGGAGCAGAAGTGCTTCTGCGATGGAATCATCCGGAGAACGGCCGAGTGTCTCCCGCAGAATTCATTCCCGCTGCCGAAGAAACCGGGCTTATTGTTCCGATTGGTGATTGGGTTCTACGCGAGGCCTGTCAAACGCTCGCGCAATGGTCTACCGATCCGTCGAAAGCCAAGCTCGTTCTGGCGGTGAATATCAGCGTCGTTCAGTTTGAAAAGCACGATATCGTCAAGACGGTTCTCGACGCGATCGGGATGACCGGAGCGAACCCGCAAAACCTCAAACTTGAGATTACTGAATCCTTGTTGGCGAGCAACATTCCCGACATCCAGAGTAAGATGCGAACGCTACAGCAGCGGGGCGTTTCATTTTCAATTGACGACTTTGGGACCGGATATTCTTCTTTGTCTTATCTCAAGAAGCTACCAATCGATCAATTAAAAATCGATCAGGGGTTTGTTCGGGACATAATCACAGATTCGAACGATCGAGCGATTGCTCAATCGGTTATTACGCTCGCCGAATCCATGTCGCTCAAAGTTATCGCAGAGGGCGTTGAGACTGAAGCCCAGAAAGAGTTGCTCTTCGAAATGGGCTGCAATACTTATCAAGGCTATTTGTTCGGGAAACCGTGTCAGATTGACACACTTTCATTTGATTAGTGTCCATGCCGGACTTTCCATCTCTGCGCGGCAAAAAGGTCCGCTTTCCAATGTAAGTGCGCGGCCAGACCAGGACTCCATAAATGTCCACACTCAGACACAAAAAAGCCCCGCACGGAAAACCGGCGGGGCTTTCTCTTCGGACGACTGCTTAGAACTGGTTCATGGTGTTGTCACCACCGCCAGCCTTCAGAGCCGCATCACCTGCGAAGAACTCTTTGTGGTCATCGCCG
>Ga0306912_1000614_pt1 | contig 20123 bp, 21 predicted proteins | sample AntRauFillE10628_FD_190443 | JGI IMG/M metagenome (GOLD analysis project Ga0306912, IMG submission 190443) | Saline lake microbial communities from Rauer Islands, Antarctica - Metagenome Filla E10 #628 (v2) (version 2) | ecosystem: Environmental > Aquatic > Non-marine Saline and Alkaline >... | reverse complement strand
ATTATAATCAAACGCGGCCCCATTCAACTTTCAATGGACAGACGCCAGATGAAGTTTATACTGTTTCTCATATTCAGGGGCATGCCCCTGAATATGAGAAACAAGCGGCATAACATCAACCAACCAGATGTAGCTTAACTTTGCCGCTAACTTGTCCGAAGAAGTAGGACCACTTCTTGATTACAGGCAGACGATGCCCCGGGCCAAGCTTCTTTTCACGAAAGACGAGAATGTATATGTTGAATAGAGCAAAAGCACCTAAAAACCCGTTTGAAAATGCCTAGAATTAGAGGCTCTATTTTTTTGCATATCGGTTGATACAAAATGGATACACGAGAGGAAATGACAAAAGCCTTTAAAAGGTAAAACCGACATACCCCATACACAACCAATTTCCCCATTAAAATATTACAATGCTTGGTGAAAATACCGTTTGGTTCTATTGGCAAAGGCCACTAAAGACAGCATTACGGGCACTTCCACTAAAACCCCAACGACAGTTGCGAGGGCTGCGCCGGAATGCAGGCCGAATAAGCTAATGGCGACAGCGACGGCGAGTTCAAAGAAATTAGAGGTGCCGATCAACGCGGCGGGCGCGGCGGTGTTGAATGGTACACGCCACATATATGCCCAGCCATAAGCGATGGCGAAAATGCCGTAACTTTGGATAAGCAGCGGAATCGCGATCAGCGCGATCACCATTGGCTTTTCAATGATTACTTCGGCTTGAAGCCCAAAGAGTAAAACAACCGTGACCAACAAGCCCATAATCGAGAAGGGTTTGATTTGCGTTGTGAATTTGGTGATGCGCGTATGGTTGTCGGAGGTATCGAGCTTTTTGCGGGTGATATACCCTGCGCCAAGAGGGATAAGCACGTACAGAGCAATAGAGAGCAAAAGTGTTTCCCAAGGCACGATAATATCGTTTACGCCAAGCAGCAGGGCTGCAATAGGCGCAAAGGCAAAGATCATGATGATATCGTTGACGGACACTTGTACCAACGTGTAATTGGCATCACCTTTGACAAGCTGGCTCCAGATAAAGACCATTGCCGTACAGGGGGCAACCCCCAGCAGGATCATGCCGGCGATATATTCTTTTGCATCTTGCGGACTAACCAGTCCTGAAAACAGATGTTCAAAAAACAAAATACCGAGCGCCGCCATAGTGAACGGCTTTACCAACCAATTAACCACCAAAGTAATGCACAGACCTTTTGGTTTCTTACCAACATTTTTAAGGCTTGCGAAATCAACATTTACCATCATCGGGTAAATCATTACCCAGATCAAAACCGCCACAACCAGATTGACGCTGGCATATTCAAGGGACGCTATGGTTTGAAAGACAGCCGGTACAGCCAGACCAAATCCAACCCCGGCAGCAATGCACAGCGCTACCCAAAGAGAGAGGTAGCGTTCAAATATACCAAGAGGGGAAGTCTGATTATTTGTCATTTTTTCGTCCACTATGTTTTTTCTTAGTGTTTTTTTGCGGGTAATATTCCAGTTTAATTTTGACCAGAGATCAAAATGCGCTCAGCCGGATTTATTGGGAGCGCGTTCTTAGGTAGTAATCGCTTCTTAAATCTTCATATGCTCAGAATAGTGGACATATGGACCGTGTCAATCAAATCTCTTTTTGGAACTTAACAGGCAAAATATAGGCGATGATGCAGGGCAGGTTTTGTTTATCCGGTTTCGAAGATTCAGGATAAGCGTATTCTGCGTGTTTACCCTAGTTTTTTTATAGTGTTGTCCAAAAATTAGCCAGTAGTATCCGCCCTGATAATCTGCTAGATAAAACCATGCTCCATTCACAATTTGAAATTTTGAAATCGCGGCGGTTTTTGCCTTTGTTCCTGACCCAGTTTCTGGGGGCTTTTAACGATAATGTTTATAAAAACGCATTGGTCATCCTGATTACTTACGTCGCCGCGGATAAGGCCGATATGGATGCGCGGTTACTGGTCACAGCGGCGGCGGGTATTTTTATTATGCCGTTTTTTTTGTTTTCGGCCATTGCCGGACAACTGGCGGACAAGTATGAAAAATCGCGGATGATCCGCTATGTCAAGCTATGTGAAATTCTCTTGATGTTGATAGCGGCGCTGGGGTTTTATCTGCAGGATGTTTATCTGTTGCTGACCGTGTTGTTTTTAATGGGGACGCAATCAAGCTTTTTCGGTCCTTTGAAATATAGCATTTTGCCTGATCATTTACACGAAGATGAAATAATTGGCGGTAACGGTCTGGTCGAGGCCGGTACATTTCTGGCCATCCTGCTGGGCACCATTCTGGGCGGTATTCTGATTTTAAAAGCGGGCGGTATTATGATCGTAACGGTTATCGTTATTCTGATCGCTGTCATCGGCTGGCTTTGCAGCCGTGCGATCCCGCGGACTTTACCGGCAGCGCCGGATTTAAAGATCAGTTATAACTTCATAGCCCAAGCCTGTCATATTATCAGCAAAACGCGGCGTAATCCTCCGGTTTTCAGGGCGGTGATCGGTATTTCATGGTTCTGGCTGGTTGGCTTTATCTTTCTGGCCCAGTTTCCAATTTTCGGTAAAAATATTATTGGCGCGAATGAAGATGTCGTAACTTTGTTTTTAACAATTTTTTCTATTGGTATTGCCTTGGGATCATTGATTTGTAACCGCCTTTTGAAGGGGGAGATCAAGGCGACGCTGGCCAGTGTCGGAACATTGGGTATGGCCGTGTTTATCTCGTTGCTTTATCTGGTGGCACCAGGGCCTTTGGCACCCGCACTTGCCGAAGATGCCGCCTATGTTACCCTGCTCGAATTCCTAAGCCAGCCGCAAAGCTGGGCCATACTGGGCGCGATGCTGGGCATATCCATATCAGGTGGTATTTATGTTGTGCCGCTTTATGCGGTTATGCAGACCGGTTGTCTACCTGGGTTTCGGGCCCGCACCATAGCGGCGAATAATATTTTAAATGCCACCTTTATGATTGCAGGCGCCCTGATCACAATGCTTATGCTGACATTTAACCTGCTGATAACCGAGATTTTCTTAATTCTGGGCATGGCTAACTTCTTTGCTACCTTTTTACTGTGGTATCGGGGGCGATCATGACGGCAGAGACACTTTCCGATGCGGCGCTGGCCATTTTAACAACCGTGGAGGCCGAAGAGAAGGCCTATAAAACACGGGAACAGGCCACCCGCTGGTTCGAAGGCCATATCAATGAAATCGGGTGCGTGGCATTGCCTGACCGTCCTGCAAGGCCGTTAAAGCCGGAATTGTTGCCGACAAATATGATGCCCAAACGGCGAAAGGCGGGATCCCGCACCGGTAAGATTGCGTTGCTCCATGCGCTGTCGCATATTGAATTAAATGCAATTGATCTGGCATGGGATATTATTGGCCGCTTTTCCTGTTACGCTGCTGATAACGGGGCAGAGGGGTTTTCACTGCCGCGGCCGTTTTTTGATCAGTGGGTCAAGGTTGCCGATGACGAGGCCAAACATTTTCTGTTATTGCAAGCCCGCCTGAAAGATTTTGATGCCGCCTATGGCGATTTACCGGCGCATGATGGATTGTGGGAATCTGCAATTGCAACGGCAGATGATTTTGCCGCCAGGCTTGCCATTGTGCCTATGGTTCTGGAGGCGCGCGGTCTGGATGTGACACCGGCGATGATCACCACAATGGAGCGGCAGGAGGATGATAAAACTGCCGAAATACTACAGATCATCCATGACGATGAAATCACCCATGTTGAAGCCGGCACCATCTGGTTTAAAGCCTGGTGTGACTGGCATGGCTATCAGGACCGTGTATACTGGCAGGAACTGGTTAGGACCTATTTTAAAGGGGCGCTAAAGCCGCCGTTTAACGACCCCAGCCGAATACAGGCGGGGCTTATTCCCGACTGGTATGAGCCACTGGCGGAGATATATGCAGATGAGTGAAAAGAAGAAAAACTATAGCGCGGATTGGGACTGGACGGTGTTCTTTGATAATGTCGTTAATCCACCGATGCGCGATACAGTGGAAAAGGCGCTGGAATATCTGGGCCCCGGTCAAGGGCGGCATGCGGTAGATCTTGGCTGTGGCACTGGAAATGATACAGTGCATATATTAAAAGCCGGATTCAAAGTTCTGGCCATTGACCAGTCTGCCGAAGGTCTGAAGCGTCTTCAAGCCCGTGAAAATCTGCTACATCCCGAAAATCTGAAGACCTGTAAGAGTAAGTTCGAGAGTTTAGAGCTGCCGTCAAACTGTGATTTTATTAATGCCAGTTTTGCATTGCCATTCTGTCCGCCTGATCATCTGTCGGCTTTGTGGCAGAAAGTTTTTGATGCCTTGAATCCCGGTGGTGTGTTTGCCGGACATCTGTTTGGCGTTAATGACAGCTGGAATAATAAGGTGGCCGATATGTCGTTCTGTAGCCGGCCAGAGGTCGAAGATATGATAAAGGATTTTAGCAACACCCAGTTTTTACAAGAAGACCAACATGATGGCCACGATGCCCATGGCCGCTCTAAATACTGGCATGTTTTTAGTCTGGTTTTGCAAAAATAGATGTACGCGTACAGCTGTTTTCTTGGGTGATTGGCTAGATAGAATTGATATCTTCGGGATGTTTTTTATTCTGTTTCACCGCCGGCAGCCAGTTTGGCATAGTCTATTGTCGGGCAGCGGCTGATGTATTCCAGCAGCTTTTCTTTGCGGGCAGGTTTGGTGATAAAGCCTTGTGCACCGCCGTTTTTGGCTTTTAGAACATTTTTTTCAACGCTGTCGGCGCTGACGATAATGACATAGGCATCTTTATCTTCGTCAATTAATTGTTCCAGTACGGTAAATCCTGTTTTATCCGGTAAATGAATATCCAGAAGTACGATATCGGGCTGATGCTCTTTATAAGCATCAATCGCTTCGGCGCCGTTGTCCAGTTCGATAATTTCGAACTTATCGCTGAGAGATGCTGAAAACAGGCTGCGGATAAAACTATCATCATCAACAATCAGCGCCCGTTTTTCTGAACGTTCGGCCCGCTGTTTTAAGGGGCTGCTTGAGGCGTCACCATCGATAGGTTCAATGGTCAGTGTAATTTTTTTTATATCGGTTTTTTTGCCTTTGTTTTCGGTAACGCGGCCAACATGTCCTGTTGGTAACAGCTGGTTTATTTCCTTTAGGAATTCTTTGGTTGTTTTATCGCCCTCCAGACGCTGCAGCAGCATGATGCCATCTTCCGTACGGGTGATTTTACCCTCAGCTTTAGCGAATGTTTCTGTTATTTTATTGATTAACTCATCGGATGTCAGCGGGGCTGCGTCTTCGAAACCATTGACACGGAGCAGTTTCCAACGGTCACGCTCGCTGGCCTGTTGTTCCATGTGTAGTCTGATAAGGTTGGGGCCATCCCGGCCAAGTATGTTTATAGGCATTTTTTGTTTTTCTGTTTCCTATGGTTCAATTTCAGTTTAACTGATAGCCCTTTAATAAAGCTTTTCTTTTATATAAAATTTTATATGCTTTTTTCACGGGGTTGGGGTAGAATATTTTTTATGACTAAGCGAAAAGACTTTAATCATGAGGCTCAGAATTGCTTGAGAGCTTTTGCTGGTGCTCTGGATGCAGGAAATCCGGCAGCAGCAGAATCGCTTATTAGTCTTGGCCGGATGAAAGATCCAGAATTTCTACCAAAGGCATTATTGATAGCGATAGAGCATAGCAATGACAGATTAGTTCATGTTTTGCTGGATAAGGGCGCAGATCCGAATGCTATGAATGGCAAGCCTCTGGATGCTGCGGCCATCAAGGGGAATGTCGAGGTTATCGATACGTTGCTGCAAGCCGGAGCAGTGGCGGATTTAAAGCAATCCAGTGCCCTTAAATGGGCTGTAAAAAAACGTCACCGGAATGCTCTTAAGCGTTTTTTGAAGACAGATTGCGGTTTTACCGAGGTTGGCTTTGATCTGGTCAAATCTGCTATTGATAACTGTGATGACAGTATGCTCGATATGTTGCTGGTCTCCGGGCTTAATCCCCTTAAATTTGAAGAAGAAATGGTCAGGATCGCCCGTGAGAAAATGGAAGGCGCGATGATGCCGACGATCTATTTCAATCTAAAGAAATACAAACATCGTTTGTTTGAAACAGAGGTCAGCCATAGTTTTTTTGAAAATTATAAGGCAGAGGAGAGAAGTAAGCGTCCGTATCTAGAGGACTCTCTGATTATTCTGGCCGTTCAAAGTGGTCATCTTGAACATTACCTGTCCAGCCGGCAAGCAGGTGGGGATCCTTTACAGGTAGAGGATTTAGAGAAAAAAGATAAATATCATAATACTGTGCCTCAAATCCTGGCAACCCGCGGGCAGATCGATATTATCCTTAATCCGCGTTTGTGGGAAAAGCAGGAGGATAAAATCTGGAAATTTATAAAAACGCATTTACGCCATGAAGATTTTGCCGGTAAAGAAGCAAAATTGAATGATTTCCGTGCCCAGCTTAGCCTGCAAAAAGTACAGCGTCAGGCTAAACGAAAAAGGTATATCCTGAAGTCTAGAAGGCCTTGATGGCGATGGTCAGGCCGGCATCGGTGGGCCAGAGCAGGCTGTCATAACGGCTACGGTCAGCAAGTCTTTCATTAAAGGCGCGAAGCGTATCGCGGGTCGTCCGTCGAACGCGTCCTGGTAGCTCATCCAGATAAACAGCGCCTTCCAGCAGTGTATCATCGGCAATAATAAGGCCGCCTTTGCGGATACCTGTATCAGCCCAGTCCAGATACTCCAGATAACTCTTTTTGTCGGCATCAATAAAGACCATATCAAACGCCCCGTGTTTTTCTGATAAAGCGGGCAGGGTTTCTTTGGCATCGCCCGGGATCAGGGTAATATTTTCCCGGTTCGATAGTCCGTCCTTGGCCAGTTTCTGCCGTTTCTCGTCATGTTCCAGTGTGTATAGGTGCCCATCTGCCGGCAAGGCATCTGCCAGCCACAGCGCGGAATATCCCCCGAGTGTACCGATCTCGACAATTGATTTCACACCGGCCATTTTAATAATCAGTTGCAGCAGTCGTCCTTCAGCCGGACTGATATGGATAGGAAAATCATGCGCGGCAATATTTTCGCGTGCTGTCACTATTTCTGGTGTTTCGACCGCATAAAGCTGCTCTATATACTTTGTTCTTAAATCTTTGGATGATACAGGCATAAAATTTTCATTTGTTGTTTGTTACCGTCTCTCTATAATCAAGGAAAGAGAATATTAAAAGGAAAAAGCCATGTCTGCAGAAATTTCAAAGAGTCGCTATTCCATGTGGCGGGCTGTTATCGCGCTGGCCCATGCCGACCATGTTGTCACGCAGGCCGAAAAAGATTTTATCATGAACAAACTGGATGGCGTTCCTTTTTCAAGTGAGCAAAGAACTCAATTGCTGGAAGATATGGACGAATCTCCGGATATAGAGGCGCTGTTGCCCGAGGTTACCGAACCGGTTGATCGTAGTATGCTGGTCTATTACGGACGTCTTTTGGTGTGGTCTGATGGTGAATATGCGCTTCAGGAAGAAAAGCTGATTAAATTACTGAACCTGAATGCTATGTCCCAGATAAATCTGGACGATGCGCTGCGCGAATCAAAAAATTATGCCCGGCACTATGCTGATCACTATGAGCAAAGCCGACAAGAAGAAGAGGCCGATCATGGCCCGCTTCTTACTCCATTTAGCTGGTTTCATGAATTTATCAATAAAATCAGCAACTAATAACGACAGATACTCTATAAGGACTTATTTGCCGAGCCAGATGTCACGGGTCATTTTGTCATAGCCATGTGACGAGCTGGGCAGTGGCCCGACAACATCCGAATCGCTTCCAGGCATTGCACCGGTCATTTTTTTGACTTTCAGTGCGGCATCAAAGTCCGAACGTGCTTTAACGACGTGTTTTTGAAACCGGCCATTTAAGCGGATAAATACCGCATAATAGCCCGTTTGATCAGGAATGACTTGTTCACGTTGCGAATGATTATAAAACATGGTGTTCTCCTTACTGATTATGCCCTTTCACATAATGCATGAACTGTGCCAGTTATAATAATCAAACGGAAAATAGCTTTATACATGGGATAAAGACATGCTTTCCCGTTTCCATCTTATATATGGAAGAGGATAAAACTTACCGGGTATCAGGTTTAAACTGAAAATCAGGGCAGTGGCTGCGGATTATCGCTTAGAGTACGAAGCCAGGCGATCATATCAGCGCGGTTGCCGTCCTTTTTCATACCAGGGAAGTTCATTTTGGTGCCCTGAACGTAATCTTTTGGCTTGTACAGGAACTGGTTAAGGTCTTCATAGCTCCAGGTGCCGCCTTTGGCGCTCATAGCGTCAGAGTAGGCAAAATCGCTTTTAGAGGCCTTGTTGCGGCCAACAACATTCCAAAGATTCGGGCCAAGACCGTTGGCGCCGCCTTTTTCAAACGTATGGCAGGCTGCGCAGGCGCGTGATAGTTTTTTGCCTTTTTCCACATCGGCTTCGGCTAACAGATCGATAATCGGTCCGGGGCCGGCAGGTTCTGCATCGGCAGGGGTGCCGGTGGTCGCAGTTTCTGGAACATCGATGGTGTAGCCATTTTCAACGCTATCGTGACCGTCATGATAAATCAGTTCGGATACAAAACCGGCCAGATAGGCAAAAATACCGGCAATCAGAATAGCTGCAAAAATTTTATTGGTTTCAAGATTCATCGAAGGGCTCTTTTTCTTTGGTTATTTGTCCTGTTTTTATCCCAGATTGCGCATATCGGCAATAGGCTGACTAAATTTTAATTCAATATCCCATGGGAAATGGATCCATGTATTCTGGCTGACCTCGGTAATAAAGGTATCAACCATCGGCAGACCGGCAGGTTTGGCATATACAGTAGCGATATGGGCCTTGGGCAATTTCTCACGGATGATTTTGGCTGTATTACCGGTATCAACCAAATCATCAATAATCAGCCAGTTTTCACCATCATTCTCGTCTTCAAAGCCTTTGAGGATTTTGGCTTCGCGTTGGTCTTGATGGTCGTAGCTGGAGATGCAGAATGTTTCGATCAGTTTAATATCAAGCTCGCGGGCGATAATGGCCGCCGGAACCATACCGCCGCGGGTGATGGCAATAATGCCTTTCCAGTCGCCTTTTTCCACCAGACGCCAGGCCAAAGCCTTAGAATGACGGTGAAATTCTTCCCATGAAACGGGGAAATCAAGAGGAGGAGGTGTGTTTGACATGATCGATCCTATCTGCGCCGGTAAATACCCCATTTTTATAGCCAAATTTACGCCGGACTGCAATCAATTATCCGAATCATTTGACTAACGGGAAAAATCTGTCATATTATTTCCGTTGACACAACGCTAATTGACTTAATAACTCGAATACGACTATTAATGATGCTTTGGCCTTGAGTCTTTGTTCAACCTGAAAAATATTTTAAGGAGGCCAATAATGGCATCAGGTACAGTAAAATGGTTTAACCCCGAAAAAGGTTTTGGTTTCATCGTTCCGGATGATGGTGGTAAGGACGTATTCGTTCACATTACTGCTGTTCGCGACGCAGGCCTGCAAACGCTTGACGAAGGTCAGAAAGTTACTTTCGATCTTGAAGATAGCCGTGGTAAAACATGTGCAGCTGATCTGAAAACCGCCTAACGGTATATCAGTTTCAAGAAAAAGCCCGGCGCGGATTACCCGCCGGGCTTTTTTAATGCGCTTTTAAGATTTTCCGGTTACACTAATAGAGCTAAGGGGACTTAAAGGGGAGATACTAAATGTCTATTGCCGCCGCCGGCTCTGCCGCAGTTGGAACAACACAAGCCATGCAACAGGCTGTTGCCAGTATGAAAGCCGCCGTTGAATCACAACAGGCCGCCACCGAAATGCTCACTCAGGCTGCCGAAGACGGCGCCGCCCTTGCCGCATCAGGGTCACGCGGCACCAATCTGAATATCACTGTCTAAATTTATCGGATAAATCTATTTTTTAAGGTGGATGGTCGCCATGAATCTGACTGTCCGTAGAGATAAGTGGCCAATGGTCAGCAGTTTTAAATTCCAGATGTTTTTTGCATTAATACTTTTCTGTACGTACGGTCTGATGATCTTCTTTGGCAATCTTTCAACATTCGAAGACTTTTTCTTTTTCTCGCTCGTCCTCTTATCCAGCTTTCTGGGGTATATCAGCATGATTGCTTTATGTGCCGTGCGGGCCAATTCTCTTAAACAGTCCCCAACATTGATTATAGCCATAGGTTTGTGGTTATTGTTTTCCTTTTCTTTGTCGCTGACTGGCCGTTCTTTCGGCTTTTTGTCTGCAGAGCAGATAACATTGTTTGATGGTATAAAGAAGGTTTCGGGATCAGCGCTTTTGGTTTATATCGTGTTTTTATCATTGCCCTGGCCGATAAAGGCAGCAGAAAACGGCGATGATATAAAAGCCGCTCTTTGAACGCTTTAATGTGCCTCGGCCCAGTTTTTACCCCAGCCGGCTTCGACCAATAGCGGGGTTTCGAGGCCTTTTGCTGCCCCCTGCATGATTTCGATGACCAGTTTTTCGGTTTGCTCTTTTTCAGCGATCGGCACCTCGAACAGTAATTCATCATGAACCTGAAGCAGCATGCGGGCGCCAAGTCCGGCGTCTTTTAAGGCCGGAGATAGCTGGATCATAGCCCGCTTCATAATATCGGCGGCGGTTCCCTGTAATGGCGCATTGATCGCTTGCCGCTCGGCAAACTGACGAATGGCGCCGTTTTTATCATTGATACCTTTAATCACGCATTTGCGGCCATACAGGGTTTTGATGTAACCGTGCTGGCGGGCTTCCTCGCGGGCGGCTTCCATGAACTGGTCAAGCTCTGGAAAGCGGGCGAGATAGGCTTTGATATAAGCGCCGGCCTCCTTGGGCGAGATACCCAGCTGTTTTGCCAGACCAAAACCGCTGATGCCATAGATAATGCCAAAATTGATTGCCTTGGCATCGCGACGGATTTCGGGGGTCATCTGGTCAAGCGGTACGTCAAAGACCTGACTTGCGGTCATGGCGTGAATATCGACACCATCTTTGAAGGCCTGCTGCAGGGCTTTGATGCCAGCCATTTCGGCGGCAAGGCGCAGTTCGACTTGCGAATAATCAACCGATAGCAGTTCATAGCCGTCTTCAGGGACAAAGGCGGTGCGGATTTTACGTCCGGCTTCGGTACGGATAGGAATATTTTGCAGGTTTGGATCGGATGAAGACAACCGTCCGGTATTGGTAATCGTCAGCCCGAATGAAGTATGGATCCGTCCGGTTTTCGGATTGATCTGTTCGGGCAGGGCATCGGTATAGGTAGATTTCAGCTTTGACAGGCTGCGCCATTCAAGGATTTTCTCGACAATCTCATGACCTTCGCTGGCCAGAACCTCTAATACATCAACAGAAGTTGACCAACTGCCGGTTTTGGTCTTCTTACCGCCGGTCAGACCCATTTCATCAAACAGCACATCGCCGATCTGTTTGGGAGAGCCAACGTTAAAGGCTCGTCCGGCCATTTCAAAGATCTCAGCCTCCAGCGTATTCAGTTTTTGGGCAAAATCCTGGCTCATGCCCTTCAGGACAACCGGATCAATCTTAATCCCTGTATATTCCATGCGGCCAATTATAGGCACCAAAGGCCGGTCCAGCGTTTCATAAACGGTGGCCATTTTATCTTTGGCAAGGCGCGGTTTAAACAATTCATGCAGGCGGAAGGTGATATCGGCATCTTCTGCCGCGTAATCCAGCGCCTTATCAAGGGGCACTTCATCAAAACTGATCTGGTTTTTGCCTTTGCCGCAAATATCGGTATATTTACTGGTCGTAGTGTTAAGGAATAATGTCGCCAGTTCATCCATACCATGACCATGTTTGCTACCGTCCAGCACATAGGAAAGCACCATCGTGTCATCAATCGGGGCGATTTCGATATCATGCGGATAGAACATCTGCAGATCATATTTAATGTTCTGACCAACTTTCATAACGCCGGGGTTTTCAAGCAAGGGTTTGAGCATTTCCATGACCCGATCCAGTGGTAATTGGACCAACGGTGCCTGGTCGGCGGATTCTTGTGGTTCACTATCAAAATCAAAACCATCGGAATAGCCATTCGGGTCGACATGGCCAAGCGGAATGTAACAGCCGCCTCTGGCCTTAACGCTTAGCGATATGCCGCATAGTTTGGCCTTGGCCGGACACAGCGAAGTGGTTTCGGTGTCAACGGCAACGATCCCCGCTTCATAGGCGCGTTCAATCCAGCCTTCGAGGGCGTTTTCATCCTGCACGAGCTCATATCCCGGGGCGTCTTCCTCTTCCGGTGCGGTAATATCAGGGATATTGAATTTCTGGCTTAGTCTGGAAACGGTGGAATTAAATCCCTGTTCGGTCAGAAAGGTCAAAAGTTTATCAAGCTCAAAATCATGAATACCAAGGTCATCTAGCGCCATGGGCACATCTACGGCGTCTTCCAACCGGACCAGCTGGCGCGAGACACGGGCCTGATCGGCAAATTCAATCAGGCTTTCACGGCGTTTGTTTTGTTTGATTTCATCGGCGCGCTCCAGCAGCGTATCAAGATCTCCATATTCATTGATCAGCAAGGCCGCCGTTTTAACGCCGATGCCGGGCACACCCGGAATATTATCAACACTGTCACCACAGAGCGACTGGACATCAATCACCTTGTTGGGCGCAACGCCGAATTTCTTCATGACGTCATCGTTATTAAGATACCGGTATTTGATTGGATCAAACATGCGGATCGTATCATCGCGGATCAGTTGCATCAGGTCTTTATCGCTGGACACAATTGTGGCCTTGCGGCCTTGTTCATGGGCGATACGGGCATAGGTGGCAATGATATCATCGGCTTCATAGCCCTCGACCTCGATCTGCGGGATCGAAAAGGCCTCCGTCGCTTCACGGATCAGCCCGAATTGCGGCACCAGATCATCGGGGGCTGGTGGGCGGTGGGCTTTGTAGTCCTCATAGATATCATTGCGGAAATTCTTACGCGCCGCATCGAAAATCACCGCGATGGATTTAACCTCCATATCGGCAATCAGCTTGGTCAGCATATTGGTAAAGCCCAGCACCGCATTGACCGGCGTGCCGTCAGCCCGATTCAGCATCGGAATGGCATGATAAGCCCGGAAAATAAAACCCGAGCCATCAATCAGAAACAGTTCTTCTTCATGGGATGTGTTGGTGGAAACTTTAGCAGATTCAGATGCAGACATGGATTTCTCTTTTAATGCGGACATGGCTTAAAAATGCAATGGAAGACGCCAAGAGTCCAGTGTTTAATACGATATAGGGCGCTAAATAACCAGCCGCATAAAACGCGGTTTATACGTCTGAACCGGCCATCTCATACAGGGCAATCGCCGCTGCATTTGATACATTAAGGCTGGCGATTGGCGGACGGGTCGGTAATTTTGCCAGCGCCGTGCAGGTATCGGCGACACGTGGACGCAGGCCTTTGCCCTCGGCGCCCAGCACAATAACGGTTTTGGCCGATTTGGGCAGTTCGGATAGTGATTTCTCACCGCGCTCGTCAAGGCCGATGCAGGCAAAACCTTCGGCTTTTAGATTCTCAAGAGAATCCGACAGGTTCTTTTCACGGACAATAGGTACATATTCGGCAGCGCCGCTGGCAATTTTGGCCATAACCGGGGTCATATCCGGCATATGGCGGCTTTGACCGAGGACGCAAGCAGCGCCAAAGGCCGCGGCAGAGCGCAGGATAGCGCCGACATTATGCGGGTCTGTAACCTGATCGAGCATGATGATCAGGCAGCGGTCCTGAGTTTTGGCCTTGATGATGATATCTTGCAGGAAGACTTCTTCCTCGACCGCAACGTCAAGGGCGATGCCCTGATGAACAACGCCATTGGGCAGCTTATTATCCAGAAATTCTTTTTCGATAAATTCGGGGGCAGGGTGGTCGGTGCCTGTCAGGACATTCTTTACAACGCCATCCCATAATTTCTGGGTAATATAGATTTTATGAACGTCACGGTCAGGATTTTTCAACGCTTCGATACAGGCATGGGTTCCGTACAGCAATTGGCCTTTAAGTGGCAGGCCGCCTTTTGATTCTTTTTTCTTTTTCGGTGCGCCGGGTTTGCCGGAAAACGTGTTCTTTTTAAAGCCGGATTTGCGCGGCGGGAAGTTTTTTGTCATTTTATATCACATTTTTTGAGGTGGTCCATTGACACTGTGCCTGTTATTCAGTATCAAGATCATCTCTATCAGGTCTGACCAAAAAAGACCACAAATATGTGGTGGGATGGCAGAGCGGTCAAATGCAGCGGACTGTAACTCCGCCGACTTAGTCTACGTAGGTTCGAATCCTACTCCCACCACCACTTCCTTTTCTTTTAGCGCTTCGAAAATTTAACTGACCCGGTTTATATAGCGGTTCTTGGTTTTGAATAACAGCCACCGGAATACATTTTGAATTGTTCGGTAACGGTGATCCTCATTTAGGAGGATGCTTTTGCTTAAGCTCGACATTAACCTTATATATACGTAAATTCTTTATAATCTGATTATATAAATAGGCTTAAGGGATGTCAGTGTTTGGTAGAGGGTGCGGCTTCACATACAAAAGCGGATTTTGAATATGGCTGGTGTTATACCGACCATAAGGATGGCTTGGAAATCCGCAAGGATTTTCGCAAGATAGATTTTTTCCAAGACGAACCTTACGCAAAATGCGTTGCAGCTATGCTCGATCAAATAGGTTTGCCTATGCCCGAGAAAGCGCAGATTTTTCGTGGTACGCATCATGACCTTCTTTTCCTGGACAGCCATGGCGTTGTTATCCGTATCGGCCCTTTGGATGTAGAGGACCTGATGAATCCAGGCATTCTTCAGCCGCTTGGCTGGTTAGAATCGCCTGATAACAATGTTAAAATTGATGCCCTGCGAGCGTTAACGGCGCCTTTGACGGTTGCGATTTATCCCGGCGTTGAACTGTTTAAAAGCTACCTTGATGATAATAAGCGCCCCAAAAGCGCCGGTGAACTCAAAGATTTTATGGAGCTCACGGGGGCAGGGCTTGGTGATGTGAGCGAGCGTAATAAAGGCGTGATCAGGCTACAAGATGAAGCGGGTAGTGAAGTTGCTGTTGAAATGCTGCTGGACCCTGATAATAACTTTAACGAATCCTCACAAGAATCATCCGTCCAGCGCTCGTCGATTTTTGAGCAGGCCAAAAAGAAATATAAGAGCAAAGGAGATATTCTGCTTTATTCGTTGACGGAGAGTTTTAAGGAGGCAAAGAATATATCGTATTGGCAACGGGCGTTTCAGCTGCATCAGCCGTTGCGCAACCTCTTTTGGCAAGCTTTTGATAACGTAAAGGGACCGGATGATAAGCCTGATCTTGAGAAATTAGAGGCGTTTTGGAACAAATGTGCTGCGGCAACGGTCAAACCGGAACAGCAGAAAATGTATGTCTGGCATACAAAAACCAATATCTTTGGCGTGCAGAAACTAGTGCGCAAAGAAGCTAAAATGCCCGAATTGGTTCTTTATACGCCATGGGCGCAAAAACATGAAGATCAGTCTTCCCTCCCGTCGGCAAAAGGGACGATAAAAAGAAAAGCCATTAAATATATAAACCAGCCGGACAATATCAAAGAAGCCGTCAAAAAGGCATGCCGGAAGCATTTTATGCCTAAAAAGGATATTGTGCCCTGCGTAAGCAGGAATAAACTGTAAATTAACGGAAAGAAATATATCGGATGATATCTGCTACCTCCAGTCAGTGCGCAGCGCTTTATACAGCTGTAAAACAGCTTTACGCCAACAGTACTTGTCTGCCGTTTCATGGCTGGCATCATATTGAGTTTGTCTATAAAAAATCTGCCGTTTTTGCAGCGGATCTTAATGCCGATATTCCTTTTACGCAAAGCTGTGCTCTTGTCCATGATTTGAATTATCTGGCCCGACCGGGGACATATTCTGCGCCTGCCGAGGGGAAGAGACTACGTCAGGCAGTCTTATTAAAGACCGGATTCGATGAAGATCAGATAAAGCAGATTGAAACCGTGATTATTTCGGCAGAAACGGCGGTCCGCGATGCCAATATCAGCGCCGAGGCCATGGCGCTGGCCGATGCGGATACGCTGTTCAAGGTTTTGCCGACAACGCCGCTGCTGTTTACCACCCGTTTTATAGAGCAGAATAACTATAGCATTGCTAAACTGGCGCAAAAAATAGTGCAGGAACAAAAGCCATTGATTGAACAGGATATTTATTTTTATTCTAAGTTAGCCAAAGACCGCTATATGGGCTGGGCCAAAGTGCATTTGCAAATCTGGGCGGCTGTAAATGAATCACTGACAGATCCCGATATTGCCGAAATTCTGGAATAAGCGGTCAGGCAATTAGAGTATATTGTAGAATAATACCGGTTATTAGAGATACGAAAATATTGTCATCTAAGTTTAATTTGTTTGAAAATAATTCTGCCAGGGTCGATAGAAAGCCCACGACTATAATATGAAGCAGGGTAAGTGGCATGCCAAATTTATAAGCACTCGCCAAAATAACCAATGTTGTTATAAAAAACGCCAAGGACCCCTCGAGGGATTTATCTATGATTTTAATCATCCCGTATTTTCGGCCTATTAACGCTGCTGATGTATCGGATAATACCATGACAGCCAAGGCAACCATCGCCACGGGTGGCGTAAAAAACACCACGCAGATCAAACCAGACAAAATGGTATAAAAGGCCCCGGTCATTTTGTTTTGCTGGTTAATCATTTCATGGGGGCGCAATATACCACCAATATATTTTAAAGTTAGAAGGCGAATGTAAGGAACATGTCGACGCGCCCATTCAAAGGTCAACATACCCAGCGTTAGACCTGTAAAAAGATAGATGGCCTGTGGTCTGGGGATAATATATACCGCAAGAACCATCCAAAGAGAGCTGAGGTGGATGAGCTTACGGTAGATTTCTTGTCTATAATTCATTGCAAAACGTCGCGCTGGGATGTTGAACGACATGATGACAACACATCCTTGGCCGGATCGTATACCGATGTTTTGATATCCATCATGCCAAGCAATGTATGGGAAACAAAATCATGAGAAATTAAATTTGATTTTGCGGAGTCCTGCAAACATTCCATATCGATATTCTTGTCTTTGATTGTAGAATTCTCCATCCATAAAATAAAAGGCACACGAGTTTGTTCATCGGGGGCCAATGCATATGGCAGTCCATGCAGGTATAGCCCGTTTTCACCCAAAGATTCGCCATGATCGGATACGTATAGCATAGTCGCATTGAAGTTATCGGTATTATTGTCCAGCGTTTTGACAGCCTGGCTCATAATATAATCGGTAAAAGCGATCGTATTATCATATGCGTTGATAATTTGCTCATCTGTACAGTTCTGAATATCGCTGCGATCACAATCGGGAGAGAATTGTCGGTATTGATCCGAATATCTTTTAAAGTAAGTCGGCCCATGACTGCCCATGATATGTAGGTAAATTACACTGTCTTTTCCTTTCATGGCATCGATTTTATCCTGTAGGTCAGTCAAGAAAACATCGTCTCTACAGACACTGCCATCGCAATATTTATCCGTATCTGGTGAAATGGTAATATGCTTGATCTCGTTACATATCCCCTTACATCCCGTGTTGTTTTCTACCCATAGCTGTTCAATGCCAGTACGTTTGATTATATCCGTTAGCTTGTCTTGATTTTTAAACTCTTTGCGCGAATAATTTTCTTTATCCATCATCGAAAACATGCATGGCAATGACACAGCGGTGGCCGTACCACAGGACCGGACATTTTGAAATGAGATAAGATTAGGCAAGCCTTGGCTATATTTGTTGGTTTGCCGTTTATAGCCATTTAACTGGTAGTTTTGGGCGCGTGCTGTTTCTCCAACAATAAAGACGGTTAAGTTTGGTTTGTCATGTTTTTTTACCACAGCATCCGCCCCTATTACTGTATAAGGAATCGGCTTATAGAAATACGTATGCTTAAGATACTTCACCGTGCTAATCACGGAATAGGTCGGAACAATTTCTCTCCGTACTGAGTGGTGATTGCGAGCAATTGCCGCATAGTCTTTGTAGAAAAACATTGCAATTAACAGGATCACGGCCAGAGATGTCATCACTGACCCTATCTTTACAAGGATATCCTTGCGCCATGTAAAATGAGTGATGTTAGCATTGTAAATTAAAAAAGCCGGCAAAAGCCCCGTAATACTAACCCAGATTAAGACTGTAAAATTAAAGTAAGATCCCGCCTCGGCCGAAGTTGTTTCAAAAATATTGGCCATCATGTCGGGGTCAAAAATGACTTTATACTGATACGACGCAAAATTAACCAAAGATGCCGTGATCACCAGAAATATAAAAAAAGGTTTTTCCAAATATTTGACTGAGAACGGAATAAAGAGAATATTGAGAGCAAAAATAAAAAAGAAAAATACGGTTTCAATCATAATTGGATTGGCATTATCCATGTTCAGAAAAATATCAAACAAATGCCGCGTCAGTGCCATGTTAAGGAAGAGCGTGAAATAAACCGCCAGAACCAAAGTCAAGACAGTAGAATTAATATTAATTTGTAGGCGCTTCATTGTTTGATAACCCCAATCTAAAAATAATTATAGAGCTATTATTAGCGACTGAAGCTGAGCTGAACCTGAAATGGAGAAAATAATTGAAAACTATCGTGATGATACCTATTTCTTGAAGATCCTCTAGATTTCTACGATTTGTAACTTTTATTTCTGCTAAATCTGTCGATAACAGAAAGCTGTTATTACCATGCTTTGGCTTGGACCGCCAGATGGTCATCAACAAAGCCGATAACGCAAGGTCTATAGGCATGCAGGGCTGCATTGACCGATCAATTACACCTCTAGCTATCCTTGGCATTCCGGGCGGCGTTTAGAGCTTCCAAGGTATTGAGGTAATATTTTTTTTTACGCGTAGGTAAACATGTTTTTTTCTTTAATCATTGAGATGCTAAATCGTATTGCTTATATTTACTGGCTATTCAAAAGCTGGAATGTGGCGCAGGCTGGTAGCGCGTCCCGTTCGGGACGAGGAGACCGGAGGTTCGAATCCTCTCATCACGGCCATTTTTTTGTAAAATATCAGGAACTCACGTGCTTGAAATACACTTTGTGGGGGGCATACGCGTGTATGGCTATTGCGGCTCTCTCACATCCCCCTGGAGAGGGCCGCTTTTTTTCTGTGGGAAAGCTTGTTAATTTTCGTATACTGGTAAGGATGAAAACAAAGGATTTTAAGATGTTATTGTACAAGAAAGCTGTCTTTGCCATGACGCTGGGGTTGTCTGTTTCACTGATACCGGTGTCGGCCAAGGCATTTAATGGTGTCTTCGCGCCAAAAAAGATTGGTGCACAGCTTGTCCATTCGGTTGATTATACATTGGTTCAAGGCTATCGCGATAACCGGGCCGAGGGGCATATAGGTGCTGACAATGAAGCGCACCGACAACATATGCCGCCGGAGGTTAAAGAAAAGATCCATCAGAAAATCGAAGACCGGTTCGGACATCTGACCCCCGTACAACGTGCTGAAAAGCTTGAAGAACTACGCCAACGACGCGAAGAACTGCGCCGTGAGCTTGAAAGCCTGCCGCCAGCGGAACGTAAAGCCCGCATGGAAGAGCTCAAAGAGCAATTTCGCCAAAAGAATAAAGATACGATCCATTAAAACCGTGATCAAGTTCAAAGGGAGACAGGGTATGCCTACCGCACCCACAAAAGCGCGCTCATCCAAGAAAGGCGCCGCAGAACCGGAAAATCCGGTACGGCTGTCCGATCAGCCGCCAACGCCGACGGATCAGGATTTAATGCTGCGTATTGCACAGCAAAAAGATCAGGACGCCTTTGCGACGCTGGTTAATCGTTATCGTCATAAATTATTTGCCACCTGTTACCGGATGCTAGGACAACAGGCCGAGGCCGAGGAAGCGGTTCAGGACAGTTTCTTAAAACTCTGGAACTATGCCAAAAGCTGGGATGCGGAAAAGGCCAGCTTAAATACCTGGCTTTATACGATTACCG